>Ga0129324_10002212_pt1 | contig 12071 bp, 12 predicted proteins | sample CPBDNA_7_FD_96879 | JGI IMG/M metagenome (GOLD analysis project Ga0129324, IMG submission 96879) | Freshwater to marine salinity gradient microbial communities from Chesapeake Bay, USA - CPBay_Spr_15_0.2_DNA | ecosystem: Environmental > Aquatic > Marine > Coastal | place: USA: Chesapeake Bay... | reverse complement strand
TTGACGTTATATTATGTAAAATAGTACTATCAAATCAACGTTGATTTAATCGGGCAGATAGATTGGAGTCGCGGGATTCAAGAGCAAAGGTCTTAGCACCTAGCAACAGAACGCCCCACTTAAGAATCGAATAACACAATAAAATCAAAGTTAATTAAAAGCTTGGTCGGTGCAGTCGCCCATGTGTCGCCCCAGATAAAGAAAAAACGTTGTTATGGCATACATTCAAAAACGAAATAATAAATTTCAAGTCATCATTAAAAAACAAGGATATCCAAGGTTAAGCAAAACATTTCTTGAGAAAAAAATTTTACAGCTTTGAATATGATTAATTGCTGCACATGAACTCAAATACACACTTACTCTATTAAATGGTGATAAATTACTCTCTTCAGTAGTAACGTAGAATTTATTTGGTTTAATATCAATCACTTGTTACACGTTGTAACAACACCTTTCTAAAATGAATGCTCAATCGTCATTGATTTTTCTTTCAACATTGACGAGTACATAAAAAGGCCTCCATAATTTGAAAACATTGATACATAGCTAAAATCTTGATTATCGAATTTTGGATCATTATCAAATAAATCTTCAACGAATATTCTATCTGGCAAATTCGACAAATTCTCTAATACTACTCGCTTTTCTATATACTCTAGACTCGAACTTGAATATAGTCTGAATACTAGAAAAAAGTCGGTTGGCACATCATAAATTTCTTCAAAACTATTAAAGAATAATTGAGATTTGAACTTTTTGGACACAACAGCCCAATGAAACCTTTTTGGTGGTCTTTTCTCGTGCACTACGCCAAAAGAGCATTCTAGGGGTAGAATCTCACCATAAATTTTATACTCAAATCCAGTCACAATTCTTGAAGGAATAGAGTTCGAATCGGTGCTTGCAAATTCTAATTTTTCTATATTTTTGACATTTATAAAAAGACCACCACGGTCGGTTTCGTTAATATTTTTACTCGAACTAATTTTATATCGGCCCTTTGAAAATTTTGGATAAACAACCACTTTCCCAAATTCGGATTCCGACAATATATATGGCCACTTCATCAACGCTGGTTTTGTTGCTTCTATTTTGTTAGTTTCTATTTCTGAGTAATCAAAGTTTGAATGAGTAACTTGCACTTCCTCAGTTTCTCGATCGCGCCAAACTAACAGCAACCTAGTGAATGCTGTTTGATTTTCAAAGTGAACAGTTCCCCAACCATTAGATCCGATTAAAAAATCTTTATAATTTGGAAAAATATCAGCAACACTAAAAATGTATGTTTCAAATGCCTTCAACGGAGGAATAACAAATTTAACTTTCTTTTCGACGCCTTGAATATTTGTGATCGTGAAGAACGCCTCCTGTTCGTTTATTGCTAGATGGCCATTATGAAATACCGCCTCATTTATCACGCTATTTTTATATCTCAATGTCCAACAACTCTCACGACCAACAGTTAGAGAACCACCATCTTCTATTTCTGTTAAGTTGTGGTTTCGACCATAAGAATGAACCATTGAGATCGACTGTTTGGTCTCATATATACCCATCACTGCAGCATATGGAATGCGAAGATTTTTGTTTCCGAAAGCTTCAACTTCAACTGAACCCTCTTTGATTGGCCAATTAGATTCGTTTATCACCAACCCCTCTTCAAAATACCTTTCACGTCTCTCTATTATCTCTCCATCCATAGATCGAATAGAGAATAAGAGCCCTACCTTCATTCCATTTTTAAAATCCCAGTAATTTGAAACAGAGATGGTCGTGTTAACACTTTTAGGAATATAGAATATTGCAGAACTTCGAAAAATTGATCCAAAATCTGCATTGTAGTTTTTTTGTTGATCTAGTAGTACGGCCATTTCAATTTTAAATTATGATAAACTTAAAATAAAAATTTGTAAATTACAAAATGTTTATAAAAATCTTGCCCATCCATGCCTTTAATTGTATTGCATTTCGAGCCTGGTATAAATATTTAAGTTTCATTAAATTCAATGACGTAATCAAGAAAAATTTCATCATTCATAGTTCTTTCGGTTGGCATTAAATTGGGCTGATAGATTGGTGTCGCAGGTTTAAAGAGTAAAGGTCTTAGCACCTAGCAAAGGAACGATCTTCTTTTAAGTTAGATTTTTTATCATTAAATATTTATCATTCAGTTTTTTTTCAATTGAAAAATTACATTTTTTATATAGCTCTATTGCTCGAATATTATTATATGTAACATACAAGTATATTTTTTTAGCATTATAATTATTTTTAAAAATACTAATTGCAATACAGGTAGCGCGATACCCAATACTTTTTCCCCAAAGTGATTTTTTTCCAATAAAAATATGAAATTCGGCTGATGATTTTTTAATATTAGTAAAATATATATTGCCCACATATTCTTGATTGTAAATAATTGCCAAATTTAATCTATTTTTTTTATTTACCTTAGCGAACCATTTCTTTTCATCTTTTAATGAAGTGTTGAAACTCTTATTTTTTGGTCTAATAAATTCCCATATAGATTTTTTATTACGAAATTTTACCAATGATTTCAAATCACCTTTTGTTAGTTCTCGTAAATAAATAAATGATTTCATGTATAAGTTTAATTAAAATAAAATGGTGATATTATAATATCAAAAAAATTAAATTAGTATCTAAAATAAAAATGATTAATAATTATTTATACCAACCAATTGAAGAAAAAATTATCTCTAAAATAAATCGTTTTCAAATAAATAAGGTTGATTTAATAGAATTAAAAAAAACATTTGCGAATAGCATAATTTTAATTACTGGCGCAGCTGGCTCAATTGGAAGTCAGTTCACAAAAGATATAATAAAATTTAACTTTAAAAATCTTTATTTGGTCGATAAAGATGAAAATCAACTTACTGAACTAAATAGAGAATTAATATTGTTATGCGAGAAAAAAAAAATTGATAAAATAAGATTTATTTGTTCTGATTTAATAATATTAAATTTAGATTATTTTTTAAAAAAAAATAAAATAACTCATTATTTAAATTTTGCAGCAATCAAACATGTTAGAAGTGAAGAAGAAATTAATTCTATAAAATATATGTTTTTAACAAATTCAAAATATTTTTTACCAACTAAAAAATATAAATTAAAAAAATTATTTTCTATATCTACTGATAAAACAGTAAATCCTTCTAGTATTTTAGGAATCTCGAAATTTTTAATGGAGGGAATGTTATCAAAATTCTTACAAAATCAAAAAATATTTGTTTCGAGTGTGCGTTTTGCTAATGTGAGTTTTTCAAATGGAAGTATACTCAAGTATGCCGTTGATAGAATTAAAAATAAAAAAATATTTGGTATTCCAAAAAAAATAAGAAGATTTTTTATTACCCACCAAGAAGCAAGCTCACTATGTTTTAAAAGTGTACTTAAAAGAAATAATGGTAAAATACTACTTCCTAATTACAATACTCTTAAAAAAGATTATTTAATAACCGATCTAATTACAAAAATTTTAAAATACTTTAATTATAAAGTTGTGTTTAGTTCAAACAAAAAAATTAAAAAAGCTATAAAACAAAATACTTATAAAGTTTTTTTATCAACACACAAAAATGATGGTCAAAAAATATTTGAAGAATTTAACTCAGAAGAGGAAAAAATAAATATTGATTACAAAGATAGTACAGTTGTTAATGTTGCATTACCAAACTTAGATAAAATTGAAGATACAATAAATTCTGCGATTAATTTTCAAAGTACAAAAAAATTAAAAAATTTTTTGAAATTAAAATTTAAAAACTACAGGCCTCCAAGAGACTATAAAAAAATTAGCAAAACTCTATAAATTTTTTTTTAAAATTTTTTTTGCCTTAAGATAATCATAAATTGTATCTATATCGAGACATTCTTTTTTATTTTCTTTAATTTCAACTATATTATTTACACTTGAAAAAAAGCTCTTATTTTTTTTTAAATCTTTTGCTGAAATCATGTAAAGATTACCATTTGCCTCAAGGGTGGTCCTATATAGAAATCGTACCTTATCTTTACTAAACTTATCTAAAAATTTAGTTTTTTTTTGTGTAACTGTAAAAGTAGGTAAAAAATTTTGATGGTACAATTTTAAAGCCTTTTTATAAATTGATAGAAGTCTAAATGGCGATGTTGGTTGAAGTAAAATTATTGTTTTTATTTTTTTTTTAAACTTTTTTTCGTACCATTTAATTGCATGGATACACACATCCGCAGATTTTGCGTGATCAGCACTTAAATACTTTGGCCTCAAAAAAGGACATAAAATATTATTTTTTTTTGCAATAGCTAGCATTCTTTTTGAGTCCGTACTCAATAAAATAAAATTCTTATTAGATATTTTTTTTGCAAAATCAATTGTCCATTCAATCAAAAATTTACTTCCTAAAGGTATAATATTTTTATTTTTTAATCTTTTTGAATTTGCTCTGGCTGGTATTATACATAAATTATACATTTTTTTTTGCTGTTAAAAAATCTTTTAAGATTCCAACATCCTGCCATTCTTCAGTGATAGGAAAGGCAATAATTTTTTTATTTTTTTTTTTTAAAAATTCAAAAAAGCTTACAGCATCCATGTATTTATTTTTTTTTAGAAAATTTATAGCTTTTTTTGAAAAGACATACACCCCAGCATTAATATAAGAAACTGTAACTGGTTTTTCTACTATTGATGTAATTTTAATATTTTTAGTTTCTACTACTCCATATTGATTTTCTATTTTTTGTGGAAAGACACCCATTGTTGCATAAGCTTTATTTTTTTTATGGAAATTAATTAAATTCATAAAATTTACATTTGTCAAAAGATCGCCATTACAAACAATTATATTATTTAAAATTTTTTCTTTTATATTTCCAATGCAGCCAATCGTTCCCTGTGGAATTTTTTCTTTTATATATTTAATATCTACACCAAATTTTTTTCCATCTTTAAAATATTTAATAATAATATCGCTTAAATAATTTACAGAAATATAGAGTTTATATATGCCATATTTTTTTGCATTCAAAACTATATTCTCTAAAATTGATTTTTGACCAATTTTTAACATTGGCTTTGGTATATTTTTTGTAAATGGCATCAACCTAGTTCCTTTTCCACCAGCCATTATTATAAAGTCAAAATTATAATTATTTTTTTTTAGATTAAAATTTTCTTCATCAAGATAATGATACCCAATAATTTTATTTTTATCATCTACGACCGGCAAGTGATTAATTGAATTATCAAGCATAATTTTTTTTATCTTTTCCAAAGATAAATTTTTATTAACTTTTAAAAAATTTTTGTTATATACATTCTCAATTTTTATATCTAAATTTTTATCCTTAATAATTGCTCTTCGCAAATCTCCATCTGTTAATGTTCCAATAATTTTTTTATTATGATCCACAACAAATAATATTTTTTTTGCTGATTTTTGTAGTTTGACCATAGATTGCATAATGGTCAGATTTTTATTTATTAAAATATCTTTAAAATTGGATATCATTTGACTTTTTCTTTTATAAAATCGTCGATTATATAATCTCTGCTGGCTTTTTTTCCAATTATTTTAAAAAAAAATTCTGGTGAAATTCCATTTCCAGGTCTTTTAACCCCTATATTTTTTAAAGAAAAAATATCATTTTTTTTGATTTTTTTTATGGCGCATATTGATTTTCTAACTATATTTTTATTTTTCAATTCACTTTTTGTTGGTTTTTTTAAATGACTACCGAGAGCTATTTCTATATTCCTAATTTTTAAAACCAATTCTTCCAACTCTGCTGGATTCAAACTTGCTTTATGATCAGGCCCGATCATTTTTTGATTTACAGTAAAATGTTTTTCTATTACCTTAGCACCAAGCGCTACCGCAGCGAGAGAAACTTCATAACCACTTGTATGATCAGAATATCCTACGCGTAATTTATACTTTTTAGAAAATGTTTTTAAAACATTTAAATTTACATCATGCATACTTGTTGGGTAATCTGTATTACAGTGTAATAGAGTAATTGATAAATTTTTACCATTTTTTTTTAATATTTTTATTGCATTACTAACCTCATTAAGGGTTGACATTCCTGTAGATAAAATAATTGGTGTTTTTAACTTTGCACATTGTTTCAGAAATGGAGTATTATTTAAATCTCCAGATGCAATTTTCACAAAATCAAGATTAAATTTTTTAAAATGCTTTAAGTTTTTGAGGTCATGAAATGTTGTTAAGTATTTAACATTTTTATTTTTACAATAATTCTTTAATTCTAAATGTTGATTAATTGATAATTCATATTTTTTTCCCATTTCAATTGCTGTCTCGTTTTTTGGAGTATTTAATGCCTGATACTCTGCTTTTGGAGAATTTTTTGACAAAACTTCAGATGCGGTAAATGTTTGAAATTTTACATAATCAGCTTTAGCTTTATCTGCAATATCAATTAATTTTTTCGCTATCTTTATTGATCCATTGTGATTAACACCTGCTTCTGCAATGATTATAGTTTTATTAAGTTTTTTCATGCAAGATCAATAAAGGGGGGTTTTTTTAATGTACTAAAATTTATTTTTTCAATTATTTTTCTAATTTTCTTACTAGTTTTTATACCTGGGTACGTATTGTCTTTTATTGCTTTGTTTGTTTTTAATAATTTTTTAATAGTATTGTAAATATTATAACTATTACACTTGCAATTTGTAACATGTCTAGATGACACTCTACCATTCTGTCTATTGCCAATATTAATACATTTAATTCCGAGTTGTGGAGCCTCTATTATTCCACTAGATGAATTTCCAATAACAAGGTTTGAAAATTTCATTAATGATAAATATTTTTGTGAGCCAATTGAATTAAATACTGCAGAATTTTTATTCTTATGCACAAATGTTAATATTTCTTTTCTAATAATATCACTTCCAACATCTATATTTGGCATCGTAAAAATAATTTTTTCATTTTTAAAGTGTGATAAAGCTTTCAATAATTGTTTAATATTTTTTTTATCATGATTTTTTTCTAATGTTTCAGGATAAAAATTGACCAAAAAACATGGTTTAAAAAGATTAGTTTTCAAAGTTTTTTGTAATTGACTTTTATTTAAAAAGTTAGTTTTTTTTATTACTTCTACTCCAGGACTACCTACTAAAAAAATATTTTTCTTATCTTCACCTAATTGCATTAATCTTTTTTTGTGATTTTTGTGAATTACAAAGTGAATATTTGATAGTTTTGAAATTGAATGCCTAAAAGAATCATCCTGTGCTCCTGACGTGGAATCGCCCCCACCAAGATGAATTATTGGAATTTTAAATAACATTGCAACATAAGCAAAACTTAGCATTTCAAATCTATCTCCAAAGACTATCACGGCATCTGTTTTGTATTTATTTAAAATTTTTCCAAATTCTTTAATTAATTTTGAAATAAAAAAAACATTTTGAATACTATTAATTTTATTAATGTTATAATTTATTTTTTTAAAGATTTTAATTTTATTTATTTTAATTTCTTTAATTGTTTCTCCAAATTTTTTAGATAAATGGGTACCAGCAACCACAAGTTTAACAGATACAATATTAGACTTATTTAATTCTTTAATAATTAATTTTTGCAAACCAAACTCTGCTCTGGATGTTGACACAATAATTAAATTTTTCATAAAATCAATTAACGATAGAATAAAATTTTTTTAGAATTAAAAAGATATTTGTTATTTTTGTCATCAATAAATTTATTTTTTATAATATTATATATTTCATGATTTATTATTCTTTTTCCAATAAACCAATCATATTGATTCGTTGACATATCTTCTTTAAATTTAGACAAACTGTCACCATGAATTTGTCCGCCCCCTAAAAATAAAGTTTCGATGTTTTTCTTTATGCACTTTTTAATAGCCAAATATAATGCATAATTTATAGCTCCTACTTTTTTTAAAGAATGACTGCTTGCCGACAAGTGATAGTATGCTTTTTTATCACAATGAAGAAATAATGATGAGGAAATAGCTTCATTATTTTTATTAAATAGATTAATTAAGAAACCATTTTTTTTAATAAATTTATAAAGATTATTAAAATAAAAGTTAGAATAAAAATAATTATCTGAAGTTTTTTTAAACTTCATCAAGTTTAAATATAATAGCTTGAAAATCTCAAAATTTTTTATATCAGATTCATAAGATACAATATAATTTTTTATTCCTATTCTTATTTTATTTCTAACATTTGATTTGAAATTTTTTAAATTAATTTCATCATTCTGATGAAATTTTTTGCAATCAATACTATAAGTGCTTCTATCTTTAACTATATCAATTTGACCAGATAGATATTTGTGATTATTTAGTAATGGATTAAAGCGTGTAAATTCTGCAATTATATTATTCGACAGCATCCAATTAAAATATTTCAAATTACTCTCTAGCAAAAAATTTTTGCAGTTAGAATTTGTAAGAGGTCCTCCGTAACCATATGGAGTTTCTAAATCATAAAAAACTTTGCCCAAACCTTTTATTGGAACTTCTCTTTTAATAGAAACAACAAACCAAAAAAAATTTTTTACTTCATCAATATTGGCAAATAAAATTATATCATCATTTTTCTCCAAATCAGGCAAAATACCTTTGAGGTAATTCTCATTAAAAAAAACATCTTTATATTTTGCAGATATTTTTGAAAAAAAATTAGTCCAGCTATTTGGTTTTTCTTTTAAAGATATAATCATAAATTTTTCAAAAAAAATTTAATTACATTTAGTATTATTTTCATGTGTTTTAAATTATATCTATGATCTATTGGAATAGATAATAATGTTTTGGAGAATTCATTTGAATTTGTATTCTGAAAATTTTTTTTCTTATTATTAAGTATCCAATGTATAGGACAAAAAATATTATTTTTTTTTAGTAAAACTTTTAGCTTATTTCTTTGATAACTATTTTTTAGTTTTAATATAAAAAAAAGTGGTGTTTCATTTTTTTTTAAATTTAAATCTAAAATATACTTTGAATTAATATTTTTAATTAAAAAATTATAATTATTCTTCCTAATTTTTTTTATTTTGTTTATTGATAAATTAGTTATTTTTTTTATTTTATTAATAGAGAGAGAAGTTGGCTCTTTATAAATTATATTTTCTATTTTTTTAAACTCATTAATAAGCTTTTTTTCTTTTTTTAAACTTAAATTTTTTTCCTTTAAGTAAAAAAATTTTTTTTTTCTGAATTTAGCAAGAAATTTTGAATGGTTTTTATGTTTTGTTTTTGTTGACACACCTACACTACACCAACCACCTATATTGAAAACACCACTTTTGCGCAAACTTCCAAAATAAAAGCTATTAGTATTTTTTTTTGGAATATCTATATTATGAGACCTATCCTCTATTATAATAGTATTTTTTAATTTTATATTATTTGTTTTTCCAAAATAATTAATTTTTAGAAAAGCAGAATTTTTTTTAATTTTGGGAACTATGGGTAAAAAATCTTTATCAAGATCATAAAAAAAATATTTTTTAAAATATTTTTTTATTATTGGCATTATTGAGGGGCACATAAAAAAAGGTAAATAAATTTGGTCTATTTTATTCAAAGTTTTCTCATTTAATAATAATTCTAAAGCCGCTCTTCCAGAATTTGTAGTTTGTCCAATAGTTATATTTGATAAAATATTAAAGGAGTTATAAAAACTATTTGCAGCAAATTCACCTCCGATTATAATTTTTTTATTCATCATTTTTTTATTTGCAATTGTTTTAAAACTGCCCTTAATAAAATTGGCTCGTCTAGTTTAAATAGTCTTTTATAAATACTTTTTAAACTACAATTCGGATTAAATTTTCGTCTAATAGCATTAATTATTTTTCCTTGGTCCATATTTTCATCAATGTGATGAATGGTGATACCATATACTTGTTTTTTTTTTATAAAATTTTCTTTTATAGAATTTCTACCTTTTTGCTCAGGCAAAACTCCAGGATGAGAATTTATAATAATTTTTTTTTTGGATAAATAATTTTTTGGAATAAGCCATTTAAATCCACTGCTAACAATTAAATTTACATTATTGTTTTGTATTATTTTAAATATTTGTTCTTTTCTAAGATGGTCATAATGAATTAATTTTAATTTACTTTCATATTTGGTAATAAAACTTTTTTTGCTCGTTACAACAGCGACTACTTTAGAATATTCTCTCAATACTCTTAACACTTCTAATCTTTCTCCCAAAAAAATTGATTTCATTATTTTTTTCTAAAAAAATATTTAATTAATTAATTTTTTTTTGATTAAATCTACATCATTAATATATGAGTTTAATTCTTTAAAACTTTTAATTTTTAATTTATACTTTATTTCTTTTCTTCCGTAACCATATTCAGCAAATATAAAATCTAATTTTGCTTTTTTTGATGCAATATAATCGTGACTAGTGTCGCCAACATAGCAACTTATATTATTTCTTATACTATTTTTCTTTAAACATCTAAGCAACAAATCGGGACTTGGCTTTCCTTTTACTCCAGGTGATGGACAATGAATACTTGATGGAAAAATTTGAAATTTTTTAAGTAATTTTTTTGATCGAAAATAATCTTTTGATGTAACTATTGAAAATTTTATTTTATTTTTATTTAATTTATTTAGTAAATTTAATACACCAGGATAAACTTTTATTAGATTAAAATTTTTAATTGATTGTTTTGAATAAAATTGTTTAATTTTTATTATATTTTTTTTAATTTTCAATTTTCTACAAATACTTTCAAAGGGAATTCCAATATGTTTAAAATATAATTTAAAACCTGATTTTAATCCAAAATTCTTTGCGGTCGCATTCCATGACACTTCCATATTTTTCTTTGAGTCAAAAATAACACCATCAAGATCAAATAAAAAAAAAGAATATTTTTTTCTTAATATTTTTTTCTTATTTTGCATTTTTTCATTATTTTTTTTGCCAATATTAAATCTTTTTTAGTATTGATAGAAAAAACATCACTATTTATTTTTATCTTTCCTAATTCCAGGTTTTTTTCAATTGCCCTTAATAACTCTACTGACTCCACAGATTCATTATGTGTAATTTTGTATTTACAATAATCATGTAGTGCTTTCTTTTTAAAAGAAATAAAATCTAAATGTTTTTTTAAAATTTTTCTATTATTATTATAGTTGTAGGGAATGTCAGCTCTACTCATATAAAGAATTTTTCCATGATTATTTGAACTTATTTTTACAATATTTTTATTATTACAAGAATTAAATTCTGAATGTGGAACTACAATGTCATAGAAATAATTTTTTAGATGAAAATTAATTAATTTATCTAAGTTTTTTGGATTTAAAAATACCTCATCACATTGCAAATCTACAAAAATTTTTCCGTTAATTTTTTTTGCTACTTCATTAATTCTTTCAGTTCCATTGATGTGCTTATTGCTTGTCAGAATTGCTTCACCTTCATTTTTTTTTACTACATTCAATATTTTTTGACTGTCGGTACAAACAATTACTTTGTCAAGTTTTTTTGATAATTGGGCTCTTTTTAATACATGTATAATCATTTCAATACCATCAATTTTAATTAATGGTTTTTCTCTAAGTCTTGTAGATTTTAATCTCGCTGGTATTAAGCCCACAATCATATAATTATAAATTTTCTATAACTGAATTTGCGCATCTTCTAGTATCACTTTTACCACCCAGGTCTTTTGTTCTGAAATTTTCATCAGAAAGAGTTTTCTCAATTGCTTTAAGAATATTTTCAGCAGCCTCTTTTTCTCCAAGATAGTCAAGCATCATAGCACCTGACCAAATTTGACCAATAGGATTTGCAATACCTTTGCCAGCAATATCTGGCGCAGATCCATGGACTGGCTCAAATAAAGATGGGAATTTTTTTTCTGGATTAATATTTGCAGACGCCGCAATTCCAATTGTTCCAGTGCATGCTGGTCCTAAATCAGAAAGTATATCTCCAAATAAATTAGATGCCACTACCACATCAAACCATTCAGGAGTTAATACAAATCTTGCTGCCA
>Ga0129324_10002210_pt1 | contig 12082 bp, 13 predicted proteins | sample CPBDNA_7_FD_96879 | JGI IMG/M metagenome (GOLD analysis project Ga0129324, IMG submission 96879) | Freshwater to marine salinity gradient microbial communities from Chesapeake Bay, USA - CPBay_Spr_15_0.2_DNA | ecosystem: Environmental > Aquatic > Marine > Coastal | place: USA: Chesapeake Bay... | reverse complement strand
GAAGAAGAGAGCACGCCAGTTGCTGAGAATGCACCAGTAGAAGAAGAGAGCACGCCAGTTGCTGAGACTACACCAGTAGAAGAAGAGAGCACGCCAGTTGCTGAGACTACACCAGTAGAAGAAGAGAATACTCCTGTAGCTGAAGAGAGCACTCCAGTAGAAGAAGAAAACACCCCAATAGATAATCCTTCATCTGGCTTTAGCTATGATGATGCGACAGCTACTTGCCTCAATGAAAATGGTGATAGTGGATTAAACACTGAAATTGGCCCTTGTGCTGATTTAAGCTTTGCCGATGCAACGATAACAGCGGATATCATTAACAATACAACTCTCTTAGGTGACGGTTATCCAATTGATGAAGATGTGTTGATAGCGACTAAAACCGATCTTTGTGAAAGATGGTTAAAGAAAAGAAACCCTCGCACGGGAGAATTTCCTCAGGGAATTGGCGAAAAAGTGATTCGTCTTAAATGTCTTTAAGAAGAAATTACAGAAAAGAGAGAAAGGGCAAACCAATGGACACCCCATAAGTTTTGACCCTTTGAGTTCCGGCCTTCCATTCAATATAGTTTAGCTCCCCAAAGATTTTCGTTCCCCAACGTAGCCAAAGGTTTTTGTAAGGTTCAGTGTTTGAGCCACTAATGAACATACCGTATATAAGATGACTATTCTTTATGCCAAAACTGTGGCGCCAAACGGCCTCAAAGCCTTGGGGATAGATAACCTTATTTCTGTTTGGAACATCCTTATTATAATTAAAATTTAAAATCTGGGCCCCTAATAGTGGTATCACTTGCACGCGCCCATCGAAGAGATTGGCAATCTCATAGGCCAGATAGACGCCGCCATTATTAAAGAGGGAGCCACGACTTACAGTAGCATTAAAAAAACGTAAGCTGGTTGTTGCGAGGAAGTCATACTTTCCATAGAACATAAAAGCGGGAGCCCATTTTTCTTCTCTCTTTTGCTCCCCACTTTGGGTTTCAAAGCGATAGGGGCCAAAACCAATGGCCGTCTTTAGGCGGTGGATGCGTTTTGGTAAACTTGCTTTTATCGTTACATTTAATTTCTGGCCTAGATTATTAATGACCTCAATTGGGGCGACATTCCCACCACGCAAAATAGTACGATAGGGGGGAAGGGTGCCATCAGCTAAAAGGGCATTACTAGCAGACCAAGTAACGATAAGGCGGGGTTTCTTTTGGTGAGAGGGACCAATTTGCTCTAAACGACAACCAACACTCATATACTGATCTTCAAGACCCGTGAACTCTAAATCATAGGGGGCACAAGAATAGTCTATAAGCTTTGAAGGAATAGACTTCTGACTTGTCTTTCTTCCAATGACAACCTTTGAGAGAATTTCGTTATTGGTTTTAATGGTGATACTTCCCGGATTAAAGAGATTTATCCAAAGGTCAATTTCGTAGGTCAATTTATCGCTTATAAATTCACCAGAGAAGACTTCTCCTAAGTAATAGAAAAGTGGCGGGCCAATTGTTTTTGGTAATGTGATCTTTAGACGGGCGCGCGGAATCAAAAGATTTGAGCTATCCCGTATCCACTGTACAGATTGTTTTTCAAATTCGAGTTGCAGTCCCTTAAGCGGTTTCGTTGCATAAGGGTTGAAGTCCTCTAGGTCTAGGGGAATGGGGGCCTCACCGATTCTGACATCCCCAAAAGGGATTAGACTTTGGGCGAGTGGAGTTTTTAGGACGAAAATTAAAAGCAAGAGTATAAGAGAGAGTTTCACCGCGATCTTTCTCTTGATTTGGTATGGCCATAAGACTTGGGGCCATTATCATTGCTTTCAATGGGTTCTAAATGAATGATTTGAGAATAGGGAGTCTCTTTTTTTTCTAGAGACCTCTTTCTTGGGGTCCAAGGTTTGGGTTCTCTTTTCTTGGCCTGTCTTTGTAAACGTAAACTTTGTAAACTTCTTTGCGAAATCTTTCGTGATCTTTTTCGTGAACTGGTTTTGGGTGTTTGTGGGCGTTTGATCGCGGCCATGCCTAGGGAGACTTCGTCTTCTTGAAGGTTGTTGTTTAAGTTTCGATTGTATTTCTCTTTCTCTGCTTTTTTCTCTGCTTCTTTTTCTGGGCCTAACTGACCTTCAAGAAAGGCCAAATCAGCATCACCAAGTTTTTCTTTGGTGGGGTCACTCAATACCTCAGGCGATTTAGCTTTCTCTAACTCAAGCCAAAGTCTCTCTGATAAAGATTGCGCGGCCACAAGATTGATTCCAAAAACGATTAATAGGCCTGCTGTTAGTTTTCTCATATTAAAAGTGTAAGTGACGGGCGCGGCCATGTAAATTTTCTTCTCGTTAATTGTGTAATTTTGATGAGTTATAAAGTTTATCCATAGACAACAGTAGGATAATTATCTAGGTTGGCTCCATGGAAGAAGACCAGCTCCTTAAAAGCTATTTTTATGACTTGCCCCCTGAGCTAATCGCTCAAAGGCCTGCAGATCCCCGTGATAGTTCTCGCCTCTTGGTTTTTGATGAGGCCAGTGGCACGGTTGAACATGCGCACTTTAGGGACCTACCTAAGTTCTTACCTCCAAAGGCCACCTTGGTTTTAAATAACTCACGGGTTTTTCCCTGTAGACTGCCAGCAAAGAAAACCACTGGTGGTAAGGCCGAGATTTTCTTCCTTTCTTTGAAGGATGAGGGAAGCGGCCATCCCTGTTTAATAAAAACCACAGGTAAAAAGAGAGTAGGAGATCAATTTATTTTAACGGGGTCTCATGGCGATATTTCCGCCACCATTAAAAAAGTTAACGATGAAGGCGTTTTCACTATAAGTATTGATGGAGAGCTCAGCGATTTAATTGAAGAGCAAGGCAAAGTGCCTATTCCTCCTTATATAAGATCAGGAGAGTCTGATGCTCAGGATCTTCTCGATTATCAAACTCTCTACGCTAGAGAAGACCTCGAAGGAACGGGTTCTGTTGCAGCACCTACTGCTGGTCTTCATTTTACCGAAAAGGTTTTCTCTGATTTAGCGGTTAAAGAAATTCTTCCCCATCACGTTACATTGCATGTGGGACTTGGAACTTTCCGTCCCGTAAAAGTGGCCAATATAATGGATCACAAAATGCATGAAGAGAATTTCTATGTAGAAGAAAGTGTTTGGCAAAATATTATAAACTCTAATTACCGGGTTGCCGTGGGCACGACGAGCCTTAGAGTTCTTGAGAGTCTCTGGCCGACAAAAGACCTCTACCAAGGTGGTGAGATGAGAGGCACGGATATCTTTTTGCACCCAGGAATTAAGGTTCAATCAATTAATGCCCTAATGACGAATTTCCATTTACCTGAAAGCACTCTTTTGATGTTGGTTTCGGCCCTGATTGGTCGGGAGAAAACCCTTGAGCTCTACGAAATTGCAGTTAAGGAGCGTTATCGCTTCTTTTCCTATGGTGATGCCATGTTGATTTTACGGGATCAAAGAAGGGTTGTATAAGAGGCCATGGGAATTTTTACTTTAGAAAAAACAGACGGGCAGGCCAGAGCGGGAACCATTCAAACCGCCCATGGGGTAGTTGAAACACCCATTTTTATGCCGGTAGGGACTAGAGCGTCTGTAAAGACGATGACTTCTGAGGATCTAGAATCTTTAGGGGCCCAAATCATTTTAGGAAACACTTATCATTTATACTTAAGACCCGGTCACGACCTTATAGATAGAGTAGGTGGTGGCCTACATGGTTTTATGAATTGGCAAAAACCCATCCTCACTGATTCTGGTGGCTTTCAAGTATTCAGTCTTTCTGACCTTAATAAGGTAACGGAAGAAGGTGTTGTTTTTCAAAGTCATATTGATGGCTCTCGCCATATGATAGGCCCCGAAAAATCCATGGAAATACAAAAAGGTCTGGGTTCGGATATTGTTATGGTCTTCGATGAGTGCCCAGCGCTACCTGCCACCAAGGAGCGCTTGCGTGAGAGTATGGAGCTTACTCTTCGCTGGGCCAAACGCTGTAAAGACTATCAACTTCGCGATTATCAAAGTCTCTTTGGCATCGTCCAAGGTGGTCTGCACTTTGACCTAAGAAGTGAGTGCATGGAGCGATTAGAAGAGCTGGACTTTCCGGGTCTTGCTCTTGGTGGTTTAAGTGTCGGTGAAAAAAATGAAGAAATGGTGGAGTTTTGTCGAAAGTTCTGTCCCACCATGCCCGTTAATAAGCCTCGCTACCTTATGGGAGTGGGAAAACCGTTAGACGTGTTGAATGGCATCAAAAATGGTTTAGATATGTTTGATTGTGTATTACCAACTCGTAACGCAAGAAACGGTCAGCTTCTGACTCATAAAGGTCCTCTCAATATTAAAAAAGAGCGCTTTAAAGAAGATAAGGGTCCCCTCGATCCTGATTGCCCATGCCGCGCATGCACAAAATACTCTCGTGCCTATGTGCGCCATTTATTTAATGTTGGTGAGTATCTGGGTGGACAGCTCGTTACGTACCATAATCTTTACTTTTATCTCAAAATGGCACGTGAAGCGCGCCAACATATTTTAGCTGGTACATTTGACGAGTATTACCAGTCGTTTTATAAGTCATACACTTCAAACGAGTATTCTTAAGTATCCTAAGGAAAAATTATGATTAAATTATTGGCAGTTCTCTTTTTTGGTCTTTTCTCAAGTGCTCTTTATGCACAGGGCGCAGCTGCTGGACCACAAGGGCTTGCTAACTTTGTACCCATTATTGCGATTTTTATTATTATCTATTTTCTAATGATTCGCCCTCAGAAAAAGCAATTAGAAGAAGAGAAGTCCATGCTTGGTACTCTTGGTAAGGGCGACGAGATTTACACTAAGGCCGGTATCCTCGGCACAATCGTTGGCATGACTGAGAAAGTGATCACTTTAGAAGTGGCCGACAATATCAAGATAAAAGTTCTCCGTAGCCAAGTAGGCGGTCTCTCAAGTAAACTTTTTGAAAAGAAAACAGATAAGAAAACAGATAAGAAAACAGATAAGAAGATTGAAGACAAAAAGTAGTTACGCATATTCCTAGAGGTTTTATGTTTGGACTCGGTGCTGGCGAAATTTTTATTATTGTGGCCTTCGCTCTAATTTTTATTGGACCTAAGAAGCTGCCTGAATTGGCGCGTAATCTTGGTAAAGGTCTGAGAGAATTTCAAAAAGCGAAGGACGAGCTTATGCACCACGTCCATAACGAAGAAAACGAAATTAAAAATTCTATCGGAGATCTAGACACCGATCACCACGAGGCCTTGACTGGTGTGAACCTCTCTGATGATGAGGTCGAAGCAGAGGTTGCGGCCATTGAAAAGGCCCTTAACGACGGCGATTCTTCAGAAAAAACTGCTTCAAATAATCCAGAGTCAAAAGCTCAGACAAAGAGCGAAACGACTCAAGAAAAGAAGCCAGAAACTAAAGACTCCTAATTTCTCCAAACAATTCATTGCCTATAAGTTGGTTATCCCCCTATAATTTCAAATTGTTGACCAACCTAATTGGGAGAATTCACCATGAAAAGAAGCTGGTGGTACCGCTTTACCTTTTTATTGCTTGCAGGCGTCATTTCCGTAATGATGATTATTCCGTCGGCCCTCAATTTTGGCGAAGACTCTAACTTCCCCGTTAAATCACGAATCACTCTAGGTCTAGACCTTCAGGGTGGTCTTTATATGATTTTGGGAATCGACTTTAATAAAGTCTATGAAGATGAAGTTAAAAGCTATGCTAGAAAGATTGCCTTCGTTCTTAATGATCAAGGAATCAAGACTCAGACTGGTAGACTAGAAAAAATTGATGTCACTGATCCAAGCCATTCTATTGTTATAGAAGACCCGGCCTTAATAGAAAAAGCAAAAGAAGAAATCAAAAAATTCTTTCCTTCTATATTGAGAAATACAAAAGAAGAAGATAGTCACCTTTTCTATGGTCTAACAAAAGTTCAAAAAACCACGATTGAAGAGCAGGCCTTAACTAAATCAATAGAGGTTATTAGAAATCGTATTGATGAGTTTGGGGTTACAGAGCCAGAGATTGTTTCTCAAGGAACGAATCGTATCGTGATTCAGCTTCCAGGTGTTAAGGATATCGAAAGGGCAAAGTCTCTTATCGGTAAAACAGCAAAACTTGAATTTAAAATGGTGAACGATCAGGTCAGCTTGGCCACGATGAACTCTTGGCTTGCAAAAGCTAAAGAATCTGCCATTGAGTACAAAACGGGCACTCGCTTTAGCCAGTACCTTCGTACTCTTAATGAGTTTTTAACAAAAGAGAAGCTTCTTCCAAAAGATCATGAAATGGCATTTGAGAAAACCGTCTCTAAGGCCACTAATGAAGTAACTCAAATGATTCCTTATTTGGTGGAAGCAGGTTCCAAACTAAGTGGTGATCAACTTCAAGATGCCCGCGTGCAAATTGATCAACAAAAGAATGAGCCCTATGTTTCTCTTGAATTCAAGGCCTCAGGTGGCAAGCTTTTCGAAGAGCTAACGGGAGCAAACGTTGGTCGTCGTATGGCGGTTATCCTTGATGGAAATGTTTATTCTGCTCCATCAATTCGAGAAAAAATTGGTGGTGGTCGTGCTCAGATTACTCTTGGTTCTGGCGGCTTTAATAAAATGATGAAAGAGGCCAGAGACTTGGCCTTAGTTTTAAGAGCTGGTGCACTACCTGTTCAATTAAACTTTGAAGAGCAAAGAACTGTTGGACCAAGTCTTGGTGCTGACTCAATTAGAAAAGCTCGCTACGCCTCTTTAATTGGTGCAGCGATGGTTTTCATCTTCATCCTAATTTATTACAAAATCAGTGGCGCTATAGCCATGGTTACCCTACTACTTAATATTGGCTTCGTTATCGCTTGTTTGGTGGCCTTTGAGGCAACACTTACTCTACCCGGCATTGCAGGTATCGCTTTGACGATTGGTATGGCCGTGGATGCGAACATCATTATCTATGAGAGGATTCGAGAAGAGGTGAGGCGAGGCTTAAGCTTCTATAAAGCCGTTGAAACGGGTTTTGCTCATGCCTTCTGGACAATTATTGATGCCAACATAACCACTGCTTTGGCCGGTTTATGTCTACTTAACTTTGGTACTGGTCCAATCCGAGGATTTGCAGTAACGCTTCTCATCGGTATTGTCTCCACTGTTTATTCTTCCTACTTCGTAGGAAAGCTTCTTTTCGAGCTTTATATGAATAAAACAGAAGGTCAGGATCTCTCAATTTAATATTTAGGAAAGGGTTAGCCTTATGATGGAAATAATTAAATCAAACACGAAGATCAAATTTTCAAATCACTATATGGTGACTTCTCTAATCTCCCTTGTATTAGTGGGAGTTAGTTTATTCGGTCTTTTTACTAAAATGAACTACGGCGTTGATTTTCGTGGGGGTGCGGAAATTCAAATTAAGTTTGCCAAAGATATTAAACTTGATCGTTTGAGAAAAACCCTCAAAGAAGAAGGCTTTCGTGTTCAAGTTCAACAAATTGGTGAAGCAGCTGATCTTGAGTTTCTTTTAAAAGTCGCAGCAAATGAGGGGAACCTCAACGAAGTGACGGATAAAGTTTCCTCTGCCCTTAATAAAGACTTTGTTGCAGAAGGTATAGAGATCAGAAAGGTCGATATTGTCGGACCTAAGGCCGGTGCTCAGCTAAGACTCTCTGGCTTTCAGGCCATGCTTTGGGCCCTGATTGCGATTATGGTCTATATTGGTCTGCGCTTTGATTTTAAATACTCTCCTGGTGCAATTGTGGCGCTCTTTCACGATGTATCAATTATCTTAGGAATCTTTGCCTTTACTGGTACTGAATTTACGCTACAAACTGTGGCCGCCCTTTTGGCCGTGATTGGTTACTCCGTAAACGATACCGTTATTGTTTATGACCGAGTACGTGAGCATGAACAAAAGTTCTCCCACCTAGGCCTTAGAGATCAGATTGATAATGCAATCAATGAAACTCTTTCTCGTACAATCCTTACTTCAGGAACGACACTCTTTATTTCGGGGACGATGTTCATTTTCGGTGGATTAGCGATTAGAGACTTCTTCTTTGCTATTTCCCTAGGTGTACTTATTGGTACTTATTCATCAATTTATGTTGCAGCTCCGGTAACACTTCTTTTTCAAAGATTTATTGGCGAAAAAGATGAGGCAAAGAGTGTTGGACAAAACGCCAAGGCTTAGTATTTATAACCTATTCTTAACTCTCTTTTTTGTTGTTATGGGCGCCATTAACTTGGCGTCTTTTGCACAATCTGACGCAAGTGAAAGCCCTCAAAGTAATTCAAGACCTGATAAAAACGATAAAAGCGAAGAGCTTGTTGAGGAAGAACTTGAATCATTTCGACAAGAAAATCAAAGTGCCGCAATGGAGTTTCAAAAAGCACTTTCTCCTCAAGAGTTACTTCAATTGCAAGAGGCCATCGATCGCGGTGATCAGGCCAAAATTAGCGAATTAACAAAGAAAATGAGTGCGAAACTTCAAGGCAAGGCCGGAGGCCTTGATAAGATGGTTGAGCTTTCATTAAGAAGCTTTCGTGAGAAAACTCCTGCTGAACTAAAAAAGGACCTCCAATTAAAAATGGGTGGCACTCTCTTTGGACCAGTCATTGAGTTCTTTCCTCGCTCGCTCGATTTTATCGTCAATCTCTTTCAGGACCCAGTGGCGCTTCCACAATTATTTAGCATTCCTAAAGATCGTAAAAAACTTGTGATCTTTTTAATCGTGAATATCGTGCTCTTTATTGTGGCCAAGATATATAAAAAGATCAAAAAAGGCGAGGGAGCTTTTACTCGTTGGATTTTCTTTTTCAGCTTACGTATGGGGGTTCTCTTCATGTTCTTTAAAACAGAATTAACACCTATGTTTATTGTCTTTAAAAGAACCTTCTTTTAGAGAGACTTTTTGACTTCGAGATTGATCTCTTTAGGCTTTTGACCTTTAAAGTAGAGTGTCATGGTTGTCTTCAACTTATTCGGTAGTTCATTATTAGTTTGCATCACCATGATGTGATCACCCATAGGTTTAAGTTCATGCTTACTCTTAGGCGCGATCTTGATTGATTTGAGTTGACGCATTTTCATAATACCGTTTTCACTCTTATGAGTGTGAATTTCATAGTACAAAGCATCTGGTCCTGTAATCTTTTCTAGAACGAGCTCTTTATCTGTAGGGTTAACTATCAGCATATAAGCTGCTGTCATCTTAAGGCCAGGTAGTGGCTTCTTTATCCAGGCGTCTTCTATCACTTGAGCTTGTAAATCGAGCCCCGAAAATAAAGAGAATAAAAGAAAAAGACTAATCACTTTCATTTGAGCACCTCTATTAGATCTAATTTAAATTGACCATCATAAATAATGTCGCTGTAACTGTTAAAGACTTGGCCGTATTTGTCTAGGAGAAAAAATCGTGATGTATGATCCACAGTGTATTTCATGGCAGAATTTTCGAGAGGCACAAATTCAAAGTGAACCGCATACTTCTTTGTTATGTCTTTAATTTGCTCCTCTGTTCCTGCTAGTGAGATAAAGTCGGTCGCAAAGTATTTTCCATATTCGTGCACTTTCTTTGCATCATCTCTTTTATAATCAACACTAATAAAAACCTTTTGGACTCGCTTATGAAGTTCAGGCTCTATGGCATCAAAGGCCTTCACGAGCTTGTTTAAAGATAGGGGACAGATGTCAGGACAACTGGCAAAGCCAAAATAAAGCACGCTTGGTTTTCCCTTCAGCCTTTGAAGGTCAAAAGGACCGTCGATGTGGGTGAGGCTGAAGTCACCACCTATGTTTTGATAGAGTTTCGCCGTCTCACTTTTAGAACCCTGATATTGGTAGTATGTCTTTACCCCTGCAAGTGTGGCCCCAAAAAGGATAGCAAGTAGAACTGTTTTAAATATTGGTGATTTCATTTTACCTCTTAACTTCTAGGTCGAAGGTGGTTCTAACCCATTTATCTTGACCCTTAATAACGAGATAGAGCCGCCATTTCATAAGCTTTTCCGTGCAAGCAGGGAAGACTCTCGTTGCCTTAAAAAGGTTTTGTTTTAGAAAGGCCTCTAACTCAAAAACTTGCTCGTCCCTTGGCATTTTCATGTCGTGGCCAAGCACTCGCATGGTAATACTCTCTGGTCTGATGCCCGTGGTTGTTAGCTCATAGGTCAAATCTTGTGTTGCTGAGATCGGTAAGGGAGAGATCTTTAACTCTAAGTTCACGCCCCCTTCAGAAACGTTACATACTCCAGTATCTTGCAAATGGCACTTGTGCTTGATGAATATCTCTTTTGGTCCAAAGAAATAGTGACCCGTGACGAGGGCCAATAGAATAATAATGAGAGCTGGGTAAATCTTATTCATGGCCGCATTATGGCCAAGGAGGGTGGTTTAGTCTACTGCTGGAATACAGGCAAAGCGGTTGTCTGGAGGACGTACACCTTCAATAATGCCGGTTTGTACGCCACTTCGGCCAATCTCAGAAGGAAAGCGCACAGTATAAATGATCTGATTTGATTTCCTAATGTAAGGAGCATTTTTATCAAGAGGCCAGTAAAAGCGAACTGTTTTTGAACCGGCCGTCACTTCATCTGGAACAAAGTGTTGACCATTTTCAAAGTAAAACCAAACTTGTTTAAGTTCATTTTCTCGAATCATAAGGATATCAAGAATGGCGTTTCCTGCAGCATCTAGAAAAGGCTCACTCTCGGCCATAAAGAGACCCTCTGTATCGACCCCAACTTTGTCCCCAATCACTTCATAAAGGGGGTTATTGCTAAGGTAGTCTTCTTGAGTTGGGCATTCACCTCTGTTATTTTGATCAACAAATGGAATCATGATGAAACCTAAGTTGGCAGACGTGCCTGAAGGAGTGTTTGAGGTTTCTGGAAGGTTTGGCCATTCAAAAACCGTGAAAAGGTTCAACTGGGCCGTGGCATTTCCTGTCTTGATTCTAAATTCTTCTGTTACTTCGGCATTAATATCAATAACACCATCAATATCACCATCATTAAAACGGATATCGGTTTGATCCCATACCGCAAAATGTTGGGGGATTAGCTCTAGTCTTGGAAAAAGAGGTGAGTCGTTTTCTCCAAAGATTTGCTTGTCGTGACACTTCGTTAGTGGCTGACTCGGAGGCAAGCTAGGGGGAGAGTTCGATGAAGCAAAATAAAAGTGCTTACGAGCGTACTCTGTAAAGCTGACGACTGGTTCATTTTGACGAGCAAAGAAAATACAAGTGTATTGACTGACAGGCATGACTTTTAAAGGTCCTTCCGGAGTAGTGCTCTCGTCCTCGAAGTCTTTAAGGTAAAACTGAAAGGCCTGAGACTGAACATTTGAACCTGATTGTGACTCTCTAATGCGTGCTAGGTATGTTCTTTCTTTTTGAAGAGAATCAACAGCAACATTAAAACTATTGCCAACCGTATTGATGGTTAAGAACTGAGTACTGTCTCCATCGAAAACTTCCAGCTGACAGGCCGGCCCTGTAAAGTCCGTTCCCGGAATTTCATTATTACACCAGCCTTCTAGGTTTTTGAGAGTGTCGTTAAACCCAATATTTGGTCCAACTGTAACTTTTCCAAAGAGAACCATATTATTTTGTGTTTTGTTCTGGCAGGTTGCCTGGCAATCATTAATAGAGACGGGCTTTCCGGCCTGACAGGCACAAAAGCCTTTATCAATGAAGACTTCATTATCTGGGCGTAAGACCCCAGAGCCAAGTACACAAACTTCTAAAGCTGAATCAATGTTGGAGATGATATCTGAAAAGTCAGCTGCATCGAGGTTAAGACCTTCAAGTTCTGTTTTTGCCTCTTCAATTTCTGTATCATTCGCCACTCGTGTTCCTGTGGGACAGCTATTGATACAGGCGCGTTCACTAATATTAAAGGTGTTTTGGCAAAAGACCGGAACTTCTTCTGCTGTGCCAAAGCGTTGAATAATAGCACGACCAGCACGGCCACTCTCATCAACGCAAGACGACATAAGCGTTAAGAATCCCATGAGGATGCTTAAGATTATGAGTGAATGTCGGCCCTTTTTCATCTGTTCCATATCTTCCTATAACAACCTTATCGAGTGCCCCG
>Ga0129324_10002205_pt1 | contig 12099 bp, 16 predicted proteins | sample CPBDNA_7_FD_96879 | JGI IMG/M metagenome (GOLD analysis project Ga0129324, IMG submission 96879) | Freshwater to marine salinity gradient microbial communities from Chesapeake Bay, USA - CPBay_Spr_15_0.2_DNA | ecosystem: Environmental > Aquatic > Marine > Coastal | place: USA: Chesapeake Bay... | reverse complement strand
ATTGTTCGGCACGTTCAAACTTTTCTATTAATTTCATATATGTCGGATATCCTGGAACTAATTTTTCAATCGAATACTTTACTTGTGTATCATATAATGTAGATTTATGTTCCATAATATAAGTTTCGTATGCGTCTTTGGCTTGTCGTAATGTGTACCATTCTATATCGGATTCTTTATCTTTTTCGTATTGTATGGTGTGTTCGCTAAGGTCTACCAATGGAAAACTAGCCATACATACATCATCGACATATACATTACAACTATTGTCAACGGATGATAAAGATATATTCCATAGTTCTTTATAAGGTATTTCAAAGGAGCCTAATTTTATATTTTTAGAACATTCATGATATAAACCTTGATAAACATCGAACGAATAAAATTTCTCTTTGGTTCTAGGTTTTAATATTGTATCCGTTACAATATGAAAAAATCCATATAAATAGATTCCTAACATGTATGAATTATAGGATTTCATTTTATATTTTAATTCGGTTTAAATAATATAGCAATATCTATAGACCAATGCGATATATCATAATGGACTACCTGAAAACATTCCATACATTTTATATTGGATATTTCCCAACAAGATATATCTTGATTAAATGAGCTATTACAGAACATATAATTCATATATTTTACGTTGGATACGTCCCAACGTGAAATATCGCCATTGAACGGACTACTATAAAACATATAATCCATAAATATGACGTTGGATACATCCCAACGCGATATATCGCCATTGAACATACTATTATAAAACATATAATCCATATCTCTGACTTTGGATACATCCCAACGCGATATATCGCCATTGAATTTACAACTTACAAATAGTCGGTTCATATCGGTAACGTTAGAAACATTCCAATACGCCGAAAATCCGTAAGTTCATAACATAATTTTTCATTCTTATCATATAAGTGTATGGCTTCTATTAATGTTTCACGATTATGTGGTTTCAATCGTTTAGTATTCATTCTATAAAAATCACTAAATGAGTGAACGATATAACCCCCCAACAATTCAACCATTTTATCTACCAATACATCGACATTTTCTACCATTAAATAATCACATAATTCAATCAGTTTTTTATAATTGTCTTTGGTTACATTAAAGCTATAAAATCATATAAATATGGAAGTAATGGATTAGACGGAACAAAGCACGCATAAATAGTAGAATGGACTTCTTCGTATAGAATCGAATGAAACCACATATTTTATTCAATTGGGATTAAATAATCAATTTTATATATAATGCAACTATCGTATATTTTGATACCTTTATTATTCCTATTATATTTTAAGTATCCAAAATACATCTTATATCATATCATTTGTATTGGCCTCATCGGTTCGTATGATACATATCTACAATATAAAAATAAACAAATCAATAATGAATTAGACAAAACAATCATAAACATAATTGGAATGGATGCGTTTTTCACGATAAGTTTTTTAATACATTTAGCGTGTTTGATTGTATTGAAAGATTTAGGACGTTATGAACATACAAATATATCTATTCTTTTATTATTTGTAGCAAATATGGTAATTTTTTATTTACCGTATTGGCCTTATTATTTATCAAAATCCCAAGTAATACTCTATTATAATACTATATATGTTTTGTTGGCGTTAAATTAGCATTTAAGAAATATCTATAAAATTATCTAATGTATTTATTAAACGCCCAATCATCCATTTGAATTGGGTCTTTTTATGTTTTGCCGCGCGAAACGCAAACAACTCAACCGGTTTAATTTTCCATCCTTTTGTGTTAACCAACCCTGATGCGTCAAAATCAAAGAGTTTATAATTGCCATATTTATCAATGTTATCTGGTTTCCAGTCCATATAAATTATACCTAACCCATGTAAAAATGTCTTGACTTTTTTCATTTGTATTTTTGCTTTTTCTATATCTATATTTTCAGTATCTAAAAGTTCCATATCTAGATATCTTTTATTTATATGATAAAAAGAGACAATATTCGGATGTGGATTCTTCATAAGTATTTTGATAATAGCTTGTTCATTGTATGCTAGTTGTGAAATGTCGATTTCATCCTTTATTTTTGGTTTTTCGGATACCAAAAGACTTTTCGGAAAAATGGTTCACCATTATAGGTTTCGTCAAATTCAGTTATCATTCCATGTTCAAACTTTTTAGATTTTTTAAAAAGTTTTCGGGTTTTTTCGTTTTGTTTTTCGCATATTTAAACACAATATTAAAAATCAAATGCCGAATCAAATGCTTCATCTTTACCAGACTTTTCAGCTAAAGAATATTCGGACACACGTGATTCAAAAAAGTTAGTTTTTTGTTCTAAACTAATCAACTCCATAAAATCAAATGGATTATTGCTTTTATAGATTTCTTCACAACCTAATTGGACCATTAATCTATCGGCAACAAACTCTATATATTGAGACATTAATTCGGAATTCATTCCAATCAAGCGACACGGTAACGCATCAATAATAAATTCTTTTTCAATGACAACAGCTTCTTCAATGATTTCGCGAATACGTTTTTTATTTAACTTCTTTTCTAATTTATTATATAAATAGACAGCAAATTCAGTATGTAACGCCTCGTCTCTAGAAATCAGTTCATTGGAGAACGTTAACCCGGGCATTAATCCGCGTTTCTTTAACCAGTAAATAGAACAAAATGCGCCCGAGAAGAAAATCCCTTCTACGCAAGCAAACGCAATCAATCGTGTAGCAAAACTAGATTTTTTATCGTGAATCCATTTCATAGCCCATTTAGCTTTTTTTTCGATACATGGAAAATGTTCAATCGAATGAAATAACTTATCTTTTTCGTGATTGTCTTTAATATAACTATCAATCAATAAACTATACGTCTCCGAATGAATATTTTCCATTGCGATTTGAAATCCATAAAATGCTCTTGCTTCAGACAATTGGACTTCATTCATAAAGCGAAGTCCTAAATTTTCTAAAACGATTCCGTCACTAGAAGCAAAAAAAGCTAAAATCATTTTAATATAATATTGCTCATCTTTATTGAGTTGATTCCAATGAGACAAATCTTTGGATGTATCAATTTCCTCCGCACGCCAAAAACAATCTACTTGTTTTTTGTACATTTTCCATATGGTTTCGTCAGACACTGGAAACATAACAAAACGATTTGGGTCTTCGGTTAATAGAGGTTCATTGATTTTTTTAGACATCTTTAAATATACTATAAAAATATATTTATTTTGTTTTAATATAGTAATATGGAAATGTCTATCGAAGATTATAATCGCGAACAGAAAAAGTGTTTGATGAACATACTTAAATATGAATTAAAAAAGAATCCTAAATATTTAGAACCTATGATTAAATTAAAATATTATTTATCAACAAAGAATGCGAATGAAAAAGATATGGAATGGATTGAAAAATATTTACTAGTATATAATGAATAATATAGGATTTTTATGGTTTTTATTATTCTTAACTATGAGCACGATATATTATTTTATGTATATAAATGATCAGCGTAGTTTGTTATTATTAATCGTGTTGATATTTTTATTTAGTTTGTATTCAACCAATATGAGTGATATATTATTTATCGCTTTATTGATTGTATGCGGTTTCAATTTAGTTCTGCTATTCAATGTAGCAAGTCCTTCAATGGAATATCATATAATCAATAGAATAAAGTATATAAATGAGTCGGGTACTTCCCTAAAAGAAAAAACAACGATTCAATATGAAATGCCGTATAAATCTACCGAAGAATGGTTGGATATACAACAAATAATATCAAATTGGAATAAATCAAGACCTATTGTGGATTAGAAAAATAATTATAAACAAAAAAGAGATTACATATTGTAACGTCACTAAACCAGCTACAATTCCTTCATAATATACAAAATATTTTTGCCATTGGTTGGCGCAACTACAATAAGCTTTTATAGAATTATAAAAGTGATATACATTGTAAGTCATATAGCCATGAATAAATATTACTAATAATACCGAAAATATAAGTAAACTATTGGGTATCTTACTATTTAATAAAAATAAGGCAATGAGTATAGAGAATAAGTCTAATATTAAATAAAATTTCATATAATCTAAATAGAGCTTGTCATCTTGATTGGAGACAAAACAAGGACAATTGCTTAATTCTACTAAATAGTAGTATGTATATAATATAAGGATTATCAAAACAAAAGATAAAATCATTATATTATATTAATATTATTTAAGCATCGATGCCTGCCGCTGCCATATCAGCACCGCCTCTATATCTACGCGACATACGGCGTCTAGATTGGCGTCTAGATTGGCGTCTAGATTGGCGTCTAGATTGGAGTCTAGATTGGCGTCTAGATTGGAGTCTAGATTGGCGTCTAGCTTGGAGTCTAGATTGGCGTCTAGATTGGAGTCTAGATTGGCGTCTAGATTGCGAACGGTGTCCACCTGCTTGTCCTTCTATCAATTTGTCAGTCATATATATATAGAATAAGATTATAATTTTAGTAAACACGTTTTTTTCAAAATAATTTGTTCATTCTTAAAATATTGGTTTGAATTTAAAAAAGTATCGATTGAATATTTTTTTTTCAAATAATAGGCTTTACGTTTTTTATATTGATTGTTAAAAATAGTATGCGGATCCACGATATCAATCACTAAGGGGGTACTATGTTTACTACGCAATATTCGTCCTACACTTTGACATACATCAGATTTAGGAGTAGCCATGAACAAAGTGGTTAACGTTTTTATATCTAATCCTTCGGATGCCATCGCGTAAGTGGCAATAATAATTTTTTTACTTTCACTTTCTTTAAGAGCTATTTCTTTCATTCCGCCTAAATAAAACCCAACACTATCTTCAAACAATATAATTAAATCATACAATTCTTGAATCAATGATTTATTGTGAGCTAAAATCATCATTTGTTGATTTGGATTTAGAATAAATTCATTACGAATAATTTCTACTAAACATTTGGTCCGTTCTTTACATTCGCATAAAGTACTTATCATAGTGGAATACATCGGATTTCCTCTAAAGTCAGTCTTAACCTTATCAAATAATTCGTCATCATTGTAATGAATGGTTTTTACTTTCACTTCTATGGTTAAATCGGTTTTCTCTTTATGAATAACGGGTCCGATAAAATACTTAAATACTTTAGTCAATCCGTCTTTACGCGTCATAGTTCCACTCAATCCTAAATTATAATTACATACGAATTGAATCATAACATTAGAAAATACCTCCGCACTTAAATGATGACATTCGTCAAATACACATAATCCAAAGGAAGCCATAACCGAATCATCATATGTTTTAGACGAAAGACTTTGTAACATTCCTAAAACAATATCTTTTCCTTCTACATCCATATGTTCGCCTTGAATTTTACCTACTTTAGCATTAGGCAAAAATTGTTCGATGCGTTCAATCCATTGATTCATTAAAAAACTTTTATGAACGATTACCAACGTTTTTTTATTTAATTTACTGATAATGTTAAGAGCCATAACGGTTTTACCTTTACCAGGTTCTACATCAAGCAGACCTCCGCCACTATCGCCTACATGTTGTATATATTTATCAATAATCCGATGTTGATAGTCAAATAGTTCTCCACAAAATGAAACGTCAATATTGTCTCCTTTAGAGAGAACCGATTGAGAATACATACCAAAATGGTCAATTCCATAATACCTTGGTAAATAAATCTTATGATTGGATTCGCGGTATATTGGATACGCAGACGAATTGGCTAAATGAGTTGAATAAGGTTTAACATTCAACTCATTACGTATAGTATATAACTCTTTTACACTAAGTTTATCTTTATATAAAGTATATCCTTTTTTTCCTAGATAGGCCATATTAAATATAATAGAATGTATTTAACTTTAAAAAAATATATTATAAATATAATGAAACGAACTAAATCTTTTACCTTTAATATAAAAAATGAACCAATATTTACCCTTGAAAATGGAATAGGGCTTCTTTTAGCTATTTTAATTATATTTGACTTGAAAGTAGAAAGAAATATATCCAATTTGTTGAATACTCCATTAGGAATTATATTTTCATTGTTAATGGTTGTATTATTATTTATATTTATGAACCCCATTGTTGGTATATTATTTCTGATTTATTTATACGATACGATTCAAACAAGCGATTTATCTACTATATTGAAAGATACAAAAATGAAAGCACTCAATCCAATTCCACAAACTCAATTAGAAGAAAATGTAATAAAAGATAAGGGACCCATTGTAAATTCGGGACAACATAATAATGTATCTTTCCAACCGTACATGAGTGAAAATATAAATATGTCTCAATTATAATTTTGTACCAGGTTTGTAATATAAAATAATATATAATAATCCAAATATAACTAAAAATGGTATAATGGTTTCAACAAAATTATAAATTTGTTCGTACGATGTAATCATTTTTATAACGGTATCTTGCTGACTTTCGTCTACAGGTTGACAGTCTATGTATATATCATTTTCGCCATAAGTATTTGAAATCATAGATACTTTAGTAGGCGGTTCTTTAGATATAGTAAGTGGAACCGAAATAACACTTGGTGTAGGGGAATCCGTTAAAGCCATATCTTTTATTTTTAAATTCGATGTCTTAAACAAAATTACATCGGTTACTTTATCATTTATACCGGTTGTTTTGTAGGAATAAAAGTTTGTATCTATAGGAATAAAAAGGTTTAAGTCTTTTAATATATAGGTTGACGAAGTGAATAATGTATTTAATTCGGTATCTGTATTACTCGGATAAACCGGTAAAGATATATATAAATATTTGTCTAAGTTATAATTTACACATTCTATAAGAAACACATGATTATAAGTAGAATCTTCATCTATAATATCTTTTTTTTTTGTTATGTAAACTCCTTTGAATGAATAAATAATATTATTGAACTTTACATTTGAGCTCGGATTATAAACACTCACCATAGAATACTTTGAACCTGGTATAATTCCTTCACCTGAAATGGTTGTATCCATAGAAATATTAAAATTATACAATAAGACAGAATCAATATTGATTGAATCGGTTTTAAAATCATTTGGATAAGTAGTTATAAACGACATATATAAGATTATAGTATAAAATAATTTTATACAATGTTATATAATGAAGGAGTTATTTTTTAATTTTATTTATCTATTCAAGACACCAACCAATGATTCTAATCTAGTAAGTATATTTGAACTATCCGATTTATTTTATCAATCTACGCCCCATACTTTGCCCAATACTTCATCCGATAGTTCATCCGATAGTTCGCCCAATACGTCATCCGATAGTTCATCCAATGATATTTCATCCAATGTACTATTACCGGCGAATGAAGAATTATTTTATACAAAATTACGTACCCTTATTAAAAAGTGTTATTATAACGAATTTGTAAAAAAAGAAAATGAATCCATGAATACATTGATTACTTTATTAAAAAATAATCATTTAATTAAAAAATAATCATTATGATATTGGGTAAAGTATTTTTTGCTTACTTTACGAATACTTTTAAATTCTTTACAATAATTATAATATAAATCATTTATGTCTCCTTCTTTGATATAAGGCTCTAATTCTTTTTTTTTATTCCATAAAGTACAACCAATTTGTTTAATATATTTATCTTCCATGATAACAATAGAAGGATAATAAAACTCAATTAAATCTTTAAAAATATATTCATTTATTTTTGATTTATATATACTACAATATATATCGTATAATTCATTCAATTCAAAATCATATTCATTATTGTCCACATATATATGTTTATCCCAAAAATCTTTAAACGTTTCTACATAAGGTAAAAATAAACTATATACATTTATAAATTTATTATTGCGAACTTCAATGAATGACTGGATGATATCAAATAATTCTTGTTTCTTTTGAAAAACATTTAATTTACATTCTTTTGTTAAATAAGATTTCCAAAGAAATAACATATCTTTTTCATCCATCATACAATCTTTTTTTTCGATTATGTAAGAATCTATGAATTTTTTTATCATAGTTTCTTTACTTTCTTCTTGAATCCATAATATATTATGTTTCACTTCGGGAATTAATTCTGACAAATAAGCTTCACTCGAAGAATGTCTAGTCGAATAATGAATACTTACACAAATCATATTTATAAAAAAAGATTCCGATAAATTAAAAAAACTCATATTCAAGGGTTTCATTTGAATGATCCGTGAAATCGTCTTCTCATGTTCCGTATATTTAAACTTAAACCATTGAAATATATTTATAGAATGAAAATACAAAGATATGTATTTATTCAATTGTTGTAAAAAAGGTTTCATAAACATAGGCATAAAATAAACACAATTATTTTTTTTCATAATCACATCTCCAATCACAGTCAAAAAATATTTACAATATTGTTTTTCATCGAACAAGTTTGGATAAAAAAACGATAAAATATTCTGTAATGTTTCGGAATCCGGAATAGAATCGTATATAGATTTGGTTTTTATGATTTTTTTGATTCTAAGAAGCATTACACCTTTTGTAGGCGTATCTAATAAATATTCGGTCCGATGTTCATTTAAATATTCAAGGATTTGATGTATGAAATTGTTTTCATTTATGATAGTATACGAAGAATGTTTGTATTGTATATATAAATTGGTTGTGGATATATAGTAATAATGATGTGTTGTAAAAAATAGCTCTATAATTTCATGTGGTGGAATACTGCGTTCTTGGAATTCGTCTAGCATTGTGGATATTTGTTGAATGATGATATCGTTATCAAACTCATTATGTTTTTCTAAAAAATGACTGAGTTTATCAATTATCACTTGAGACATATAATAATGTAAGGAGATTATTTTAATATTAAATAAAAAATAATTATATAGGTATGTGCGATAATGTAAATATGAATATAAATGATTATACCGATAGCGATTTGTTTTCATTGTTGTCACTATCTGCCGAGATTTCTACAAAAGAATTAATTCAGAAACAAGTCCAACGATTGAAACAACAATTTATAGAGGATTCGTTTCATATATTTATGGATAAGGTACAAGAACGATTGATAGAAAAGCTCAATAAACCTTGCGGATTTGAAAATAATGTCATTAATTTTGCGAATGAAATGAAAATACCCGATGGACTTAAATTAATAAATACAAATAATAATAAATATTATGATAGAAATATTGTTGAAAAAGTATTGATAGTAGATACAAAATATAGAGACAATTTTTTAACGGAAACATCAACAAATTTTAATATATTATTACCAAATGTAGTGAAAAATGTAATTAGTATTCAATTATCCGATATAGAATTTCCCAATACGTGGTTTCCATTTGACGAAATAAAAGGAAACACCTTTTTTCATATAAAAGATTCAACTAAAACCGAATGGATTCGTATAGATGTATCGGCCCAAGCTTATTACTTTCAAGATTTATTTGACTCAGTGAATAACTCCTTAATCAATATACCCAATAGTTATTCTTCTGATATATCGGATGACATTCCTGATGCTTCTTATAATTCTTTTGAATTTATAAAATCCTTTTTGAATATTGATTTTGCCAATGCTGGTGGAGTAGCCAGCGGTAACGGAACCATTACATTTAGTTCAGTAGATACATACAATAAAGAAGATGCTTCTGGAATAGAAGTACCTCATAATCGTAATGATTATGACGGTAATCAAAATAATGTCCCTTATATAAATTATGACCTAGACTTTTTTTCAGACGACCCAAATAAATTTATATATTCGGGCAATGATTATGGTAGGTGTTCAAAATATTTTGGGTGGAACATGGGTTTTCGTAATATAAAGCCAATGTATTATAGTAATAAACAAACGTATACAAGTGAATCTACCCTTGACTTAGGTGGTCCGCGTTATTTATATTTAGTTATAGACGACCATAATAAATATATGAACTCGGTTTTCATTCCGTTTTCTAAAAATATGTCTAATATTAGAGACACATTAAATATATTTGCTCGCATATCCTTACAAGGCGGTACATTTTCATTGTATAATACAAATACATTTTCGGTCTATTCGGACGTACGAAAATATAACGGATTGATAGACCTAAGCCATTTAACTATAAAATTAATAGATGAATTTGGAACTCCATTGAATTTAAATGGAAATGATTTTTCATTTACTATAAAGATAAGTACCGTTCAAACAACTTAAATAAATAGTCATTGATAATGTCGGATTTATAATAAGGTTTGAAATCGCATTTTTTAGTAAAATCCATTTTCCATGGAACAAATCCATTGTGTAAATCTAAAAACATATATATCATAGAAATAATATCGTCTTTATACTCATATACATAATGTTTTGTATGACATTTATAACTACAATATTTTGTATTACCAATTAATCCATACGATTCGGTATTACTGTAAAAAGTAGATAATCCAAAATCAATGATATATAGGTTTCCGTTTTCCATCAGAAAATTTTCGGGTTTTATGTCTCTATGAATTATATTTAATTTATGTAAATCAAGTAATATATTGGTTACTTTATCAATCATATCTATGGTTATATGTTCCAACTTATGTGACTTATATTCCATAATAATATACAATGTATCATTCATTGTGCCAATATTTTTAATCAATGGTATATGACTATATTTTTGTTTCAATAAATAAGAATATATTTTTATTTCGTTTTCTAACAAACTTTTGGATATACTATCATAATGGGTTTTTACAACCACTTTATGGCGTTTTATTTTATGAGTTCCTTTATATAAGGTTGAAAAACTCCCATTGGATACATAAGGTTCAATATTATAATTAGATAACATATATATATATAGGATTCTTAATTATTTAAATAGTTAAGTATATATAAATTAATGTCAAAATCTATGTTTGGTGGAACGGGTGGACGAAGTAGTACTTCCAGTAATTATAAATTAGATTTATTACGAAAAAAAATATTGGCTTTTTTTGAAACCCGAAGTTTAGACCCGCGTATTGATTTATTGAATATAATTAGTGAAGTGACTGAATTATCCGGAGTGATTGAAAGTATATCGTTAGTCGATTTTTCGAACACCATAGTTATTATCAATGAAAATGTTACATCTATATCGGATGCGATTGAAATTATAGAAATTAGTTTAAACGATATCGACTTAGGTTCATTAATAACTATAGCTGAAACCATAAGTGGAACCATTTTATCCATATCCAATGAATTACAAACCATTGATACATGTTTAAATGATATTTCATTAGATACATTATTGACTATTGCCGAAACCATAAGTGGAACTATTGTCTCTATATCCAACGAGATTCATTATATAGACGGATCTTTGAATGATATATGTATGACTACAATTTCAGAGAAATATGACTCGATTATAAGTATAAATAAAAGCATACAAGTTTCCATAGAAGAAATAGATAATTCTTTGAATGATATCGACTTAGGTTCATTAATCACTATCGCTGAAAACATAAGTGGAACCATTGTCTCCATATCCAATGAGATTCAATACATAGACGGTTGTTTAAATGATATCGACTTAGGTTCAATAATACCTATCGCTGAAACCATAAGCGGAACTATTGACTCCATATCCAATGAGATTCAATACATAGACGGTTGTTTAAATGATATCGACTTAGATTCATTGAACACTATTGCCCAAACCATAAGCGGAACTATTGTCTCCATTTCTTATGAACTATTTATAATAAAAAAACAATTTGAATATATATATCAACAAACAAGTGATAATGACATGTGGACCAACAACAGTTTTATGAATTATATGGATGCTAGTTATGGTATAATCGCTGATTTGTCATATACTCGTGTTATAAATAGAGTTAATTCTATAGATGTTTCATTGGATTCAATATACGATACTAGTTTAATCAACCAATTAACTAACTACAAAAGCATATTAGACGATGTTTCTTTCGGAAACATAGAACTATCCTTAAATTCCATCTATAATACTAGTTTAATCAGTCAGTTAACTAACT
>Ga0129324_10002204_pt1 | contig 12102 bp, 11 predicted proteins | sample CPBDNA_7_FD_96879 | JGI IMG/M metagenome (GOLD analysis project Ga0129324, IMG submission 96879) | Freshwater to marine salinity gradient microbial communities from Chesapeake Bay, USA - CPBay_Spr_15_0.2_DNA | ecosystem: Environmental > Aquatic > Marine > Coastal | place: USA: Chesapeake Bay... | reverse complement strand
CTGCCTCAAAACTAGTTCTTCCTATAGAGCCGTCGTAGACTACGACGTTGATAGGCTGGGTGTGGAAGCGCGGTAACGCGTGAAGCTAACCAGTACTAATAGCTCAATTGGCTTGATTTATGCTCTGAAAAAGTTTTTAGTTTAAATATTTTCTCAAATTACAATGATGTTTGATATTATAAGCTTTTACTCAAGAAATTTTTTCAAAATAGAGTTATAAAATTATATGTCAAAAAATATTAAAATAGGAAATATTTTAATCGGAGACAAACATCCACCCGTTATAATTGTTGAGCTTGGAATAAATCATAATGGCAATTTAGATATTGCTATAGATATTGCTGATAAGGCAATTCAAGCAGGCGCTGAAATTATCAAGCATCAGACTCACATAGTAGATGATGAAATGTCAGAAGAAGCTAAAAAAGTTATACCAGGAAACTCAAATAAAAATATTTATGAAATTATAAAAAATTGCGCTCTCAATGAAAGGGACGAAAGAAAATTAATGAATCATATCGTTTCTAAAAAAAAAATTTTTATAAGCACTCCTTTTTCAAGAGCTGCCGCAGATAGGCTTGGTAAATTTAATATTCCTGCTTTTAAAATTGGTTCAGGAGAGTGCAATAATCACTTTTTGGTAGATTATATTTGTAAATTTAAAAAACCAATAATTATGAGCACAGGAATGAATTCAATTAAGTCAATTGAGAAATCTGTTAAAGTAATTAGAAAGCATAAACTGCCTTATGCTCTTATGCATTGTACAAATATTTATCCTACGCCAAATAATCTAATTAGGCTAGATTGCATTCAAGAATTAAAAAAAAATTTTCCAGACGCAGTTGTTGGATTGTCTGATCATTCGGGCTCTGTTTATTCTTGTTTAGGAGCTGTCGCATTGGGAGCGAGAGTTTTGGAGAAGCATTATATAGACAATAAAAAAAAAAGATCAGGTCCAGATATCTCTTCGTCAATGGACACAACAGAATTAAAACAATTAATACGTGGATCAAATGAGATATTTGAATCTTTAGGAGGAAACAAATCGCCCTTAAAAAAAGAGGCTAAAACAATAGCATTTGCATTTCAGTCTGTTGTCGCAACTAAAGATATATTTAAAGGAGAAAAATTAAGTATAAATAATATTTTTCTAAGAAGACCAGGCAATGGAGACTATAGAGTCAAAGATTTTATAAAAATTTTGGGAAAAAAAGTAAAAAAAAATATTAAAAAAAATACACAGATACAAAAAATACATTTAGTATGAAAAAAATTATTTTTGTTACAGCAACAAGAGCAGATTATGGAAAATTGAAAAGTATAATTATTTCTGTTCAAAAACTTAAAGATTTTAATACTCATATTTTTGTGACTGGAATGCACAATCTTAATGCTTATGGAAATACACATGTTGAAATTATAAAAGATCGTATTAAAAATATAAAAATATATAAAAACCAAATTCTGGCCGAAAACGCTGATAAAATTTTTTCTAAAACTGTATTGGGTTTTTCAAAATATATAAAAAAAATAAAGCCGGATTTGGTAATGATACATGGTGATAGAATGGAGCCTTTGGCATGTGCCATTGTTTGTTGCTTGAATAATATTAAAATTGCACATTTTGAAGGAGGGGAATTGTCAGGAACAATTGATGAAATATTTAGACATGCAATTTCAAAACTTTGCAATATACATTTCGTTACTAATTCAATAGCAAAAAAAAGACTCTTACAAATGGGGGAACTGAATGACTACGTTTTTATAACAGGATCTCCAGATGTTGATTTAATTCTGTCTAAAAATCTACCATCATTACCAATCGTTAAAAAAAGGTATAATATAAATTATTCATCGTTTATCTTGGCTATTTTTCATCCAATAACAACTGATATAAAAAAATTAAAATTTTATATTAATAACTTCATTAGAGCATTAGAGCTTAGTAAAGAAAATATTATTTTAATTTACCCAAACAATGATTTGGGATCAGATATAATAATAAAAGAATATAAAAAAATTAAAAATAAAAATATTTTAATTTTTCCTTCCTTGCGATTTGAATATTACTTGACGCTGTTAAAAAATTGCAAATGCATAATAGGAAATTCTAGTTCTGGTATAATGGAAGCGCCTTACTACGGCACGCCAACAATCAATATTGGCAATCGACAGAATAATAGAGCAAATATAGCTTCCATTGTTAACTGCGGTTACGAATCTATTGAAATACTAAAATGTATAAAAGAAAATATTTTTGATAAAAAAATAAAAAAAACATATTTCTTTGGACGTGGTAATAGTAAAAAAAAAATATTAAAAATTTTAAATTCAAAAAAAATTTGGAAATTAAGTAATCAAAAACAATTTAAAGATCTTATTAATATTTAACTAAAAAATTGAGTTTATCTTTTACAAAATTGATAAAAAATAATATGATTAAATTTTGTTATTTTTTTCTGAATATATAGCTATCATCAGGATTAAAAATTAACAAAATTAATTGTAAACGCTAGATTATATAGTTTTCCAGAAAGCTTAAAAATAAAAAGTTAAAAATTTTGATTAAAAAACCCAAAAAACTTTATGCAAGACATTGGGAGGCATCATCTATACAATGAATCGAATGAAAAAAAATATGAACAAATATAAAAAAATGTTTAGTGTCAAAAATTTAAAAATTTTTGTTTTTGGAGGGTGTGGTTTAATTGGTTCTGAAATATCAAAATCTTTAATTGAACTTGAAGCCAGGGTTACAGTTTTTGATATTCAGTTAAATAAAAATATAAAAAAAAATAATTTTAAATTTGTTAAGTTATCTAATTCAAATATAGAAAATATTGAAAAATTTTTTAGAAATTATTTAAAATTTAATGAGTGTCCAGATGTGTTTATTAATGCATCATACCCTGCCACAAAAGATTGGAAAAAAAATACATTTAAAGAAGTTACTTACAGATCTTATAAAAAAAATATTGAAATACATTTAAATAGTTATGTATGGCTTGCTAAAATAGTCGCTGATCAAATGAAAAAAAATAAAGTTAATGGTAGTATTATTCAACTAAGTTCAATGTATGGATTAGTTGCTCAAGATGGAAATTTATATAAAAATACAAATATAAATGAAAATATGACATACGGTATTATTAAGAGTTCAGTGATACATTTTACAAAGCAATTAGCATCACATTACGGAAAAAATAATATTAGAGTAAATAATGTAATTATTGGAGGGATTCGTGGTCATATTAAAGGAAGTAAACTAAAACAAGATTTAAATTTTTTAAAAAAATTTAAAAAAAAAGTTCCTTTAGAAAGAATGGCAAATGCCAGTGAAATAGTTCCAGGAATAATTTTTTTAGCATCTCATTCATCCTCTTACATAACAGGATCAAATCTTGTGATAGATGGAGGTTATACTATTTTATAATAGTTAAAATATAAAAAAAATTTTTAATAAAAAATAATCTATCAAATATGATTGTTTTAATTATGTAGTGGATCTACTGGAGATAGATACTTATTAATTATACAAAAAATTATAATAAAAATAATCCTACTGGCAAAATAATATTTTTAAAGAAAGTTTATCCATTAATTATTTTTTTGCTACATTAAAATAACACCTATAGCAATGTACAAGAAATTTATGTAGATAGTAGTTGGTTATGCTTAAAAATTTTACTAAAAACAATTAATGAAAAAAAAAATTTTTACTATAATTACCGCTAGAACAGGATCTGCAAGATTATCAAAAAAATGTATAAGACTAATAAAAAAAAAACCAATAATTGAAATAATAATTCAAAGATCCAAGGAAATTGGATATCCAGTAGTGCTAGCTACTACAAAAAACAAAGAGGATAATATTCTTTGCGAATATGCTAAAAAAAATAAAATATATTATTTTAGAGGATCTGAAAAAAATGTTTTAAAAAGATGGAATGATTGTATTGAGTTTTATAAGATTGATATTATAAACATTGTAGATGCAGACGATCTGTTGCTTGACTATAATTCTTATAAAAAAGGAATAAAAATTATTTTAAAAAATAATTATGATTATATTAATTCAGAAAAAAATTCTATTACAGGTTTATTTAATTATGTATGCAAAGCCAGTATAATTAAAAGACTTTTTAGGGAATATAAAAAAAAAAATATTGAAACAATTGAGCCTTTTTTAAAGAAAAAAAAATATAAATTTTTCTCTTTAAAATTAAAAAAATCTAACAATATTCGGTTAACACTTGATTATAATGAGGATTTAGTTCTTTTTAAAAAGATTTTTTCTAAATTTTCTTTTAATGTAAAATCAAATAACGTAATTAGTTACTTACAAAAAAATAAAAAAATAAGTAATATAAATTATTTCAGACAAAGTGATTATAAAAGCAACCAAAAAAAAAAATATGAAAAATTACAAGGGATGGAAGTTTAAGGGAAACGAGCTTAAATATATTAAAAAAACTCTTTCATCTGATTTTAGAGCAGATTCATCAGGGACGATGAATGAAAAATTAGAGATTAAATTTGCAAAAATACATAATCAACGGTACGCTGTTACTGCTAACTCGGGAACATCTACTTTGCACATGGCTTTAAATGCATTTGGAGTTGGCCACGGCGATGAGGTAATTATACCAGCTTTAACAGTTGCAATGTGTGGATATGCAGTATGGCAATGTGGGGCAACCCCGGTTTATGCAGATATTGATAAAGACACTTTATTAATAGATACAAAAGACGTTGAAAGAAAAATAACAAAAAAAACCAAAGCTATCATGGTAGTTCATCTTTATGGACTAATGTGCAACATGGAAGAAATAATGAAAATTGCAAAAAAAAACTCTCTTTTTGTATTGGAAGATTGCGCACAATGTTTTTTTGCTAAAGATAACAGGGGGAAAGTTGCTGGAACAATTGGAGATGTGGGTAGTTGGAGTTTTGAAAATTCTAAGCATATAACAACTGGAGATGGAGGTATTGTCTCAACTAATAACGCTATATTAGCAAAAAAAATGAGGGAATTTTCTTGCGCTGGCTTCAGAAATGTTACAGCATCTAGTGGCAAGGTCAGAATTGATAGAAATAAATTTCAAGATCCTAACTGGAAAAGACATAATATTTTAGCTTATAATTATAGATTGCCAGAAGTTGCAGCTGCAGTAGGTCTGGCACAACTTGAAAGATTAAATTTTTTTTTAAAAAAAAGAATTGTGATGGGTGAAAAATTTAGAAAAATTATATCACAAAATAAAACTGGTATATTAATAAACCAATTAATCCCAAGAAATTTTATTCATAGCTATTATACATTTCCATGTAAATTTAATGGAAAAAAATATGGAATTAGTTGGCAAGAATTTAGAAAAAAATTCATTTTCTTTGGTGGAGACGGTATTTATGCTGCATGGCAAACTGTTAATAATGAACCTGCTTTTCAAAATGCACAAAAAAAAGGTCTCTATTCTGGCTCAATGAAAATTTCTAATTCATATGGCTGGGGAGATGTAAAAAATGCAGAGTCAGTTCAAAAAATTATAATGCAGTTTACTACAAATCAAAAAAATTTAAAGGAAATTAAAAGGCAAGAAAAAGCTTTAAAAAATGTTTTAAACTATTATCAAAAAAAATTAAATTTAAAAAATTAAAAAAATAACAAAAAAAAAATTGAAAATTAAAGAAAAAAATTTTTATTTAAATCAAATATGCAGTTAGTAATTTTAGCCGGTGGGTTAGGAACTAGAATTTCAGAAGAGACAAATAAAATTCCGAAACCAATGGTGAAAATTGGAAAAATGCCAATCATTTGGCATATAATGAAATATTACAGTTCTTATGGAGTAAACGATTTTATAATTTGTGGTGGTTATAAAATAGAAGTTATAAAAAAATTTTTTTCCAATAAAAAAAATAAAATAAAAAATTCTAAATTAAAAATAATAAATACCGGTAAAAAATCTAATACAGGAGAAAGGATTAGAAGAGTTAAAAAATACCTAAAAGATACTTTTTTTTTAACATATGGCGATGGATTGAGCGACGTCAATATTTTAAAATTATTAAAATTTCATCAAAAATTTAAAAAAGGAGAAGTTACTTTGACAAGTGTTAGACCAACTCCTAAATATGGAAAAATAACTTTTAAAAATAATTTAGTTAAAAATTTTTATGAAAAAAATATGTATAAAGAAAATTGGATTAATGGCGGTTTTTTTGTTTGTAATTTTTCATTTTTTAAATTTTTTAAAAAAAATAATGCTATTTTTGAAAAAGATATTTTAACTCTATTGTCAAAAAAAAAAAAATTACAGGCCTATAAACATTATGGTTTTTGGTATTGCATGGATACCCTGAGAGATAAAATTTATTTAAATCAAATTTATAATAAAAAAAGAGCGCCCTGGATAATTTGGTAGAAAATAAAATGTCTAATACAAAACGTTTAAATATAAAAAAAACACTTTTTTCTGGATTGTGTATTATAAAACGAAAAAAGATTAAAGATGATCGTGGATTTTTAACTAGAGTTTTTTGTACTAGTGAATTAAAAAAAATTTTAAAAAAAGAAAAAATTAGACAAGTTAATCACACCTTTACTTTAAAAAAAGGAACGGTAAGAGGACTTCACTTTCAATATCCACCAAGTGATGAAATAAAAATTGTAACATGTATAAAAGGAAAAATATTAGATGTAGTTGTAGATCTTAGAAAAAATTCTCCAACTTTTCTTAGGCATTATAAAATTATACTTTCGGAAAGTAATTGTATTTCTATATTAATACCAGGAGGTTTTGCGCATGGTTTTCAAACTTTAAAATCAAATACAGAAGTATTGTATTTGCATTCTAAAGATTTTAATCCTATTAAGGAAGGCGGCATTAATGCAATAGATCCAAAATTAAAAATAAAATGGCCAATGATTATTAGTAAGAGATCAAAAAAAGATGAACAAATTCCAATCTTGGATTTAAAATATAATGGAATTTAAAATTTAAATTTATTAACTAGAAATATATGAAAAAAAAAATTGATCCTTATCTTTTGTTTCAACTGGAAAATAAAAAAAGAATTAGCTCTTATCAGAAAAATACAAAATGGAAAAATCTTTCTAAACGATGGCTTATAGAGTCAGTAAAAAATAATTATATGTATAATTTTGAATGGCTAGGTAGGCCTATAATACAAATGCCTACAGATATAGCAGTCATACAAGAACTTGTTTGGAAAATCAAACCAGATTTGATTATAGAAACAGGAATTGCTCACGGTGGTTCTTTAGTTTTGAGTGCATCTATTCTTGGATTATTAGATATGTGTGAAGCAATTGAGTCAAATTCTGTTTTTAATCCAAAAAAATCTAAAAGAAAAGTTTTGGGTATAGATATAGATATTCGAAAACACAATAAAAAAGCAATTTTAAAACACCCGATGTCCTCAAGAATTAAAATGATAGAGGGATCTAGCGTTTCTAAAAACGTAATAAATAAAGTTAGAAAGTTTTCTCAGAACTATAAAAAAATAATGGTTTTTTTAGACTCTAATCACACACATAATCACGTTAAAGAGGAATTAAATGCATATGCTTCTTTAACAAGTTTAAATAGCTATTGCATCGTATTTGATACAATTGTCGAATATATGCCAAAAAATTTTTATTCGAATCGTCCTTGGAATAAAGGAGACAATCCAATGACAGCAGTAAATGACTACTTGAAAGAGCATGATGAATTTAAAATTGATAAAATTATTAATGATAAAATTATGCTGTCTCAATCACCAAATGGTTTTCTAAAAAAAATTAAATAAATTATTTTAAGATAAGATTTTTTTTAGTTTTAGGTTAGAGCCAACTATCATGTGAGGTTCATATTTTTTTAATTTTTGTTTGTTAAAAATAAAATGTGATTTCAGCTTATATTTTTTTTTCCATTTTAAAACATTTTCTTTCAAATTATTTTTTTTTCCAGAACAAATATTAACAATTCCGAAAGATTTATTTTTTAGTATAATCTTACAAATATAATCTGAAACTTTTTCAATATGCAAGTAATCTCTAATTTGTTTACCAGATGTCATATTAAAATTTTTTTTATTTTTAATTTCATTTTTAATTATTTGAGACCACAAATTAGTTTGCTTTTTAGATTTATATGTTTCTCCATATATAAAAAAAAGTCTTAACCAAGTAAAATTAAATTTTTTCTTTTTTTTTAAGTTTTCCAATCTTATCCTTAATCTGTTTTTTGCTTTTGCATAATTTGTGATTGGGTTAGTTATTTTTTGAGACTCTTTTAAAATATTTTTTTTATTTCCATACTCAAAGCAAGTACCAGAAACTATTAAATTTTTAAGTCCATTATCTATAAGATTTTTAAGAAAATTAAAATGTGCATTGCAAGTTTGAAAATGTTTTTTGCTGTTGTGATTGTTTAAATTTGGCCAAGCAAGATGCACAAATATGTTTGGACTACCAATTTTTTTAAAAAGATTAATTTTATTTTTTTTTATATTTATATTAATTTTTAAAAAACTTTTTAAATTTATTTTTCTTTTATTTTCAATAAGAATTAGTTTTACTTTTTTTAAATTAATTTTTTTTATTAAATTAGACCCTATATAACCAGATCCACCAGACAAAGCTATTTTTAACATTTTTTTATATTTTTGTTGATGAAATTAAAATTAAAATAAACATTAAATATATATTATAAATTTTGTGATAAATTGTTAACAAATATTAAATAAATTTAATTTTTTAATTAGACTAATTAAACAAAAAAACTCTTAATTGTTCAGTGTATTACAAATTATATTAAATAATTATATCCAACTAACTTTGAATAATATAAAGACAAATTTTTAAAACTGAAATTTATGAAAATTTTAATAACTGGAAATTTAGGGTATATTGGTCCAGTGCTATCAGAATATCTAAACAAAAATTATCTTATTGGATATGATGCAGGTTTTTTTCACAAAAACTCAATTTTTAAAAAAAATAAAAAAGATAAAAATATTAATAATCAAATATTTGGTGATATTAGAAAAATAAAAAAAAAAGATCTAAATAAAGTAGATGCAGTAATTCATCTAGCTGCAATATCTAATGACCCAATGGGAAATCAATTTATCAAAGCTACTGAAGAAATAAATGTTATTGCAACCAAAAGATTAATTAAATTATGCATTGCAAGTAAAGTAAAAAGTTTTGTTTTTGCATCTAGTTGCAGTACTTATGGAAACTCTGCGAGAAAAAATAATCCTAAAAAAGAATTTTCTTTTCTTAATCCACTTACTTATTATGCAAAGTCCAAAGTAAAAATTGAAAACTTTGCAAAAAAAATTAATTTGAAAAATATGAATTTTACTTCATTAAGATTTTCTACTGCTTGTGGCGTATCTAGCAAAATAAGAATGGATCTTGTCATGAATGATTTTGTTGCTTCTGCAGTTGCAAATAAAGAAATTAATTTATTGAGCAATGGAAAATCGTGGAGACCATTAATTGATGTTAAAGATATGTGCAAAGCTATGGCCTGGGCAGTAAAAAGAAAATTTGATAAAAAAAATCAATATCTTTGTTTAAATGTTGGAAGAAATCAAAATAATATTTTAATTTCACAATTAGCTTATTTAGTAAAAAAACAATTTAAAGGAAAAATTAAAGTTAATTTAAATAAACAGGGAGAGGTTGACAAAAGATCTTATAAAGTTAATTTTGATAAATATAATAAATTAGTAGAAAAAAAATATAAAATTACCACTTCTTTGGAGACATCAATTAAAAACTTAAAAAAATTTATGATTAAAAATAAATTTAAAACAAAAAACTTTCGTGAATCAAAATTTTCTAGATTGTTTTTTTTAAAAAAATTGATCAAGGAAAAAAAAATTAATAAAAACCTATATTGGCTAAATTAAATATATTTAAAAAAAAAGGTCAAACCAAAAAAAGGATAATATTTAATTTTAATGATATGATATAATTAATTATTTAAATATTAACATTCTATCTAATGAATTTTAAATGCAGAAATTGTGGTTCAGACAAATTAAACAAAATATTAGATTTGGGAAAATCACCTTTGGCAAATGATTATATTGTTAAAAATAAAATTTATACAAGTCAAAAATTTTATGATTTGAAAGTGTGTATTTGCAAAAATTGCTTTCTTATTCAGTCAGTGCACAATATTAATAAAAAAATTATTTTTCCAAAAAATTATAGTTATTTTAGTAGTTTTTCTAAATCATGGTTAATAGAATGTGAGAAATTTGCAAAATTAATAATAGACAAATACTCTTTAAATAAGAATTCTTTAATTTTAGAAATAGCTTCAAATGATGGCTATTTATTAAATTTTTTTAAGAAGAAAAAAATTAAGTGTATTGGCGTAGAACCTACATCAAGTACAGCAAAAATAGCAAAAAAAAATGGATTGAAAATTATAGAGGATTTTTTTTCATACAAACTCAGTAAAAACATAAAATCAAATTATCTTGCGGACGTTGTTATTGCAAACAATGTTCTTGCACATGTGCCAAATATTTTAGATTTTGTTAAAGGTGTTGAAAATATTCTTAAAAAAAATGGAATAGCAGTCTTTGAATTTCATTACGCATATAATTTAGTAAAAAAAAAACAATTTGATATTGTTTATCATGAACACTTTTCTTATTTTACGTTTAATTTTATATATAACTTATTAAAAAAAAATAACTTACAAGTATTTGATGTTGATCAAATATCTTCTCAGGGAGGTAGCCTGAGAATTTATGCAAAAAAAGAACATTCAAAAGAAAATTTAATAAGTAAAAATGTTAAAAAGTTATTAGAATTTGAGAAAAAAATTTCAATAAATTCTGTAAAATTTTATAGTGCCTTACAACCTTATGCGTCCAAAATTAAAAAAAATCTTTTAAAATTTATCAAATCGGCAAAAAAAAATAATAAAATAATTGCAGCATACGGTGCGGCAGCCAAAGGAAATACACTTTTGAATTATTGTAAAATTAATAATAAAGACATAAGTTATGTTGTGGATGCAAATATTAACAAGCAAGGAAAATTTCTTCCAGGTAGTAAAATTCCAATAGTTAGCATTAATGAATTAAAAAAAAAAAGACCAGATTATATATTAGTTTTACCATGGAATATTTCATCGGAGATAGTAAAATTATTAAAACCTTTTAATAAAAGACATTCAAGCAAAATTACTTTCTTCAAAGCAGTGCCAAAAATTAAAATTTTAAATTAAATAATATGAAGAAAAAATTATCAATAGTAATTATAAGCAAAAATAGACATTCTTATTTAGAAAAACAAATAGAATATTGGAATAAAAAAAAAAATATTAATTTAATAATTATAGATGGATCAACAAAAAAATTAAAAAATAAAAAAAAAAAATTTTATTTGTATTTTCATAAAAGAAAAAGTTTTTCTAATAGAATGATATTTGCTTCATCTTTAGTCAAAACTAAATATGTCTGTTTTTTAGCTGATGACGATTTTTTTTTATATGAATCATTAATAAAAAATTTACAATTTTTAGAAAAAAATAATAAATTTGTTGCATGTAGGTCAGAAATGGCAAGGATGATAAAATATAAAAAAAATATATATTTATCATTAAAAGAAAACAATTATAGTCCACATTTACTCAAAAAATCATTTGAAAAAACTTCATTAATTAAGTATTTTACTAATTATTTTCCCCAATTTTTTTATTCAATTTGCAGAACTAAGATTTGGAAAAAAGCTCTTAAAAATTTGACTAATTTAAACGAATTTGAAGGAGTTTATGCAATTGAGGAATTATTATTTGAGCTGGGCATGTCTTCTTTAGGCAGTATAAAGCATAATAATAATTTATATCATGTTAGAAATTCAGACAATCAATCTTTAACAAAAAGACTAATTACATTTGAAATATGGTGGCAAGAAAAAAAAAATCAAATTTTATTGTGTAATCACTTAAAAAAATTTAGCATTAATAGTACGTTTTCAGTTCAATTTACTAAAAATTTACTTGATAAATATTCAGAGATTGAAATAAAAAAAAATGACTTTCCAAAAAAAAAAGCAAT
>Ga0129324_10002198_pt1 | contig 12111 bp, 12 predicted proteins | sample CPBDNA_7_FD_96879 | JGI IMG/M metagenome (GOLD analysis project Ga0129324, IMG submission 96879) | Freshwater to marine salinity gradient microbial communities from Chesapeake Bay, USA - CPBay_Spr_15_0.2_DNA | ecosystem: Environmental > Aquatic > Marine > Coastal | place: USA: Chesapeake Bay... | reverse complement strand
TCGCTCGCCATCAATTCGCGAAGTCGGGTCACGGCAACAGTCGGGTCAGCGGTGTCATCAATGACTTCAATGACAACCTCGCGACCGAGGATGCCACCAGCGTCATTAACTGCTGCGACAGATGCCTTGGCTGCCGTCACCGAGGTGGTCGCGTTGTTGGCAAGGATGCCTTCTGCGCCGATTCCTCCGAAGACGACAACTCGAATGGGGTCCTCGTTAACAGCGGTTGCCTCTTCTTGAGACGACTCGTCGGTAGCGGGCGCTTCCTCCTCGGGCGCAGCGCCGGCACAGCCGACGAGCGTGAAGACGGACGCGGTGAGTATTGCAAATGCAGACTTGCCTCTAATGCGTTGCATGTGTCCTACTTTCTCTTCATTGAGTTAGAGACCACCCGGTCAAGAAATCTTTCCGGGGAAGTATGTCTCTGGGGCTCAGTATACATAGAGTATACATAAGTCCAGAGCCCGACCTTCTTGTGGAAGGATGACGAAATGACACCGACGTCTCCGGAAGAAAACGCCTCCCCCAGACCATCAGGCGACGGCATTGCCGTTGTCACTGGAGGTTCCGGTGGCATCGGATCCGCTGTCGTTCGGCGGCTCGCGAGGGACCACACTCTTGTCATCTTTACTTATCGAACCTCACCGCCTGAGGACCTTCTAAAAGAGTTAGGGGGCTCGGCGCACGCCGAACAGCTCGATGTGAGTGACAGCCAGGCGGTCGACCGCCTGGCTGACCAAGTGGTCAGTCAGTTTGGGGACGTCAACACTCTTGTGCACGCCGCGGGGCCCCACGTGCCAATGAAGCACCTATCCACCGTCTCCCCTGCTGAGTTTGCCAAGCAAGTGGAGGACGACCTCGTCGGATTCTTCAACGTCATGCACGCAGCGATCCCCTCACTCCGTCGAGTTGCCGGCTCAGTGGTGGTCGTGACCTCCGCCGCAACCTCGCGTTACCCCGTCCGAGACGGGCTGTCTGCTGCTCCAAAAGGAGGCGTAGAGGCACTTGCCCGAGCACTCGCTGTCGAAGAAGGGCGATTCGGGATTCGCGTCAACTGTGTGGCCCCGGGAATGCTCACGGATGGAATGTCCGCACGACTGATGGCCTCGGGTGATCTTGACCAACGCGCCCTTGACGTCGCTTACTCCAACATTCCACTGAGACGATTTGGCAGTGCTGTCGATATAGCGGAGGCAGTCGCTTTTCTGGCCTCCCCACTGGCAGGTTTCATCTCCGGACAAAAACTGGACGTCGATGGTGGATACGGGGTCTAGGGGACACCATCACACGATGGCGCGAGCCCCAGTCGTACCGGGCACGAAGTAGGGAGGGAGGCAGGCAGATGAACAACACGCAGAAGATGCTCGATCTCCTCAACTCCTCATTTCCTGACCTCACAGCCGTCTCTCCCCTGGAGGCGAGAGCACTCGCAGACGCCAGGATCCGCGAACCGGGAAATCTTGACGATGTGTCGGCCGTGGAAGACCATGTCCTCGAGGGGGGCGTTTCAGTGAGGCTCTACCTGCCCCATGACGCCAACCCGAACACTCCCGTCAGCGTTTACGCCCACGGAGGCGGTTTCCTCCATGGTTCAGTCGCGAGTCACGACGGATTTTGCCGGCGGTGGTCTCGAGGAACCAGCCAAAAGGTCGTGTCTGTCAACTACCGGCTAAGTCCGGAACACCGTGCCCCCGCAGCGGTCGACGACTTCCTGACCGCATTCGAATGGGCGAGCACGTTCAGCCCAGGTGGGGGGGTCGTTGTCGCGGGTGATAGCGCTGGGGCTAACCTTGCCGCAGTCGCCGCTGTGGAGATGGGGACAATCGAAAATTCTCCTCTTCGCGGCCAAGTGTTGATCTACCCGTTTCTTGACCCGACAATGCAGAGCAACTCCTATCGTGAGAACGCCGAGGGCTATTTCGTCACCGCCCAGCTCCTGGCCTACTACTGGTCGGTCTACCTCGGTGAAGACACAACAGCTGAAACCGTGGATCCGAGAATAAACCCGGCAGTCGCCCCAAGCCATGCAGGCCTCCCTCCCACAATTGTGATTACAGCCGGCCTTGATCCTCTTCGAGACGAGGGGATCTCCTATGCCGGACAACTCTCCGATGCCGGAGTGACGGTGCGTCACCGCCTCTACCCTGACCAGTTCCACGGTTTCCTGACCATCCCCAACTACCCACCCGGGGAATCAGCAGCACGCATCCTCTGGCAAGACTTTGCAGACCTCTTCAACAGCTGAAGGAACCCCAGTGACAACCGACCCAGAAATTCATGACCTCATCATCATCGGGGCAGGTTTTGCCGGACTCTACACGACGATTCACGCAGTACGCGAAGGCTTCAAGGTGATTGGTCTCGATGCCGCATCCGATGTGGGAGGGACCTGGTACTGGAACCGGTATCCCGGTGCACGGTGCGACGTTGAAAGCATCGACTATTCGTTTTCTTTCGATGAGGACCTTCAGCGGGAATGGCGCTGGATGGAGCGACATGCAACCCAGCCGGAAATTCTCCGCTACCTCAATCACGTGGCCGACCGATTCGATGTTCGTCGACACTATCGGTTCAATGAAAACCTGACCGCGGCCACTTGGGATGAAAACTCCCACCTGTGGGAGGTGACCACCGATAGCCACACGACCCATCGTGGTCGGTGGCTTGTCATGGCGACGGGAAGCTTGTCTAAACCGGTCCTTCCCGACATTCCCGGCCTTGACACTTTCGCCGGTGAGACATATCTCACGGCAGCGTGGCCGAAAGTAGCCCCCGATTTTCGGGGGAAGCGGGTGGGCCTTATTGGTACCGGCTCTTCGGGGATTCAAACCCTGCCCCACCTGGCTCAGGATGCGGCAGACGTCGTGGTGTATCAGCGAACCGCCAACTACAGTGTCCCTGCCTTCAATCGTTTGCTGGACGATGACGAATGGCGTGCCGCGCAAGACAACTACGCACACCGCCGCCAGGTCTCCTGGGATAGTCTCGCGGGGTCGCCGTGGACCAGCCACCCGAAGCCCTACCACGACGCCTCCCCAGAGGAAAGGGAGGCGGTGTTCGAAGAATTCTGGACTCAAGGTGGCGTTTTATTCGCAAAAGCATTCGCGAGACTGACAGCAGACCCAGAAATCAACCGGGCCGCGACGGCGTTCTTCGAGAAGAAACTTGGCCAGATTGTCCACGATCCACAGACACGCTCCGACCTGACACCAGACGACCACCCGCTCGGAGCGAAGAGGATCTGCACCGATTCCGGATACTACGAGTGTTTCAATCTCGACCACGTTCACCTCGTGAACCTCAAGAAAGACCCCCTAGTGTCTGTTGTTCCGGAGGGAATCATCACCCAGACCGGCTTGAGGATGCACGACTGCCTGGTGTTTGCAACCGGGTTCGACGCACTCACTGGGGCCCTCACCGCGCCGGACGTGAGAGGCCGCGGGGGTCTCCTCCTTCGCGATTGGTGGAAGGAGAAAGTCACAACATACCTTGGTGTGTCTATCCCTGGATTCCCGAATCTTTTGACACTCAATGGTCCCGGGTCCCCGAGCGTTCTCTCAAACATGGCATTGACGTCGGAACAGCAGGGACGATTTGCCCTGGACCTTATCCACTTCTGCGCAGACCGAGGATTCACCTCAGCAGAAGCGAGGATGGACTCGGCCAATGACTGGACAGCGGAGGGTCTTGCAATTGCCGAGTCAACGCTTTTCGGGGCTGCCCGGTCGTGGTACACGGGAGCTAACGTGGACGGGAAACCACGGGGCTTTCTGCCCTATATCGGGGGTTTCCGGCCCTACATCGACAAATGCCACCAGGCGGCACAGTCCGGATACTCCGGTTTTGTCTTAAGCAATATGTAACCGACGCATCACGAGGCGACGGGCCTGTCGCGTCATGGTGATTCCAACAGGAAGGAACAAGACAGTGGATGCACATCTTCGATTCACCCGTGGCGACACGGTGTTGATTTCAGGGGCGGGAAGCGGAATCGGGCGAGCGACCGCGCTCATTGCAGCCCAACAGGGCTTGCAGGTAGGCGCGTGGGATATCGCCGAAGAGGGTCTCTCGAAGACAGTCGAGGAGATCCGTCAGGCAGGCGGAACCGCGCACAGCTTTGTGGGAGACGTGTCCAATGAACAGACGGTGAACGAAGGAATGGCTGCGGTCAGGAAAGAGCTCGGCCCCATTCGCTACCTTTTCAATAACGCTGGTCCTGGGTCGGCAACTCCCATGGAATTCAACGACGCACTCCTCGCTGCTGTAGGCAGTGTCAGACTCATGACCGACACGTGGGCTGATACCGGGCTACCAGCAGACGCAGCAATGGTTGTCACCACGTCGGTTGCCGGCAACCTCATTGGGACTGACTCTGCCTGGTATTCCGCATCAAAAGCTGCGCTGATGGGTTACGTCCGTCATCTGACGGCATACCGTTCCGGGGAATTCCGGAGCAATGGCGTGGCTCCGGGGATGACTGATACTCCCCGTCTGGCGAAGTTCAAGGAAAGCGAAATGGGGCAGAGGGTCCTCGAGAAGATTCCGTTGAAACGGATGGCCACCCCTGAAGATATTGCTTGGGCAGCGTTATTCCTCCTCTCTCCTTTGAGTTCATACACCAACGGGGTCTTTCTCCCCGTCGATGGCGGGTGGACGGTGACGCAGTGACACCCTCGAGCCCTCCCCTCCACCAGCATCGGGTGCGTCTTAGCTACGCGGACACCGACCCAGCGGGAATTTTGTATTACGCGGCGTGGTTTCCCAAAATGGAAGCCCTCCAGTCAGAGTTTCTCTTTCTGCAGGGACTACGTCAGGACACCCTGGCCGAAAAATACGGATGGTGGACGGTGTCACGGGCTACACGCTGTGACTATCTTGCAGCGGCCAAACTCTTCGACGAAATTGATATCGAATTGCGCCTCGGGCACATTGGCGCGTCGTCGTTTCGTTTCGATTTTGAGATGAGGCGTGTTTCTGACTCTGTCCTCGTTGCCCGGTCAGCAAACATCGCGGTCACCGTTGACCTAAATCAGAAAGCAATCAGGATCCCCCCGGAGCTGCGGGAACGCCTCGACGGGTGGCTCGATGAGACTCATGCCAGAAGGGGAGATCGATGACAATCGCCCCGCAGGAAATGAGTGACCGCCTGGAAGTCATGTCGCTGCTGGCCCGAATAGCCCATTTGGCTGACGACGGAGATATCGATGAATACCTGGATTGCTTCACACCTGATGGGTCGTGGGTGCTCAGCGACGCTCAGGGACTTGACCTCGTCCCCCAGGTGAGAACAGGACGTGAAGAAATTGCCGAGGGGGTTCGGGAGCGGCGGGAAGCTGGAATTCAAGGCCCCGGAACCGCGACGAAGCACGATATCTCATCGATAGAGGTCGAAATTGACGGAGATAACGCCCGTGCGCGGTCCTATTTCCGCTACTACACCTCCACAAATCGTGTCCCGCAGCTTGTTGCCATGGGGCGCTACGATGACGAATTTGTCAGGACGGTGGACGGCTGGCGGGTGAGCCGTCGTTCGATTACCCGGAACTAGACTCTCGGGCAAGCCACGTGGCGGCTCGACCACTCGCCACAAGTTCCCTGTGCATGTCAGTCTGCATGAGCGCGGAATACAACCAGAAGTCACGCATCCCCTCCCACCCTGCCGTCCACGTGAGACGTTTTGCATACTCCCAGACGGGCGCTGTCCCCAGGTTCGACCACAGCTGCTCGACTTCGCGCAGACGCCTCAGGTGATGCGCCAGCACAGCCTCACGCCTTTCGCGCAAACCGAAAAATCGATACTCGTGTCCAGGAAGAACCTGGAAACTGTCGAAGACAGCAAGAAGGTCAACTGATGTCAGGTAATCCTCGAGAGGAGAAGAGCCTTCGAGGCTGCCCAAGCCGACCCCCGAAAAGATTCCAGGCAAAATGTGATCTCCCGTGTAAAGGAGCTCCCTTTTACGATCAACGAGGCAAATGTGGCCACTCGTGTGACCTGGGGTCACAATGACCTCCAGAGCATGCCCCGGCCACTCCAGACGATCTCCCGACCGGACCATTTTGTCCGGCACAAAGGGTTCAATGTCTGACGAGCGACGAAAAGACCGGCGTATTTCTTCCAGGCGGTCGCCTGGCACACCCCACCGATCCAAACGGTGGTCCAGACGAGCGGCATGGTCCTCGGGTCGATGAAGCTCCGACTCGATTACCTCACACTCAACGGCTGACACCACAATGTGGGCGCCTGTCTTCTCGCGAAGGGCGGCACACAACCCAAGATGGTCGGGATGAAAATGTGTCGCAATGACGGTGTGGAGTGCGTCAAGACGAAACCCCAAAGACTTCAGAGTCCGCGACACATAGTGCAACGAGTCCTCCCCCGCCCACCCCGGGTCAATGAGGTGGAGTGAACCGTCTGACGCCTCAAGCAAGTACGCGAGGGTTGCGGGAAGTGGGCCGTCTGGGATGGGAACGGGAATCGCCCACACCCCATCTGTGACGTTTTCTGGTTCTGCAACCAGACCCTGCTGCCAGGCCGATTTCTGTCTCAGACTTGCCGGAGTGATGGTGAAATGATCTCTTCGCGACATGTGCACCAGCCTATTGCAGGGCGATTATCTGAAACGTCCGCAGTCGCTATTGCGCTTTGATACTGTTGCTAAAGGGGGCATACTGGTGAATAGAGAAGCGACAACACGGTGGCTTGTGCCTGTGCTCTCCCTCACCGGAATGCTGTCTTCCCTGCAGTTCACGCTCTTTTTGCCCACCTTGCCCGAAATTCCGGCGGCCCTGTCTGTGAGCGCAAATGACGCGACGTGGGTCATCACTGTCACCCTGCTCACCTCGACCGCTGGCGGCCCGGTCATCGGACGCTTGGCCGATTTGTATGGGAAGAGGAGAGTCCTCCTCGTCTCCATGGTTCTCTTGGTACTCGGGTCGCTTATCGGAGCCCTGGGAGCCACGTTCGTCGCCGTCGTCGTTGGTCGAGCCCTTCAGGGTTTGGCCGCGACAGTGATCCCACTGGGTATAAGCATCCTTCGGGAAGCGCTTGGGCGGGAAAAGTCGAATTCTGGAATTGGCTTCATGAGTGCCACGGTCGGAATTGGTTCAGCCCTGGGGTTACCCCTGTCGGGTATTCTCTACGAACTAGGCGGACTGACGGCGATCTTCTGGTTTTCGGCAGTGTCCGGCTTGATCGTCTTAGCTCTCGTATTTTTCGTCACGCCACACTCACCTGACTCCTATGACGGTCGCTTCGATGTATCTGGGGCAATCCTCCTCTCCATTCTCTTGACCGCCGTCCTCATCGCCATTTCCAAGGGCCTCGTCTGGGGATTGGGAAGTACCTCGTTCTTCACGGTGCTGGCGGTCATCGGGGTCACCCTGCCGCTTTGGCTCGCGCGGTCCTTCACGACCTCGGAACCCATAGTGGACTTGAGGTTGTCCTTCAGCGGACCAGTGGTTCTCATCAACACCGCGTCGTTCTTTGTGTCCTTCGGAATGTTTGCCAATCACTTCCTCACCATTCATGAGGCAAGAGCACCCAGTGGAACTGTCATTGGCTTGGGTTTGCCGGCGATCACGGCAGGACTCATCCTTCTTCCCGCAACCCTTGCACTCATCACTCTCGCTCCGATTGCCGGCAAACTGATCAACCGGTTTGGGGGAAAGTTCACTCTAGCGCTTGGGAGCACCATCATCGCTGGTGCGTATGTTTTCCGATTAGTAGCTCATGAAGGGGTGGTCATCGTCACTGTGGGGGCTTTCCTCGTGGGAGTGGGGAGTGCCTTCGCCTTCACTGCCATGCCCACGTTGATCAATGATGCGGTCCCTGTTCACCAGCTCGCCTCGGCGAACTCCATTAACACGGTCGCCCGATCCCTCTCCGGATCCATCGTGAGCGCCATCCTTGCTTTTCTCATTGTGGCGACACCGAATCCGGTCGATTCTGACTTCATTTCCCAGTGGGGCCTCATGCTGTCCTTCGGAGTGACCGCAACGCTTGCGCTGGCCTCAGTAACCCTGACACTAGCTCTGCCCAAGCAGTCTCATACCTAAAGGACCGAAGAAACGCCGTCCACCCTCGTTGAAAGGTTCACGACATGTCCACACCCGCCACTGTCCCCGGTGGGGGGCTTTTCTCCCCGTTCACACTCCGCGGCGTCACCCTTGCAAACCGCATTGGGGTTTCCCCGATGTGCATGTATTCCTCCCAGGACGGATTTGTCAACGATTTTCACCTGGTCCATTTGGGCAGGTTTGCTCTCGGCGGGGCGGGCTTGGTCATCATGGAGGCAACTGCAATCAGTTCGATCGGGCGAATATCACATTACGATGCGGGAATTTGGAGTGATGACCACATCCCCGGACTGAAAAGGCTGACCAGTTTCCTCAGCAAACACGGATCAGTCCCAGGAATTCAACTGGCACACGCTGGGCGGAGAGCGTCGGTAACGGAGCCGTGGCAAGGTGGGCTCCCGCTTTCCCCAGATGCTCCAGACATCACTGAGCGTCCCTGGATGACTGAAGCACCCTCGGCGATTGCTGCCGGTCCGGATTGGCCCGCTCCGTCCGAGCTGAGCGTGGAGGAGATTGCGCACCTAGTGACCCAGTGGGCGAGCGCTGCCGAGAGGGCTGTAAAAGCAGGTTTTCGGTTCATTGAACTTCATGGAGCCCACGGTTACCTCCTCCACTCCTTCTTCTCCCCCCTCTCTAACACTCGAACAGACCAGTACGGGGGAGACATCTACTCACGGATGCGTTTCCCCCTGGAGGTCGTGGAAGCGCTCAGACAGGCGATTCCCGACGACATCGCTCTCTCGTATCGGGTGTCCAGCGTCGATGGGGTCCCCGACGGAATCAGCCTCGACGACACGATTGTCCTCTCGAAGCGTCTTGCTGAAGTCGGAGTGGACCTGGTCGATACGTCCTCGGGGGGAATTACGACAGATAGAAGCGTGGACACTCGGGTTCGCCGTGGTTTCGCTTTCCACGCCGACTTTTCTCAGGCCGTTCGGCACGACGCAGGTGTGCCCACTGCGACCGTCGGAATGGTCATTGACCCCGAGCAGGCGGCACTTCTCATCGACACGGGATCATGCGACGTTGTTTTGCTCGGTCGCGGAATGTTGGATGACCCTAACTGGCCGATGCACGCCCGTCACCACCACAATTCACCCGATTCCGTAGCTGACGTCAGGTTCGACACGTACTTGCCTCCCTGGCGCCGTTCGATTGAGAAACTTCTTGAGGGAGGCGAATCGCCACTTTCTCGGTTCTCAGGGGAGAGCGCTCAGTAGGGCCCGAGCCTGTTCTGACCCGTCCAAGAGTTGAGCGGTGCGGTGAGCGACCTTCCACCGGCCTGAGACGCGCGTCAGTTCCCATCGGTTGGCGCTGACCCGAACAGGGGCCCACGCCTGCCCCTGCCTCTGCAACACGATGGAATGATTGACTGCCACTGCGTGATTGCCGTCGAGGTCGATTCGTGGAGTGGACAGAAAATGGGCGCATCCCGCACTCATGTATGCCTGATGGGTGTCAAAGTTCACAAGGGCACCGACGCTCTCCCCGACAAGGGTTGTGGTGTCGAAGGTGTATGTCCCGTCCTCCTCCCACAATGTGGCGATTGTGGAGGACTCCCCGGAATCAGCTGCGGGCCCATACCGGGAAATAAGATCAAGGATGGCCAGTCGGTCCTCGAGCGCCTCGACGCGCTTCTCCAGGTCTGACATCACCAGTCCTGCCAGGGGATGATGGTTCGGACGGGACTGGACAAAATCTCTCTCCCCGCCGACTCCGAATCACACCCAGCCTGAATTTCGTCAATCGCGCTACCGAGCATCACCGGATCGTCTTCCAAGTACAACAGCCGAATGCGAAGGCTACCGGGCGCTTGGCCGCCACTTCCGTCGAAGGGCAGAGACGAATGGCGCTGAGGGTGGCTAAAAGAAAACGTCCACGCCCCCGCCACACCGTCGACGTCGAGGAGAGCGGGAATGATCTCGGTATCCTCCAACATGAACTCGCGGTGGGTGTCCGAACTGTGTGGCTCGTCAAATTCCGTCACTCGAACGTGAAGACCGCGGTTGGGCCTGAAGGGTAAAATTTCGGGCCCCACCTGGGCGCGTGGTGCGGCGTATCCCTTGACGGGGCGGAAGAAGGCGAGCATTGCCCGTTCAACTCCCGGCATGAGTGGCCCTCTCCCCCACTGGAACGACTGTTCTCCTAAGCGATCCCAGGCAGCAACGGCCTCTTCGACGGGGCTACGGAACCAGTACATCGCCATGTAGTCAACTGCCTCAAGTGCTTCGGTTGCTCGCGACTGATTCTGACAGTCCTCGGTTCTGGCCCATCGGTCGCCCCACGCAACACCCGGTAAGGCAAGATTTTCGGGGCGATGATCCAACTGGTGCCAGCGGTTATAGGCTCCGTGTTGTGTCGAATCAGTCAGGCGAACAAAGGAGAAGAAAGCGAGTTCGGAAAACATTGGCCTAATCCATCCTCCTGAAGGTCGCGGTTGTGAAACCTTGCGTGCTCTCTATCGTGCTGACACCGTTCCAAAAAGGCGTGCGATTGATGCGAGGACGAGCGGGTGAGCGGCAAACCACGCACCGACGAACACAGCAACAGACACCACGAACATCCAAAACCCCGCCCAGTTGCCCGCAAAAGCGGCCGGGTCAGTCGACCCTTGGGCGGCATACATGTGGTTGAGGTTACGGAGCGCTCCTGTCGACAACACCAGCACCACGTGGATCACGATAAAGAAAACGGTGTACCACATCACAGGAAAGTGAATCCTGCGCGCAAGGTTGACCGGGTAAATCCGATTAAGCCAGGCAACGTTATCCGGCCAGACGGTACTGAGCCTCCAGCCCGTGAGAGCGGCCAGCGGTGCGGCGACAAAAATTGTCGTGAAGTAGGCCAACTGCTGGAGCGAGTTGTAGTGGACCCAGCCGTTATCGGTCGGCCAGTCGAGAGTTGCGTACTGGAGGAGTGCTGAAAGGGCGTTCGGGAAGACCTCCCCTGAGGTCGGGATGATTCGAACCCACTGACCTGTCGACAGGAGCAGAACGACGTAAAGGAGCCCATTTACCAACCATAAACCATCAACACTTTGGTGAAACCACACCGTCAAACTGACCTTTGCAGAAGGTTTCCGGCGCGACGTCCAATATGCAGGGGGTTTCCTTTGATACCGAACAGTCAACCCACTGCGGATAATCAGGAGCATAAAGAAGGCGTTAAAGAAGTGCTGCCAGGCAAGCCACACCGGAATCCCCGCTGGAGAACCCTCCGGCAGCTCGTAGTCCCCGGGGTAACGCTCCAGGTACGACGCTATTGGGCCGAGGCTCGCAAACCACCGCGCCCCAACAACAACACCGACGACAACAATTACCCCGATGAGCAGTGACACACCAACCGTCAGGACCCAACGCCGGGGACCCGCGATTGTTAGGCCAGTGTTCATGTCAGTAGCTGGAATATCCGGCGCGGGTGTGGCTTCCGCCAGGGGTTCGGCCGTCGCGGTCGCCGATATGCTTCTAGCTTCTGCGGTCGGTTCCGGCGTGCGAGGCAGGCCACTCCGCGTTCCAGACTGCGGCGTCGATGGGGGTGACGAGCTGGAGGCGCCTTCGACGGATTCAGGGAGGTTTGTCTGGCCTTCCGCCGTCGAAGCAGCTGGGTTCCCGGACACTTGGGTTAACCCTTGGCGACGTTGCGGCGGCGTGGTGGACATCGCTGACCTAACCGGCTTTCGACTCGAGAGTTTTCACAAGCTGAGGGACGATGTCAAAAACATCTCCCACGACCCCGAAGTCAGCGACATCGAATATCGGGGCGCTCTCGTCCTTGTTGATGGCGACAATGATTTTCGAGGTTTGCATCCCGGCAAGATGTTGTATTGCCCCGGAAATACCGAGGGCGACGTAAAGCTGAGGAGAAACCGACACCCCGGTTTGTCCGACCTGGAGGGGATGTTCGGCATAGCCAGAGTCCACGGCCGCACGCGAAGCACCGACAGCGGCACCCAGAGCATCGGCCAAGGTCTCGACAAGCTCAAACGAGTCTTTGGAGCCTATTCCCCTGCCCCCTGACACCACGATTTTGGCTCCG
>Ga0129324_10002195_pt1 | contig 12120 bp, 12 predicted proteins | sample CPBDNA_7_FD_96879 | JGI IMG/M metagenome (GOLD analysis project Ga0129324, IMG submission 96879) | Freshwater to marine salinity gradient microbial communities from Chesapeake Bay, USA - CPBay_Spr_15_0.2_DNA | ecosystem: Environmental > Aquatic > Marine > Coastal | place: USA: Chesapeake Bay... | reverse complement strand
TTTAAGACGGGAGCACAGGTCGTATTTTTACATTAAATCTATTTTTATGTCTCAAGAATTGAATTGGTTATTGTTTTTGACCATCGGTGTGTTGATCGGTACTGTTGTGGCTTGGTTTTTTGCAAAAACACGTTTCTCAGGAACTATAAATCTTCTAGAATCAGAGAAAAATCAATTGGACTCTCAACTTTCCAAATTGCAGCCTGCTTTAGAAGAACGCGATCAACTGCGACATGAAAATAGCCAGTACAGCGCACAATTAGAGCAAAAACTAGAAAACCTGCAAGAATTGGCTGGTCGACTTCAAAGACTAGATAAAGAATATCGCGAGATCGCTATTGAAAAAGAGAACTTAAATATATTACTTGCTGAGCAACGTACCGCTTTCGCGAAAGCGGAAGAAAAGCATTCAGAAGCACAAGGGGAAATAGAAAAACTCAATGAAAAGTTTACCAAAGAATTTGAGAACCTCGCCAACAAAATTCTAGATGAAAAAAGCATCAAGTTTACCGACCAAAACAAAAAAAATATAGAACAAATTCTGAGTCCGCTACAAGAAAAGATCATAAGTTTTGAAAAGCGTGTAGAAGACACACATAAAGATACCATAGACCGTCAAAGCGCCTTAAAACAACAGATTTTAGGTCTTAAAGAACTCAACCAACAAATGAGTAAAGAAACCAACAACCTCACCAAAGCATTAAAAGGAGATTCAAAAATGCGCGGGAATTGGGGAGAGTTGGTACTGGAACGAGTGCTAGAAAAATCTGGTCTTGAAAAAGGATCTGAATACGAAGTACAGCAAAGCATTAAAACTGAAGATGGAAGAAGCTTGTTTCCCGATGTAGTGATCCACCTTCCAGGAGGCAAGAAAATGGTGATCGATTCAAAAGTATCTCTTAATGCGTACGAGCGTTTTATCAATGAAGAAGATGAAGAGCTGCAACAACGTTATCTAAAAGAGCACGTAGCATCGCTTAAAAAACACGTGACCGACCTTTCTGGAAAGAACTATCACGATTACCATATAGAAAGTCCTGATTTTGTCTTGCTATTTGTGCCTATCGAGCCTGCTTTTGCTATGGCTTTAAATCTTGACGGCAACTTGTATAGTGAAGCTTTTGATAAAAATATAGTGATTGTTACCCCTACTACCCTACTGGCTACCTTACGTACGATTGATACCATGTGGCAAAATGAAAAACAGCAAAAAAACGCACTGGACATTGCAATTGCTGCTGGGGCTTTGTACGATAAATTTGTAGGACTTACAGAAGATTTGATCAAAGTAGGCACCCAAATGGATACGGTACAAAAAACCTATAAATCTAGTATGAACAAGCTTACAGTAGGTTCTGGAAACCTGGTAGGCCGTATTGAACGATTAAAAAGATTGGGAGCAAAAGCTAACAAATCTCTTAATGAAAAACTCGTTAACCGAGCTATAGAGAGTGATCCAGACGTTTTGGAAGCTGGTGATGAGCCTTTGAGCTAGTGAAGAACCTGAGCTTTTTGTTCTGTTGTCCATTAGGAATTTTGTGCCATTAACACTAATTATTACGCAATAATGTAATAATGTGTTATTATTACGCTTTCACGTAATAATTTAAATATTACGTTATTATGTAATATCTTTAAAGTATTACGCTTTTACGTAATAATTTAAAACAACTGATATGGAAGTAGTACTTGCCGGTGATATTATAGGTTCCCAGAAGAATCAACCAATAGCCTATCTCAAGACCATAGAAGAGGTATTAAAAAGATACTCAAGCCCCAACCGGTTCTTAATTTACCGAGGTGATAGTTTCCTAGCATGGATGGACCGTCCCGAACTAGCTCTTGATTGTGTTATAGATTAAAAGCTGCATTAAAAAGGACAGCACTTCTGGAGGTGCGTATAGCCATAGGTCTGGGTAGCGTAACCATGATCGATAACGATATTGCAAAATCTACTGGAACAGCACTTACAAAGTCTGAAGAGTTACTGGATATACTAAAGTCTAAAAAGCAAGAAATAATGATAGACAGCGGTAGACACTTAGATGTGTATATGAATAGTTTATTAAAAATGGCACTCCTCTTCATGAATGAATGGACAGAAAATGCTGCTGCTACCGTTTATGAGATGTTCAAAACACCACATATTACTCAAGCAGAGTTGGGTAAAAAACTAGGGGTTCAACAAGCTACTGCTAGTAGAAGACTCAACCGAGCTCACTGGCAAGAAACCCAAGAAGTTTTAAGCGTATTTAAACACTATTATAAAGACGGGAGCGATGGAAGTATTGATTAAACTTTTAATAGTACACTTTCTGGGCGATGTTGTCTTGCAGACTGATCAACTCATAAAGAAAAAAGAAAAACACCTGTTGGGTTCTGACCACCTTTATTGGAACCTTCTTCTTTTGGGGCGATACCAAATACTTTATTACAGAGGTAACAAGAGAGAACAGTCCTCATTTTAATCGAGATTAATTATTGAAATTCCGCTTTCGCGAAAGCGATATACCTATACTTATTATTGAACTACCCATAAATTATGAAAGATAAATTCAAATCCCCAGAAGAATCTAGAGTGATGCTATCACTACTCATGTTACCTTCTAATGCTAATTTTTCAGGCAAAATACACGGTGGCTATGTGCTTTCCCTTATCGACCAAATTGCGTTTGCTTGCGCTTCAAAACACAGTGGAGTTTATTGTGTAACGGCCAGTGTAGATGTAGTGGATTTTAAAGCACCCATAGAGGTAGGCGAGATGTTGACTCTCAAAGCCACTGTTAATTACGTAGGTACCTCTTCTATGGTAGTAGGAATACGTGTAGATGCAGAAAACATTCAAACAGGCAAGTCTAAGCATTGTAATTCTTCTTTTTTTACTATGGTAGCCAAAGATGAGCACGGAACAACCGTACCTGTTCCTGGACTTAAAATAAGTAATGAAACTCATGTGCGCCGATTTGCACGAGCCATAAAAAGGAAGAAAATAAAAATAAAAAGCAACCGAGAAATTGACACCGCTAATTTCTCTGACGCTAGCTATAAAGAAGAGTTAAAGAAATATAATGTAGAAATCAATCTTTAAAAAACACGTACCAGATTAAATCCAAAATAAAACCTTCCTTCTGTCCAGTCGCCTGTTGCTTGACTCAAAAAACCATTGGTTAACATAGGCTGAGCGTTTGTAAAATGCATCTGGAAAACGTGGCCTCCGGTTTCCAGGTCCACACCTATACTTAAAGGATTTACAAATGGACTGCCGTCTGCGCGATTCAAATGATACCCGTAATCGGCATTGAGACTCCACCTGTTAGTTAATTTATATCGGGCACCTAATCCCATAGCATATTGCGTATTGTCTTGTGGATCAAAAGCGACAAAATTTTGGTGGAATAAGGTAGGACTTAGTTGGGCCGACAATCTTTTAGATATTTTCCTAGCTATAATAAATTGAGCGGTATACCCCAGTCGATCTATAAATTCTAACCTAGGGTAAATGGACTTATCTAATTCCGTATTGGCATCTATTGCTGTAAATAGAGCCATAGAAAAAGGAACACCTTCTTCTTGTTGTTTTTTTAATTTAAATTTTGTGGCAAGTTGGTAGGTTTTATTAAAGCCGGTACGACTTGCTTCCACATGCATCCATTCGGTAAGTCCGTAAGCAAATTGAAATCGAGTAACGGCATTATCCATACCGAAGAGGTCATCGATACCATTCTCTACACTTCCAAAACGGTGAGAGATGATCAATTGAAATTCTTTAGGAGCTACTAATTTGGTAGTTTCAAAATTGACCACTTTCAATGATTTCCATGTAGCGATTACTTCTTGATCCTTCTCAGGATCGAGTCCTTCTAATAAATCTTCTTGAGCGCCAGCAATTAGAGCCGACAAGAATACGAATAAGGTGGATAGATGTTTCATAATATCAAAAAAAGCCGCCTAAACAAATAGAGCGGCTGTAATTAATGGGTTATTATTTATTTTTTGATGAATTTCTGAGTAGAAACTTTGTCACCTACGATTACCTGACTGATATAAATTCCTGTAGACAGAGAAGTCACATCAATTTGGGTTTGTCGTTCTATGCTGCGTTGTAATACGGGCTGTCCATTCATATTGTAAATAGTTAAGGCTGCTTCTTCAGAATTTGCCAATTCAATAGTCACGTCATTTACGACATGAGTGGGAAACAATTTAAAGGAACTGATCAACTCGTCTGCATTAGTTAACACCGCAGAAGACTGGCCATTAATCATTTGATCACCACTATTAGCTCCATTATTATTAGCTTGAAGGGTGGCGTAATAAAAAGTTACTGGTCCCTGATCTGAAGCTGGCGCTGTCCATCGTAACGTCCAGTTGTTACTAGTGTTTCCGGCAGAAGTATGTGTTAATCCAGTGCCCCCATTGCGCAATTGAGTGCCTGCTCCTGCAGTCCAAGAACCTACTTTAGTTCCGCCAGCAACTTCTGCTGTGATATTAAAACCAAATTTTGACACACTAGACCCATTAATCATAAGATTCATATCATAGGTTTGTCCTGCGATGTAAGCCGCAGGCACACTAGTAAGTGATGGTGTACCGTTATGGGTTGCTCCCGGAGCATGACAATTGGTACAGGTGTTACCGGCGTCTCCAGGTGATCCTGAAAAGCTAGCTGGTTGACCACTTGAAAAACTTACAAGTATCAATAATGCAACAGGAATTGCGGTTAAAACACTGTAAAATGAGTAGTTCTTTTTCATAAATTTTTAATTAGAGGGGTTTATAACTATCGCTTGATCTATTTTAATTTCTTCCAGTAAGTCGTCGTATCCCAAACAACGACCTTTTAACGTGTAGGTTTGATTTAAAGCAACCTTGTGTGGCGTGTTGAATTCTATAAATACTTGACCATCTAGAGTTATAGAGTTCGTTGATGTAGCAGTGGATATCCCTGAAACTTCAATCACCTGATCTAATGCATCTGTATCATTAGCGCTGTCCTGATCAGTAAAAAGATCTATAAGTTCTGAAGGGGTATAGGATGCCGTTGCATTACTTGTTACCACGTCACGATGATCCTGATACAAATAATTGTACCCAAGAATGCCTAGGATGACGATAATAAAAAAAAATATAAGTATTATTTTTTTCATCTGTAATGCCAAATATCTTCTAAATTTATAACATATTGCACATAATTATATATTTAAAGCAAAATAATCCGACATGAAACACACGTTTTTTAGCATATTTGCTGCTCTAACACTCGCCTCTTGTTCTAATACGAGTCCGGATGATCTGGTAGACGATACTCCGATTACAACAACCATAAAGTATACTACAGACATTTTTCCAATTGTAGAAAGTCAATGTTTGTCTTGTCACAACGATAATTCTGCTTCTGGAAATAATAGTTATAGCAGCTATACTCAATTTAGAAACGCCACAGAAAACGGCAATGTTATTGATCGAATTACTAGAAGTGTAGGAGACCCGTTACTCATGCCTCAAGGCGGTCAATTGCCTCAAAACAGTATTGACATTATTCTGCAGTGGCAACTTGATGGATACCTAGAAAATTAATCTTATGAAAAATATTTTTATTTTATTACTACTAAGCTCTTTATCGCTCCATGCTCAAAAGAAGGTGACCAAAACAGGAAGCACACACTTTGAAGCTTCTGTACCTTCTTTTGAACCTATTCAAGCTACTAATAATAGCACCACCGTGGTACTTGATGACCAAGGAAACCTAGCAGCACTGGTTTTGATCAAAGGCTTCAGGTTCCCTATTGCTTTGATGCAAGAACATTTTAATGAAAACTATATGGAAAGCGATGACTATCCTAAAGCTACTCTGAGAGGTGCATTATTGAATTATGAGAATTACCTAAAAGACGGCTCCAGGCAGACGTTAAGATTTAAAGGAACTCTCGAGATGCATGGAGTTATAAATAATATAGAAATTCCAGTAGAGCTTGTCTCTACTCAAAAGGGTTGTAAATTACACGCTGATTTTAAAATCAATCCTACCGATTACAAGATTGATATTCCCTCTGTTGTTAGAAAAAAAATAGCGGATCAAATAAAAGTAGCCGTTGATGCTACTATGCTTGAATAAGTAAAAAATGTCCAGATCCATTCGGTTTGCACCTTTTTATTTTATTCCTTTGCTCCTATTCTACTCTCTTAGCATTCATTTCATCAAAAAAGAAGTCGTCGTTAGGAATATCAAAAGTGATTCCTGTTACCTTTCCATAGGCATCACTTTCAAATTTGATGGTTCCAAAACTGAACCAGGCTTGTGGCTCCTTCCATAATACTTCATAGGAGTCGTAATTAAAATGCTTCAAACTGCTGTTCAATAATGGCGTGTGTTCCCATAGTAATTGGAGCTTTCCATCTTTTTCAACCACTTCAAAGTTTCCATAAATATCTGCATGATACCTTCCTAGGATGGCTTCTTTTTTGAGAATAGGCTGAGTTCCTTTTATTTGCTTTTCCTTTCTTTCTGCTATTCTCGTGTCGCTTGCTTTCCATTGATCATAACTTTCTAGCATTTCCTTGCTCCAGTCTTTTTTATCTCTGTTCAGGAAACGATCTAATATGTAATAGGCGATAGCATTGGTTGGTGCTTTCACACCATTGGTCAGCACCACTACACCCAATTTTTCATCTGGTAACATTTGCACTGTAGAAATCATTCCGTCGTAACCACCGCCATGACGCACTCTAAAGTTACCGTAATAATCACCTAAAAACCATCCCAAACCATAACCCGCATATTGGGATCCAGTAGCATTTCTTTTTACCTGATTTACACCAAAACTGTTGTGTAAATTCCACATAGTATTGCGGCTGTCTATAGAAAAAAGAGTGTCCTGATCTTTTACCCCGTGATTCATGTTGAGAATCATCCATTTGCTCATATCATGAACGCTAGAGATCATTCCACCTGTAGACTGCACATTATCCCAACCTACCCATGGAATTGCATAATTCTTATTATTAGCATCCAGCGCATGAGGAGTCGCCACATTGGTATTGTTTCCAAAATCTTGAATGCTCACCACTGTATCATGCATCTCTAACGGTTTCAAAAAACGCTCCGTCACATTTTCTTTAAAGCTCTTGCCGGTTACTTTTTCTATCAAGGCCCCTGCGGTAATAAACATCAAATTAGAATACCCATAACCATCTCTGAATCCGTAGGCTTGGGGAACAAACTTAATGCGCTTTACCACTTCTTCTGTACTCAACTCAGACTTGTACCAAATCACATCACCAGAAAAAGTCCCAAGTCCTACATTGTGACTTAGCAAATCTTCAATAGTCACCAGCCTGCTTATCGCAGGATCATATAGCTCAAAATACGCCAAATGATCTTGCACTTTATCGTTCCAATTGACTTTACCCTCTTCTACCAGTTGTGCCATAATTGCCGCTGTAAAAGCTTTTGTATTACTGGCAATCGCATAAAGTGTGTGCTCATCTGGCTGTTGCTTTTTATTCACATCCATCTGACCGTAACCCTTTTCAAAGACTATTTTACCGTCTTTTACAATACCAACACTCAAGCCAGGAATATTCCAGTCTTTTTGTGTCTGAGAGATGTAGTTGTCTAGCGCTTTGTAATCTACTTTTTGAGCAAATAGCCCTGTAGAAATGAATACAATAGATAGCAATAAAATCTTTTTCATGAAGTAGCTTTTAAGGAATGAAGATAGGGATTGTTTCGCTTTCGCGAAAGCGAAACAATATCCATAAAAACAACAAAGCCACAGAAGCTATCAACTTCTGGGGCTTTGAATATAAAATCAGTAGTTAGTAGGTGGAAAAGGAACCCTTACTATTTTCCAAAACTAAACCCGGATTCTTTTCTTTCTAACTGCTTCCGGATCTTATAAATCAAAGGAAACGTCATCCACATGCCTATGATTCCTAAAAATAACAATCCCAAAACTTTATTCGTTTTTGAAAGCTGTCGCATAGGAGCTACTTGAAGAACATACCAAATAGCATAAGCTGTAATTGGTAAACCTAATGCCGTAATAAATAGGAATGGCACCGCATCACGGAAGAACTGGTCATAAAAATCTGGAAAGCCGAAACTTAAAACAAATCGGCTTAAAAAGATAATGGAGTAAAACAGGATCAACCATTGCACATTTCTGGTATGCTTATATATGCGCTCTTTGTTTATATGTTCCATAATTTAAATATACCAACTTAGCGTTGCCTTTGCAAGTATTGAAACAATAATAATTTTAAGAATATCAGAAGGTCTTCCTATATCTTGAAATCTCGCCCTTCTCGACTGCGCTCCAACTGACCCATAATGCTTTCATATGTCCTCGCTTTCGCGAAAGCGAAACTCAAGGTCTACCAACAAGAAAACCCTAAAAGTTAGTTGCTTTTAGGGTTCTCTTTTGTAACATTTCATACTGTAAAATGCTTGGTCGAGCACTGAATAAATTTCAGCAAAGGCTTGGTCTAGACCTCATTTAATAATCTCGATGTGGAATCGATCTCGACTATAGCTCGAACTGACAACTTTTACTTACTCAAATACATTCTGCGTCTCGCGTATAAATCATAAAACGCATCGTCTTTTAAGCTGTCGATAAACAAGATGCTTTCTCCTGTAGATTTCATTTCTGGTCCTAGACGCTTGTCCACGTTAGGGAATTTATTGAATGAAAATACAGGTTGCTTGATCGCATAACCATCCAGTTGAGGGTTGAAATCAAAATCGGTCACCTTGTTGTGTCCTAACATCACTTTTGTAGCATAGTTCACATAAGGTTCTCCGTAAGCCTTTGCTATAAATGGAACCGTACGTGATGCTCTTGGATTAGCTTCAATGATATATACCATATCATCTTTAACCGCAAACTGAATATTGATCAAACCTACCGTTTCTAATGCTAGTGCAATCTTTTTAGTATGGTCTTTAATTTGTTGCATCACCAGATCCCCTAGCGTAAAAGGCGGTAGCAAAGCGTTAGAATCTCCAGAGTGCACTCCGCAAGGTTCTATGTGCTCCATAATACCGATGATGTAGACATTTTCTCCATCGCAAATCGCATCTGCTTCTGCTTCTATGGCTCCATCTAGATAATGATCGAGTAAGAGCACATTATTAGGTATTTTTCTTAAAATATCTACTACGTGTTCTTCCAGCTCATCTTTATTGATTACGATTTTCATTCCTTGTCCTCCGAGCACATAAGAAGGTCTTACCAAGATAGGAAAGTTCAATTCGTCTGCCGCGGCGAGCGCTTCAGCAGGTGTAGTTGCTGTGGCAAATTCTGGATAAGGGATATCATTATCTTGTAATAATTTAGAGAACAATCCGCGATCTTCAGCGAGGTTGAGTGCTTTATAGCTGGTACCCAAAATCTTTATTCCGTATCGATCTAGTTTTTCAGCTAGTTTTAGAGCGGTCTGACCACCTAATTGTACGATCACACCTTCTGGTTGTTCATGACGTATGATATCATAAATATGTTCCCAAAAGACTGGTTCGAAATACAATTTATCTGCTGTATCAAAATCGGTAGAAACCGTTTCTGGATTACAGTTGATCATGATAGTTTCATAGCCACATTCCTGAGCAGCATAAACGCCGTGAACACAACAGTAGTCAAATTCTATTCCTTGCCCTATACGGTTAGGACCAGAACCTAAAACGATTACTTTCTTTTTATCAGACACGATACTTTCGTTTTCCACGTAACGTTTCCCGTCTGCGGTTTCAATATCTGCCTCAAAAGTCGAGTAGTAATAAGGAGTATCTGCCTTGAACTCTGCCGCACAAGTATCCACCAATTTATAAACTCGGTTGACATTCATTTCCTCACGCAATGTGTAGACCTCAGACTCGAGACATCCTAACATGTGCGCGATTTGACGGTCTGCAAATCCCTTTTGTTTAGCTTCTAGTAGTAGCTTTCGCGAAAGCGTGCCCACTTCAAACTTCCCAATCTCTTTTTCTAGTAAGAAGAGTTCTTCAAACTGCTTCAAGTACCACATATCTATTCTGGTAATCTCGTGGAGGCGCTCCAGTGAGATTCCCATAGCCACTGCATCATATAATGCAAAAACACGATCCCAACTGGCGTTAGTTAGTTTTTCAATTACTTGGTTATAATCGGTATAGCCTTTTCCATCTGCACCTAGACCATTACGTTTAATCTCTAATGATTGAGTGGCTTTGTGAAGGGCTTCTTGAAAAGAGCGACCTATACCCATCACTTCACCTACCGCTTTCATTTGAAGACCTAATGTACGATCTGCACCTTCAAATTTATCGAAATTCCAGCGAGGTATTTTTACAATAACATAATCTACAGTAGGTTCAAAAAGAGCTGAAGTGTTACCAGTAATCTGGTTGTTCAACTCGTCTAGTGTATAACCTAGGGCTAATTTAGTAGCAATTTTTGCGATAGGATAACCTGTAGCTTTACTTGCTAAAGCTGATGATCGAGATACACGAGGATTGATCTCAATAGCAATGATCTCTTCTCTTTCATCTGGACTTACTGCAAATTGTACATTACAGCCACCTTCAAATTCACCAATACTGCGCATCATGTGAATAGCCATATCGCGCATCTTTTGATACGTACGATCTGACAAAGTCATTGCAGGTGCTACCGTAATAGAATCTCCTGTATGGATTCCCATAGGATCCATATTCTCGATGGTACAGATAATAACTACATTATCATTTTTATCACGCAGTAATTCTAATTCATATTCTTTCCAACCCAAAAGAGCTTTATCAATCATGACTTCATGGATAGGAGATACCTCTAGTCCCATGGTCAATAACTCGTCATAATCTTCTTCTTTATGAACAATCGCAGCACCAGCACCTCCTAAAGTAAAAGAAGAACGAATACATAATGGAAAACCGAATTCTTGAGCAATTTCTTTTCCTTTCAAAAATGATGTAGCGGTAGCTTGAGGTGCCATCCCGATGCCTATTTCACCCATCAATTTTCTAAACTTCTCTCTGTCCTCTGTAATATTAATAGCGTCAATATCAACACCTATTAAATCTACACCATGATCTTCCCAGATCCCTTTTTCTTGGGCCTCGATACATAAATTTAATGCTGTTTGACCACCCATAGTAGGTAAAACTGCATCAATTTGTGGATGCTCCTTTAAAATTTTTCTTAAAGAAGTGGTATTCAATGGCAATAAATAAACATGATCTGCCATACTTGGATCAGTCATGATGGTTGCTGGGTTGGAGTTGATTAAGATAGTTTCAATACCTTCTTCCCGTAGGGATCTTAGTGATTGAGAACCAGCATAATCAAACTCACAAGCTTGACCGATGATGATCGGTCCACTACCTATTAATAAAATGGATTTGAGGTCGTTTCTTTTTGGCATTGTAGTGTATTTTTCTAAAGCTTAAATATCGTAAAATTTGGGTATAAAAAAGGGCGTCAATTCTAAAGAATTAACGCCCATTATATGATTATAAGTAACTCATTACCTCTTGTGTCTTCTTTCAGTAGAAACAGATAGTTTTTTACGTCCTTTAGCTCTACGACGTGCAAGAACTTTACGACCACTTACAGAAGCCATGCGCTCTCTGAAACCGTGCTTGTTTCTTCTTTTTCTTTTACTTGGTTGGTATGTTCTCTTCTGTGCCATAGCTTGAAATCTGTGTCTATATGTAAAAAGGCTTAAAAACCTTCATTTTTAATCGGCTGCAAATATAGCAACTCTTATATTACCTACAATAGATAATGTATTTTTTTTACAATTATTTTCTCTGCGGTAAATATAAGCTTGTTACAGCACTAAAAGTCCTTTTTAACGACCGATTGTCTTTTGAAATCCCTTTTACTAGTCCCCCATACTTAGCTCCTGTTCACAACTACTTACTTACTTCGATACTTCTTAAAAGTAAAATAATAAGAAGCACCCCTTTTTACTAAATAGCAAACAGCTTCCGTATTGAAGAAAGAGTAATCGTGTTCTTCCAAAAATACCCCCCTACAAGTCGCAACACAATTAAAAATAGATCAAACATCTTCTCTAACAAATAGAAAAATAGAGCCCTTAGGTTTAAAAAACCTATGTAGTTATTTTATCCTATAA
>Ga0129324_10002192_pt1 | contig 12124 bp, 13 predicted proteins | sample CPBDNA_7_FD_96879 | JGI IMG/M metagenome (GOLD analysis project Ga0129324, IMG submission 96879) | Freshwater to marine salinity gradient microbial communities from Chesapeake Bay, USA - CPBay_Spr_15_0.2_DNA | ecosystem: Environmental > Aquatic > Marine > Coastal | place: USA: Chesapeake Bay... | reverse complement strand
GCATCAAGGGCAACGTAATCACATTCGGTTAAATCTAATAATTCATTCCAATATTTTGTAAAGTCATTTTTTCTATAAACATCATCTTCCATAATCACAATTGGAAATTTAATATTTTCTTTATTTTGATAAATATTTTTTAATATTTGAATATGTGATTTTGTACAAGAAGATAGTGCTATGAAACGTGTTATATTTAGATATTCATCCCATTCCGAATGAATAAAATCCATATTCTGTTTTTTATCTTTCAGATTTATACAAAATGCATCAAGTTTGAATTTTGGATTAGATGATGATTTGATATTTCTTGATTTATAACAATTAGTTAATTTATAATCTATTTCAGTTTTATAAGAAAGTGATTTTTTGTTTTTTATATGTATGATTAAACATAATAAAAATATAGATGAAATTAATAAATAATTTTTCATTTATTATCTGCAATATATTTATATTATTTTAAGAATTACCAATTCAAATATGATACAACTGAAAAAAAAAATAATAAATAAATGGTGGGAAACAGCTAAAAATAATCCAAATCTATTTGATGATAGTAAATCAGTAAAATCAAATAAACCTTATTTTAAAGAAAATAGACCTGATCAAAGTAATATCTCAATTTTATGTAAAAAAACTGAAAAATGTATTGGTTCAGATTTATCTTTTATAGCCCCTACAAGGAGAAAAGATTGAATCTGTTTAATTTTCTATATTAACCTTTTCAACTCCATTCTTTCTATATTTATCCCTTACTTTTGTTTTATCAGAATCACTATCCCAATTCCTATAATCATTCTTATGATTATGGATACATTGTATTTTATTACCAATATTTTTAACATTATATCCACTTTCTTTCATTATTCGTATAATTCTATTATCACATGCCCCTATACCTAATATAACTCCATCATTTTCTTTAAAAAAATCAGTTCCATTAATTCTATTATATTCTACTTTAATAGGTGTTTTCCATATCCATACATCTTGAGACCATTCTGGTTTATCTTGTAATTTTAGTTTATTATTTTCGTCAATATTATGTCTTGATAAAGCATAAAAATATTTATCATAATTTAGATCTCTAATTTGATTTAGCGTATTATTAAAATAAATATCACTATTTGCTAAAATAATTGTATTATCACTATCAAAGTATTCATTCGAATAATCAAATGATTTTTTAAAACTTAACTGTTTATCTATATGAATAATTTTTATTTTGTCTAAATTAACAAAGTTTAAATCATAATCTTTTTCAACAAATAAATGTATTTCATCTATTAATTTATTTTTAGAATTGTTTATTAAACAATCTTTTATCTCTATTTTTCTTTCTTCATTATTGGGTTCATAATATTGTGTTATTAAAATAATTTTTCCTTTATCATTTTTATATATTTCTTTGTAAATTATATGTATCGTGCAAGCTAAGAAAAGGAAAAAAACAGTTAATGATAAATAATCTCTTATTTTTTTTATTTCCATTTATAATATATATAAATATGATTATTTTAAAATATTTATTTATTATCGTAATTATAATTACCATATTAAATTATTTTTTCAATAATTATGATTCGATTAAAAATTATTGTAATGGTCTTATAAATTATAGGAATGATATGTATATTCCTATAAAATGGAGGAATGATATCGTAAATGATGAAAAAAATACTGAAAAGGATAAATTCATGTTAATCTTATACAATCACTATAATTATATGGGTGGAGAAGAAAGTAATAAGGAACAACTAGATAAAATAAACTATATGAAAACACAACTTAATTACAAAGAATTAGATATTAGAATATTATTTGATTATCTTAATGAAAATAAATATTCAATCGAAAAAAGTAGTAGTCATATTAAACTACTATCTGATTTTGGAACTGAAAAAGATGTCTATATTTATAAACAAAGAATATTCTATACTTTTAAAGATAAAGAAAAATATGAATACTTTATTGAAATAAATGAATTATTAAAAGAAAATGATATCATACCTAAATTATTATATCAAAACTCAAAATCTCTTGTTGTTGAAGTTGAATATTTAGGAGATCAATTTTTAGATAAAAATAGTAATGTTACTAATTTTAAAGATCAAATTAATAATATAAGAGATTTATTAAATAAAAATAATATTGTTCATGGAGATGTTCACACACATAATATAATTGTTCGCGATGGTAGAATATATATAATTGATTTTGGAGGGTGCTATGTTCCAGGAATACGTCCAAAAGACATCCCAGAATCCCATACAGATAACATTGATGAATATTTAAATGAAAATAGAGATATAATATATGGATTTGTTTAGTAAGCAAATGATGATAATGATTGAGTATATGGATTTTGCTTAAATGGATTTAATAAATCTTTATCAATTCTATCTGCGATAGATGAATCATCGAGTTTATCCTTGTATGTTGTGATATCATATTGATCTACTGTTGGACCAGAATTATAAACATGTGTTGGTTTATTTTCAGATTGATTCATATAATCGCTATTTAATTTCTTAATATTTATATCCATATTTTCAGCTCCATTCACAATCTTAGTATTATTAAGGGTCGGTGCTCGTCCCTGTGCTATTATTTCTTTATTAGGATTCGTTTCGGCATTCCTGTAATTATCAATTGCCATATCACCACTGAAATATGCAGAACCAGCTGCCCCAGTATATTCCGAAAGAGTTGTTTCTTTGACAGTCGCCCTCTGTTCTTCATTACCCATTGTTAGTTTATTATATCCTCCACTAATATAACCATTGTTTTGTGAATCAATGGTTGTTTGCTTTTTAGTTACCTTTGCTCCATCAAATAATCCCATCTGATTATTAACCGTTGTATTACTCAAATAACCATTATTCTTGGAATCGATAGTTGTTTCTTTAATTGTCTTTTTAACACCATCTAAAATACCAAGTTTAGGATTACCTACTTCTCTCCTTATATTACCTTCGTATGTTCTTTCACCTGTGACTTCTCTTTCATTTGGCAATGTTCTATATCCTTTTCTTGAAAAGTCAGCATCCCCATTAAATTGTCCATTTCCTTGATTTCTAATGGGATCATTTGGTAACTGAATCTTCATTGGATTTCGCGATTGTTGTCTTTTTTGACCATCACTATAGTCGGCACCGGCAATACCAATTGGCTGATCATTTAATGATGTCCTGTATGTTTCTTTTAGGATTTGATCTGGTCTTTGAGATTTCTCCAGGAAAGCACCTGTAGTTACAAAGTTTCTTTCACCATCTTTATTTTCATAAAAACTATCTGGGTCATAATGATTAAATTCTCCCATATTTCCTCTTTTTTCAGATAAGTCTTTTCCCGAAATTACACGACCACCATATGTAACCCTTTGATCATTCTTTGATCTGAGGACGTCTATATTTGTCTTATCGGCTATGATTTGCTTTATTTCTCTGTTAAGGTCACTCTTACTATCAATATGTGAAACTCTTTGCTGTTCAAACGGTAGTTCATTATTTTTGTTAAAACTTTCATTATATCTTCCTTTATCTCCAATATATTCTCCAAACTGATTACCAAAAACGTTATTGTTCTTTTCCCATTGAAAGAAAGGGGATGTTTCTCTTTTAGATTCCTTTAAACGATTATCTCCCTGATGTCTATCTAATTGCCTAGTATCTTGTAAATCTAATTCAGCGTGTGCTTTTTTAAAGAAAGGTTGCGATGTAATCCCTTGATCATTTCTTAAAAAATCTCCCTGATCAATGTAATTTTCTGAAATACTACTATATACACTATCTGTGAAGTTTTCTTTTAAATCCGAAATAAGAGTATCTCTTTTTTTGACTTTTTTACTATTAAATACATTTTTAGTAGGATCAAAAGAATCATCATAGTTTTCTTTCGCTAATTTTTTAACCTGGTCATTTGTTTCCTTATAATAATTTGTGGAATCATATACATTACCAGTATTGATTTTGCTGATGTCTTCATTTACATTGGTATCTATTGGTGTTTTCTGTTCTTTATTTTTTAAATATCCAATACCTAACAAGCCCATTAAAATAGCTGCTTCCATTTAATACTTTCACATATAAAAAAATTATATAATTTATCTTATTTCTTTTATTATCCTTAATATTTCATTTGGAATACTATCCTTTGTGAAATTATAATTCATACTATATGAATTATAGTGACCGATCAATTTAAAATGATTATCATTTTCATATAATAAAATAATTGTCATTAATTCATCATCATATTCAAAAAATATAGGATAATTATAATATTCTCCACTCACATCATTACTATAGAGGACTACAAAATTAACATTTAGATAATCTTTAATAAGATTTAAGATTAGAAAATCACCCCAATATTCATCACCCCCTATTTTAACTTTCATTTTAAACTCTTCATATGTAATTTCGCATGGGTCCCAATCTTCTTTAAATTCTCCACAATTCTTAGAGATTTTATAAATATCTATGATATTTTTAAAATCTTCTTCGGTAATAGATTCCGAAAATCCTTCTCGGAATCTTTCAATACCAAATATATTATCATATCCATTCATAGCATAATTAATACAGTTAAAAAGACAATTACCATCTCCTCCACAGTCTAAAACCCCAAATAAAGAGTTCTTTTTCTTCTCTAAAGATAGTTTATTTAATATCTTGATCCATTGTATATTCATTTTATTCCACCCATATTCATTTAAATGTATATGCCAATCTTTTTCTTTTATCTTTTGATTTTTACCATTATTTTCATGATAATAAATATTATTTTCAACAAAAATAGTATCTGTTAGGTAATATTTCATATTAATATTATTATTATTATTAAGACTTTATATATCAATAAAAGATACAATTCTTTTGAAAGACCCTCACTGTACCGGATATTATATTCCAATCTTTTTCTAAAGACTTAATTTTTTTAGGATTAGTCCTTTTATTAATTGAAGAACTAAATTCCCAAATTAATTTCTTAATGTAATCTTTTTCATATTGTGGGAACTTTTTAAAAATGTGTTCTGTTATATAACGATTACAATGAAAATCGTTTGCCTCTATAATCCATTCGTTTTTATGTAAATTGTCAAAATCGATTCCAACAATTGGTATTTTGTTATCATTTATCTTTATGTTTTCATTCTGAATATTATGTATGAAGTATTCGACCATATTAAGATCTCCCTTCATACCTCCATAGGCTTTTCTAAATCTCAAAGTTTGTAGTATAATATCTTCATTTTCTATTTCAATTTCTCCTATATCTTCATTTGAATATTCTATCTTTTCAGGACAATTGGACAAATGATAAATAACACCTAATAACCATTTTACAATGTTTACTTTAAGTTTAAAACCCTTTGTATTTGCTATCATCAACCAGACAATTATAGGTAAGCAACTATGAATATTCACATCTTCAAGCATGATAATTGGAAGCCTTCTTATAAATGAATTATAATCTAAATCAATCAGATGTTTTGCAGTTTTAATTGATTTCATATCATCCATTCTTCTGACAGATTTTTGTAAATGTGATAAAAGGTAATTTGTTTTTCTATATGGTAACTTAGGTATTAGATATTCTTTAAAATTAGGATTTATAAAACCACATATTGTATGTTCAACTGATTTTATCTTGAAAGTATTTTGAAAGTTTATTTTTTCTGGTTTTTCATTAACAATCTGTATAACGGACGGTCTTTTATCTTCCCATTTAAGGTAAAAGAACATTTAAAAAATAATTAATAATAAAAAATAATTTAATTCAAATTTAACAATCATAATTGTCAACTAAAGTTAAGTGTGTATTAGCCCCTAGTCTTTTGAAAGGTTCAATTGCATTTTCCTGTGGATTTTGAGGTAATTTAATCCATCTATTTTTGACCATTCCCCTTAATTCCATAGGCGGACTATCCAATAGTGAACTTTTCGTTTGAAATAATCCATCTTTTAATTGCACATGCCCCGTAATAGAATCTGTTGGAGGTGGTAATTTTTCCAATGGATTATTTGATAATGGTCTCGTAATGTTCAATATTTCAGAATTCTTTTCAATAAAATCTCCATTTGTATTTCTGAATAATCCTGAATTATTATACTTAATATATGGATCATATGGAAATATAGATTCGGTATTAACTTTAATTGTGTTTAAATTGTATTGATTGATTTTTTCGGATATTTCAAAGTTTTGTTTTTCCATCATATCTTGAGTGTTTTCAGTATATCTGCTCATTATATAATAATTATATATATTTTTAATTATATAATAATTATATATTTTTAATTTTCAGACAACCTTTTTAAATATTCTTTATTTCTTACAATTTGGCGGGAAGGTAAACCACCTCTAACCCATGAATTAACAGAATCTTCGGGGATAATATGTTTCGTGTTTTGAACTTCTTTACTTAGTTTTTCTATCATCGGTGTGAGAGAATACTTGAGGGTTGAAGATCCAGATAAAGGACCACAAGCTCTATCTTCTTTAATGATACGACTATCTCTAACATCTGATTCAGCATCAACATCATATGGTCCCTTCCCATAAAAACCAGCATTAATAACTCTATCTAATTGATTGATATATTTAAGATTAGTAAGTGTATTTTTCCTTAAATCTGAATCATTATCAATTAGACATCCATTTTCACCCATCCATCCAAATCCACCATTAAAATTAATATTTGGTTGACTTAGTTGAACATCTCTTGCTTTTTCTAATCCACAATCACAGCCATACATACTATCAACATTGTAATTACCTGGTCCATTAGATTGTCTTTCTTCATAATTAATCGTAGCAGTATCTGATTTAATTGACGCTTTCTGATTTAAGAAAAAATTTTCTCTAATCTCATTTTCAGAACATTTTTGCAATTGAGTTCCACTTACATCACTTTTAAATCCACCATGATATCCATTTACAACTTCTGTCATTTATATATTAAGGAAATATATTTTATTTCTGCTAAATAATTATTTTTAACTTGGTCCTCAGGGGGTTCCAGCTCCACCAGCTGTCCCTAATCCATTCGCGGCACATTGAATACCATTACCTTCTTTACATGTGGGTGGGGTAGAATAAAGCCATTTTTTGTATGCGTCTTGATCATTGGGATATTTCTTAGAAGGGACTGTGTAAAATTGTCTCTGTGAATTATTTTTACTAAAGATATCATTCGCTTCTCTGTAAAGATTTTTATTAAACTTATTCTCTATATTACGTTGAACTCCTTTATTATTATATGAAAGACATGAACTCTTACTATTATTTTCTCCAAAAATTGTTGGATTCATAAATGGATTGTTTTCAGTAGGTATGCGACATTCAGTATCGATTATTTCTAATGGTAGATTTACATTATTTTGAAGGTCGGTAACAGCTTTATCAATTACATTTTGTTTTAATTTTTTACCCATCAATACAGTAAATATTCCCGTAAATAAAGGGACTAATAATACTTTCTTATTTTTACTAGTTAAATAAACAATAATTGAATAATAAAATGATAATCTTAATAAACTATTCAATTTTCTGTTAAAATCGAAACTTTTACCCGGTAATATTTCAAATAAATACTTTTTCTCATATAAAATCTCTAAATTATCTATCCATAGTGGAGTCATTAATATATTAATATATTATTATTTATATATTATTTTTTATTAACTTCTAATTTCTCTTCTTTTTGTTTTAGTTTTTTCTGTAATCTTTTCTTTGTTTCACTACCATCATGTGAATTACTTAATCTTATTCTTCTATTATCGGTGTTCTCTTTTGCTTCAGCAAAGGCTTCGCTTTTAGATGGATCCATCTTTGATAAACTAGAAAACATAGATGAAAATAGGGGATTATCTTTCATATTTTTAGTAATACCCATCGCTTCTTCCATAATATTACCACCACCAAGATTCGCCCCTTCAATCTTACTACTTATACTTTGGAAAATATTCATCATATTATCTCCTTTCATAATGTCTTCAATGCTACCCCCTTCTCCTAACATACCTTCAATATCTAATTCTTCCGTTACTTCTTTAGCAATCTTACCAATCCCCGTATTTTCTAAGATATCTTCCATTTGTTTCATAGATTCATCATTCTCCAATGCTTCTTCAATAACTTCTGGGTTTCCATTTAGCTTAGCTTCAACGGAATCATTTTTGATAGATTCTGATAATTTCTTTAATCTTTTTGCCTTTAGTAAGTTTTCTTTATCTTTAACTTTCTCATTTTGCTGAAGTTGCTTTACTATTTCATCGATATCCCCTTGAGATTTATTAAAATTATACATACAGAATGATTGTAAGTACTTCCAAATACTTAATCTTGTATCATTTGTAATATTTGACTCCCAAATAACTTTAAATGAAACATTTTGAAGGATAATTGGGTCTTTTTCAAACATTTTTAAATTTTCGTCACAGACATCTTTTGTGATCTCTTCTATGTTTTCCATGAAATCAGAGAAAATAGCTGATTTATTTTCATCGTCACCTTCATCAAGGATAATTGCACTATAATGTTTATTTAATCTTTTATCATACTCGGGGAATACTTTAATAGTATCTTGAATAAAGTTTCTGAATAATTCTTGAATCTGTTCGCTCATTTATATAACTCTTTAAAATAAGTAAATATATTATACGCGATTTATCTACCAAAACTATTCGTCTGCATTGGTTGTAGTTCACCTCTTTCCTGTAATAATCTTTCATATTCACTGTCCATCTTATTTGTTTTAATTTTCCTAATGTCATCATTTTGTCCCGGTTGATTTCCCCCACCCTTTGAACCCTCATTATAAAAACTATCTAATCCTGACCCCCAATCATCTCCATCCAGACTAGAAAATGATAAGCAAGAACCATCTTGACAATAACCGTCAATTGAACACTCCATACTCTCAGAAGAACATTGTGCTACACTTTCTTTATCATTACTCTGACCATTATTTTGAGTATCTGATTGTTCTAACATCATAAAAATATCTTTCGCATTGAACATCTCATCTCCTGAAACCATACATGGGACCGATTTAACATATTTTGGAAATGGTTCATCATCAATCATTACTAGACGGTAATTACCACTCAAATCTTGTCTATTTCTTAATATTTCGATTAGAGTTAAACAATGCTCACATCTTTTACTCAAATAAATAATTGGTGTTTCTCCACTCATTTTTTATATTAAAATAAATTAAAATCAAAACATAAACATAAAAGATCCTTAAATTATTTAAAATTTGATATTATAATAAATATATAATAAATTATAAAGACAATGGATACAAAAATACAGATAAACTATACCGATGATCAAAAACAATCTGAAAATAATATCACATTTGATATTAAAGGTGAAAAAGATAAAGGATTAAATAAAAGTATTATTAATTCATTAAGAAGAGTCCTCCTTTCATCGATTCCATCGGTTGGATTTAGGACCGAAATGGAAAATTCCGATATTAAGATACTAAAAAATACAACACCATTACATAATGAGTTTATATCCCACCGTATTGGCATGATACCCTTGTATATTGACCCCAAGAATTATAAGAAAGATTACCTTTTTAAATTGAAAGTTGAAAGTAGTTCTGAAGTTCCACTTGTAAAAGTATCAGCAAAAGATTTTGATATATTTACTCTTAAAAAGGGAGAAACATCCGAAGATGGTTCGATCGAATTAGATAAGTATAATGATAAACCGATATCAGATAAAGAAAAAGAAAAGATTTTTAGACCTTTCATGGGAAAATATTACTGTGAAATTATTGAATTGAAATCAACTAATTCTTCTTTAAAAGAAGAATTAGAGATTTATGGTGTTCCAAGAATATCATATGGATATGAAGATGCTAGATGGCAAGCTGTTTCATGCGCAACATATTCCTTTAAAAGAAATAAAGAACTTTTTCAAAAAGTCCTTAATGAAAAACTTAAAATAGACAATATCTCGGAAGAGGAAAAATATAATTATTCTAATAGTCTTTATATTTCAGAGTCAGAAAGATACTATGAACGAGATACTCGTTGCGAACCCTATTGGTATGAATTTAAGATAGAATCTCAACATAAACTTAATTCGAAAGAGCTTTTCATTCAATCATGTGAAATATTGATTTCAGAACTTGAAAACTTTAAGGAAGAAATACCTAAAATCTTAAGTAAAGAAGAAGATTCACGTTTTTCAATTGAACAAAATAAAGATAATATATTTACTCTGTTTGTTCATGGGAATGATGATACAATTGGTAATATTCTACAGACATACATTGTAAATGAGATTATCGAGAAACAAGAAACAGACTTTACAGTTTGTGGTTACAAAAAGACACACCCACTCGAAGATCTTATATTCTTCAATATTGCACTTAATCCTGGAATTGAAAAATCAACTCAAAGAAACATTGTTAGTATTATTGAATTATTTAATGAAGCTTGTAATGGTTTAATTAAGATATATACAACTATTAAGAGGACTTCAGAAAAGAGTCTTTAATTAAACATACGATTATGAATAAATAATACCTTTTTACCAGGTAAGCCCTGCATATAATCATTGATATAAGACATATTAATCTTATGTTTTGTTTTCAAATAATAACCCTGTATTTCGTAGACTAACGGTCGTAATGGGAAATCAACTTCATTTAATTTAATACTTTTATTAATATTAACATTAATATAGGCATCATATAATTTATTTTTTATAATATTGTATCGTTCTCTATAGAGATTATAATTGTTTCTCTCTTCTGGAAAATATTTTAGATATTCTGATAATTTCCATTCTTGTCTTAATTTAATATAACTCAAAAACTTATTATTAAATTTTGATTTAAGTTCACAAACATAATCATAATTAGGATTAATCCATTTTATTCTAGAAGTCCCCCTTTTAATTGTAAATCCCTTGATTGAATACGGTAGATCTGGATTAAAATAGTGTATTGCGTTTTCTTTTACCATGAGAATATTACTTCCAATACCAAAATCACTCAAATTATCAAACTCTTTTTGTTCAAGTCTCCTTATATCACCTTTCATATCATGGACTTCTACAAGAAAAATATTATCATCCATTATTTGTGAAACAATGCGGTTTTTTCTATGCTGAAGAACAAATGAATAACTCTTTTCCTTATTTAAATTGGAATACCACTCTGTACCATTTATATTTTCAAACAGTTCACAAAACTTTATTTTTTCATCCCATGAATTTTTAGCCCCTATACTACTACGCGTTGACAACATCCATTGTTCTTTATGATAAAACATATTGATCATTGTTCCATCAATGAGTGGTTCGAATACAAATGTATCATCGTAATCATCCAAGTTAATATCTTGTCTCTTGACAGACTTAATTGGGGGGACACATACAACACGATTAGTTTCCATGTTAATAATTGAACCACGGCAATACCTCATCCATGGATTATTTTCATAGTCATATTCATTATTGGAATAGGTTTTCACTAATACTAACCCTATTTTAGTATATTTCTTTACCTGCATCTTATTTTCTTTGAACTTAAAGATATAATCTTCATTATCATTAATAAATTTCTGAAGTTCCATTCGTATAATTAATATTAATATTAATAAGTTTTAATTTTTTAAATATTAATTTAATATATATAAGTGTAATATGGTAGAAGAAAATAAAGATTTACCATTGGATTATAATGGTGATGTAGATTGGAAAAAATATTATGAGAATATTACACCTAATATACAAGAAGGAGAACTAGAAAAACTAAAAAGTAAAAGTAAAAAATCCCCTTTCACCCCCGAAGATGAAATATCGGAAACACCTATTAAAGTGGATGCCGGGACAGCAAAATGGTATAAACAACAAAGGGAATTAGAAGCGGAATATGCTGTAGTTGAGCCCGAAGATGTAGAACTAGAAGGTGTCGATTACACTGATTTTTTAGAAGAGAATGATTATCAAGAAGGTGAAGAAGTTGATCCAGACTTTGAAGACGATCCAGAAGAAGAAGATACTCAAGAAGAATTAAAAGAAAAATCACTCTACACGAATGGTCTACCAAGTGATACTGATTTATTTCTATTAGTAATTGAAG
>Ga0129324_10002191_pt1 | contig 12124 bp, 13 predicted proteins | sample CPBDNA_7_FD_96879 | JGI IMG/M metagenome (GOLD analysis project Ga0129324, IMG submission 96879) | Freshwater to marine salinity gradient microbial communities from Chesapeake Bay, USA - CPBay_Spr_15_0.2_DNA | ecosystem: Environmental > Aquatic > Marine > Coastal | place: USA: Chesapeake Bay... | reverse complement strand
TGAAGCTAACCAGTACTAATAGCTCAATTGGCTTGATTTATGCACTGAAAAAGTTTTTAGATTAAATATTTTCTCAAATTAACAATTATAAAGAAACATAAAAAAAGCTTTAAAATCAATTCCTGTTTTAAAAAATATATTATATAATTTACTAACGCTATGACAAAAGTAGTTTATTTAAAATAATTTAGCAAATATCATGAAAATAAAAAAAATTCTATGCTTTGATATGGATAACGTCATTTGTGTAACAAAAAATAAAAAATACAAAGAGGCAATACCAATAAAAAAATCTGTAAAAATCATAAATTATCTTTACAAAAAAAATTTTTTTATAAAAATATACACTGGTAGAGGTATGCAAAAATTTAATGGAAATTTAGCTATGGTAAAAAAAGAATACAGCAAACTCACGAAGTTACAGCTTAAATTATGGGGAGTGAAGTACCATCAGTTAGTTCTGGGGAAGACCGCCTATGATGTTTTTGTTGATGACAAAGCTATTAATTTTACAAGGAATTGGGGGTCTCTGTTGTTCAAAAAACTTAAAATAAATGAAAAAATATAAGATTTTAATATTAGGGGGCTCTGGATACATTGGTTCTGTGCTCACCAAGGACCTTTTGATTAAGGGGTATGAGGTTACTGTGTTTGACAATTTATCATTTAATCAATTATCTCTATTGGAATGTTGTGCTTTCAATAACTTCAATTTTATTTATGGTGATATTAGAGATTATGAAAAAGTTAATAAATTGCTATCAGCTCATGATGTGGTTCTTCCATTAGCTGCAATAGTCGGGCAGCCTGCAGCAGATAAATATCCTATCGATGTTAAAATGGTCAATTACGAATCTTATATAAATATTATTAAACATTTATCTAAGGATCAGATTTGTGTATTTCCATCAACACAAAGTGGTTATGGAAAGAGTGAATCAAATAGTTTTTGTGATGAAAATTATAAATTAAATCCAATCTCACTTTATGGAAAAAGCAAAGTAGACATAGAAGAAATTCTTTTAAAAAATAATAATTACACTAGCTTTAGATTAGCGACTGTATTTGGTGTTAGTCCAAGGATGCGAATCGATCTTTTGGTTAACGATTTTACATATAGGGCATTTATGGATAAATATTTAGTATTATTTGAACATAACTTTAGAAGAAATTTTATTCATGTTAGAGACGTAGCTTCAGTTTTTATTTACGCTATAGAAAATTATGTAAAATTTAGAGGAGAAATTTTCAATATTGGGCTTTCCAGTGCAAATTTAACCAAAAAAGAATTGGCAGAAAAAATAAAAGAGCATATTCCAGATCTAAAAATTATTTTCAAAGATATTTACAAAGATCCAGACCAAAGAGATTATTTAGTAAGCAATAAAAAAATCGAAAATACAGGATGGAAGCCCAATTATTCTTTAGACTTTGGAATAAAGGAGCTGGTAAAAGCCTTCGCACTTATGAAGAAAAAAGATTACACTAACCTCTAGTGAAAATAATAATTCTTTGCGGCGGGCTAGCATCCAGATTGGGAAATTTAACAAGAAATAAACCGAAATCTTTAATAAGAATTAACAACAAGCCCTTCATTATTTATCAAATTGAGAGGTTTAAGTCCTATGGTTTTAAAAATTTTATACTTTGCGTTGGACACAGAAGCCATCAAATTAAAAATTTATTAGGAGATGGTACCGAGTATGGAGTTAGCATAAAATACAGTTATGATGGCCGTAAATTATTGGGAACTGCAGGTGCAGTAAAAAAAGCACTTAAATTAATTGATAATTTTTTTATACTTATTAATGGAGATTCATATTTATTATTAAATCCAAATAATCTAGTTCAAAAATTTAAGAAAATAAAAAAACCCATCGTAGTAATAACAAAAAATCCTAAAAAAAATTTGACACCTAATATTTTAATAAATAAGAAAAAAATAATAGAATATTCAAAATTAGGAATAAAAGAATCGTTATACATTGATTACGGAATGCAAATTTTTAATAAAAATTTAGTTTGGCCTAGTTTAAAAAAAAATAAAATATACGACATGTCATACGTATATGATTTGTTAATAAAAAAAAAATTATTGCATTTTTACAATACACAAAAAGCTTTTTTTGAGGTAGGGTCTTTCAAGGGGCTAGCTGAATTTAAAAAAAAAATTAATGATCATAAGTAAAACACCGTTAAGAATATCTTTGGGAGGAGGAGGAACTGATCTTCCAATTTTTTCAAGAAAGTATGGAGGATTATTGCTAACAGCCGCAATTGACAAGTACGTTTATGTTATTGTTAGAAAAAACTTTGATCAAGGAATAAGATTTACAGGTTATTATAATAAAGAAATAGCATCTAAGCCTCGGAATATAGCTCATCCGGTTATCAAAGCTATCTTATCGAAAGAAAATGAATTTAGAGATATAAACGACAATATTGAAATAGTTGTCCTTTCTGATTTGCCCGCAAGTTCTGGCTTGGGAGGATCCAGTAGTTTTGTGGTAGGCTTGTACAATGCGTTATATGCTCTGAAAAAAATACAAATTAATCAGATTGATTTAGCAAAGAAGGCATGGAATTTGGAAAGAGTTATTTTAAAAGAAGAAGGAGGTGTCCAGGATCAGTATATCGCTGCTCTAGGGGGGCTAAAGATAATGTCTATAGATAAAAAGGATAGGATCAAAATAAACAATATTGAAATTAGCAGGGAATTGAAAAAAGAATTGGAAATAGAGCTGGTTTTGGTTGATATCGGATTTTATCGATCATCGTCTGAAATCCATAAAAAGACTATTAAAAAATTAAAAAAAAATAAAAATAAAATGTTTTTTTTAAAAGAAATAAAGGAAATCGGCAAATTAAATTTGAACTATTTTATGAACGGAAAACTTGATCAATTTGGAATGGGAATGCACAAGCATTGGGAGTTAAAAAAAAAATATGGTCACAATATTAGCAGTGATAAAATTGAAGATATTTACAATAATGCTTTAAAAAATGGAGCGCTAGGGGGTAAGGTAATAGGAGCTGGATCAGGAGGGTTCATGATGTTTTACGTTCCAATGCAAAACTTAATTAACTTCAAAAATTTTTTAAAAAGAAAAAAAATAAGAAATATAGATTTTAATTTTGATTATGAGGGATCAAAGATTTTGCCAAGTACAATTAGAGAATGAAGAAAAAAATTTTAATTACTGGAGCTGCAGGTTTTATATCAAGCCACTTAATCCAAAAAATAACCAAAGAAAAAAATTTTATAATTTACGGTGTAGATAAAAAAAAGATAAAAAAAAAATATAAAATAAAATTTTTTAAGTTAGACATATCTACAAAAAATTTTTTAGATAAATTCCAAACTGTTAAATTCGATTGCATAATTCATCTTGCTGCTTTTTCCAAGCCTTCTAAGGCTGAAAAAAAGATAAAAGAAGCTTATTTTTCAAATGTAATTGGAACTGCGAATGTTATTAAATTAGCATTAAAAAAAAAAAATTGTAGATTAATTTTTACTTCTGCGGGAGCTATTTATAACAATATTCCCAAATATACCCCAATTGACGAAAATCACCCAATTGATCCATTGCAAAGTATTTATGCAACAACAAAAAGACTGTGTGAAACTTTAATTTTGGATTACATTAAGAATAGAAATTTAAATGCAATTTTTTTTAGATTATTTAATACCTTTGGACCATCGCAAGAAAAAAATTTTTTAATACCTTCATTTATACAAAAAGCTAAAAAAGGTAATTTTAAAATTTTAAATGGAAGTATTATTAGAGATTTTAATCATGTCGATAATGTAGTTGATATTCTTTGCCTGTCTATTAATAGCACTTTTAAAGGAGGGCCAATTAATGTTGCGTCTGGGAAAAGTATACGCATAGGTCAAATAGCAGAGCTAATTTCAAATTATTTTAAAGTTAACTTTGTAGATTTGAAAAAAACAAAAACTTTTGGTCCAAAAATTCAAATTTCAGATATTTCTTTATTGAGAAGAATATTTAGATATAAGTATAGAAAAGAATTTAAAGAAACAATTATTCAAACAATTCAAAGTTATCTCTAAAATGATTAGAAAATTTAAAAAAGCTTTAATAACTGGGATTACAGGATCTGGGGGCAGCTACTTAGCCGAGCATCTTTTAAAAAAAAATATTAAGGTCTATGGATTTTACAGATCAAAAGGTAATTTAAGTTTATTAAAAAAAAACAATAAAAATAAAATCATTTTTCATAAGATTGATCTTTGCAATTACAATCTTTTAAAAAAAAAGTTACAGAAAATTAGACCTGATGTTATTTTTCATATAGCGTCAGATGCGGACGTAAAAAGATCTTTTGATTATCCAATTCAGAACTCTTATAATAATAATACTATTACAATTAATCTCTTGGAGGCAATTAGAAGAGCCAAGCCCAAAGTTGATCCTGTAATCATGATTTGTAGTACTTCAGAGGTTTATGGAAATGTAAGTAAAAAAGAATTGCCCATAAAAGAAACGCAGCAAATTGCTCCTATAAATCCTTATGCTGTAACTAAAACCTTTCAGGATTTGATATCACAAGTTTATAATAAATCATTTGGTCTAAAAGTTATTATAACAAGAATGTTTTCCTACACAAATGCGCGAAGAAACAATCTGTTTCAAACTGCATTTGCAAATCAAATAATAAAAATTCAACTCGGGAAACAGAAATTCCTATCCCATGGTAATTTAAATAGCCTTAGAACATTTGTAGACATTGAAGATGCAATGGAAGCTTATTGGTTAGCTGCAACTAAAGGAAAAATTGGAGAGATTTATAATATTGGTGGAAATGATATAATTTCTGTTAAAGATTATTTAAAAGAACTCATTTCCCTCTCTTCCAAAAAAATTTTATGCAAACTTGATAAAAAATTATTAAGACCCACAGATATTTTGGTTCAAATACCCGATTCAACTAAATTTAGAAGGCATACGGGATGGAAACCAACAGTTAGTTTTAGCGAATCTATAAAAAAATTTTATATGGAATGCGAAAGAAACATTAAATAAATTTTTATATGAAAAAACATCCTTTAATGAGAAATAATATATCAAGAAATGATCTTGATAAAGTTATTAAGCATTTGAAGAAAAAAGATCCAATGCTTACGCAGCATGATAATGTTAGATTGTTTGAAAAAAAATGGTCGAATTGGTTGGGTGTTAAATATAGTGTTTTTGTCAATTCTGGTTCATCAGCAAATTACATTAGCTTAAAAATTTTAAGTGAAATAACCAAAAAAAAAGAAATAATAGTATCGCCTTTAAATTGGGTTTCTGACATCTCTTCTATCTTGTTAGCTGGTTTTAAGCCTATTTTTTTAGATATAAATCCTAAAAATCTTTGTTTAGATGTGGATAAAATTAAAGAAAAAATAAATAGCAATACAGCAGCTGTATTGCTTACCCATATTCTTGGTTTTAATGGACTGACGGAAAAATTTTTATCCTTGATAAAAAAAAAAAATATCTTTCTAATAGAGGATGTTTGCGAGTCTCATGGGGCTACATTTAAAAAAAAAAAACTTGGCTCATATGGAAAAATATCTAATTTTTCCTTCTATTATGCTCATCATATTAGCACTATAGAAGGAGGTATGATTTGTACCAATGATCAAAATATTTACGAGATGGCTAGAATGTTTAGATCACATGGAATGGTTAGAGAAATTAGCAATGTGAATTATAGAAACAGATTGTTAAAAAAATACCCAGACTTGCACGAGAATTTTATTTTTGAATATCCAGGATTTAATATGAGAAATACTGAAATAGGAGCAATAATCGGCTTGAGTCAATTAAATAGTTTGGACAAAAATAACGAGATCAGAAGCAGAAACTTTAAATTTTTTTTAGATAATTTAGATTCTGATTTTTTTCTAACAAAATTTGATATTGCTGGAAGTTCTAATTATGCTCTAATAGTTGTTCTAAAAAAAGAATATGTACACCTTAGAGCAAAGTTAGAAGAAATTATGGTTAAAAATAAAATTGAGTTTAGAAGAGGAACGGCATGCGGAGGAAATCATCTGAGACAACCATATTTAAAAAAAATAGCAAAAAATATTAATTTAAAAAAATTCACGAATGTGGATCATATGCATTTTTATGGATATTACATAGGAAATTACCCAAGTTTAGATATTAGCAGCATAAAAAAAATAACTAAAATTTTAAATTCCATAAATGATTAAAAAAAATAAAAAAATTTCAAATAGGCTTAACAAGTATTTTGCAACTAGCTCGAATACTATTATTCAATTAAGTGAGCATTGCGATGCGATTAATCGAATGGCCAAAGGAATTGCCAATCTAAAAACTAAAGGCGGAAAACTTATAATTGCAGGCAATGGAGGTTCATCAGCTGACGCTGATCATTTTGCTGGAGAGATGACGTGTACTTACAAAAATAAAAAAAGAAGAGGTTTTTCTGCTATTTCTTTAACGAGTAATTCAGCAGCAATGTCTGCATGGGCCAACGATTTTGGATATGATACTTTTTTTTCTAGACAGGTTAATTCTTTAGGAAATAAGCAGGATATTCTATTGTTAATTTCTACTGGTGGTGGGGATAAAAAAAATGGTTTTTCGATGAATTTAGTCAATGGAGCAATTCAGGCGAAAAAAATGGGAATAAAGGTATATTCGCTCATAGGTAAGTCAGGAGGGGAATTGTTAAGAATCTCAGATATATTTATTAAAGTTAGATCAAATACCACTTCCCACATACAGGAAGCTCATATCGCTATAATTCATGCAATATGTGAATTATTAGATGAATAATAAAATTAAAATATTTGCAGACGGATTAACTTTAAATGAATTAATAGATTATGAAAAATCAGTAGATGGTTTTACTTTTAACCCGACTTTATTTAGGCAGTTAAAAGTTAGAAATTATTTAGATTTTAGTAAAAAAATATTGGCATTTTCTAGAGGAAAGCCAGTTTCACTAGAGGTCATAGCAGATAATCACAAAGAGATTGTCTATCAGGCAGAGAAACTATCTAGTTTGTCAGATAACGTTTATGTGAAAATTCCAATTGTTTATACAAATGGAAAATCAACGATAAAAACAATTGAAGCACTGCTAGAAAAAAAAATTAAATTAAATATAACTGCTATTTTTTTAATAGAGCAAATTAAATTAGTCATTAATGCCGTAAAAGACAGTGATACTATCTTATCTGTTTTTGCAGGAAGAATATTTGACTCTGGAAGAGATGCGTCAGAAACTATTAATAAAATGAGTTTTTTTGTGCATGAAAATTCAAAATGCAAAATTTTATGGGCAAGCCCAAGGATGTCTTATGACGTTATTTTGGCAAAGAAAGCAAATTGCGATATTATTACACTTCCTCTTGGTTTGATAAAAAAAATGAAATTATTTAACAAAAATTTAAAAAACTTTTCAGTAGAAACTGTTCGCATGTTTTATAATGACGCTAAAAAATCTAAATACAAAATATAAAAAAATGAGAGAAAGTTTTTTTGCGGGGCTATTAAAAAAAACAAAATGGGTAAGAAGAGAGACTTTGTTAATACATAAAATTTCTACAGCTACTAGAATCGCGTCTTCTATGTCAGTCGTGGAAATATTTGTTGCGCTTTTTTATGGAAAAATTTTAAAATATAAAAATAAAAATTGCAAATGGGAATTGAGAAGTAGATTAATAATAAGTAAGGGGCATGGTGCCATATGTTTATACCCCATTCTTGCAGACTTGGGTTTTTTTAGAAAAGAGGAATTAAAAAATGTTTGTAAAAATAATGCTTTATTAGGGGGCATTCCAGACCCAAAAATACCAGGCATTGAAACGGTTAACGGTTCTTTAGGTCACGGCCTAGGTTATGCTTGCGGAGTTGCTTTAGCTTTAAAAGAAAAAAAAATAAAAACAAATATTTTTGTAATTTTAAGTGACGGTGAGCTTTGTGAAGGATCTGTTTGGGAAGGACTTATGTTTGCAGCGAAACATTCTTTAAATAACATTATTGTGATTTTAGATAATAATAAAACTACCATGTTAGATTTTACTAAAAATATAATTGACATTAAAAATTTAAATAAAATTTTAATCAATATGGGCTGGCTTGTTAAAGATGTTGATGGAAATAATATTAAGAAAATTTATCAAACATTATTTAGTATTAATAAAAATTCTATAAATAAACCAAAGTTTATAAATGCAAATACAATTAAAGGAATGGGCGTTAGGTATTTAGAAGGACAGCAGCTTTCACATATTATGAGCCTTACAGAAAACCAAATTAATGATTCATTCATTAAAAATTTATGAAAAATAAAAATCAAACTTTAACAATGAGAGATGCGTTTCTCGAATCTATTTATCAAGCAATGAGTCACAATAAAAATATTTATTTTTTAACAGCAGATTTTGGGGCTCCAATATTAGACAAAATAAGAAATGAATACAAAAATAGATTTATTAATGTTGGTGTAGCTGAGCAGAATTTAATTAATATTTCATCAGGATTGGCCTCTGAGGGCTATGATGTTTATGCTTTTGCCATTGCTCCATTCATCACCATGAGATGTTATGAGCAGATTAGAATCAATCTAGCTTTAACATCCAGCCTCAAAAAAATTAACGTCAATTTGATTGGTGTGGGGGCTGGTGTAAGTTACGATGTGTCGGGGCCAACGCATCATTGTTTAGAAGACTTGAGCATAATGTCACTTCTTCCAAATTTTACTATTTTTTCACCCAGCGATATTATTTTAGTAAAAAAATTTTTTAGCCATACATTAAAAAATAAAAACCCCAAGTACTTAAGATTTGATAGTAAACCACTAGGCATTATTGATGAAAAATTTTTTAATTTTAATTTTTTAGATGGGTTTAGATTAATAAAAAATCAATCAGATAAATGTTTGGTAACAACAGGATATATGACACATGTAGCTAGAAATATTAATAATAAAATTAAAGAAAAAGTAGATATTATAGATTTCTATAGTTTAAAAAAATTTAATAAAATTAAATTATTTAGTTTTCTAAAAAAGTATAAGAGCATTGTAACTTTAGAGGAGAGTTTTGAAAAATATGGCAGCATAGAAAATATTGTAAAAACAATTATGATAAATTCAAAAAAAAATATAAAATATACTTTTAAGGGTTTTGAAAATAGATACACCTTTGACGTTGGAGATAGAAATTTTATTCATAAATTGAATAAAATTAGCGAGACCGACATCATTTCAGAATTAGAATCGTAAAAATGTTGTGGGTATTTTGGGGAAACGAGAAAAACAATTGGAAAAATAATAGTTTTATAAAAAAAAAAAACTATTATTTTTCCAATGCAGCCTTTCTTATAGATAGAATTGTTATCTACGCAAAAAAAAAAAAAATTCAACTGTTATCCTTAGATCAGTGCAAAGACCACAATAAGATTGATTGCATTATTTTTTTTGACTTTCCTAAGTTTGATAATGTTTTTTCTAAAAAAATTTTAAAAAATAATAAAATTAATAAAATATTGTACATTCACGAAAGCAAAATAATCAACCATGACAATTTTCAATATAAATATTATAAATATTTTTCTATTATATTTACTTGGTGCGATGACATTATTGATAATAAAAAAATTTTTAAATTATACAACGGGTATGATCATAATAATTTTTTGACCAAGAATATAAAAAAAAAATATTTTTCATGTATGATTAATGAAAATAAAATCTTCAATTATCATATTTCTTTATATAATAAAAGACTTGAGTGCATCAAATGGTTTGAAAAAAATCATTGTAATGATTTTCATTTATTTGGCTTCAATTGGAATAAAAGATTTATTGCAAGCAAATATAAAATTATCAGAATATTTAATAGTATCGATTTTTTAACCAAAAAATTTTCATATAATTTTAAATGCTACAAGGGAACAATTAAACAAAGTTTAAAAAGTAAACTGAGAACTCTCGAAAAGTATAAATTTTCCTTTGTATTTGAGAATACTTCTCTGAATGGCTGGATTACGGAAAAGTTATTTCATTGTTTTTTTTCTTTAACAGTTCCAGTTTATATGGGACCACCCAATATTAATAAATATATTCCAAAAAATTGTTTTATAAATATTAATGATTTTAATAGCTATGAAGAATTATATACACATTTAATTCGAATGGATGAAAGTAGGTATTTAATTTATATTAAAAATATTAAAATGTTTTTATTGAGCTCTAAATATAAAAAATTTACTAGCAAACACAACTCTGTTTTTTTTTTAAAAAAATTAAATAAATTATGTCAAAAATAGTTGTAATTTCTAAGTTTTCAAAACTTTTAACAAAAAAAGAGTTAATCCAAATTTTAAAATTAAAAAAAACTTTTTGGCCTTTTAATTTAAAATCACAAATGTTTTTTTTTAAAAAAAATTATTATAAATTTGATATTAATAATCTTTTGTATGTAAATAATAAATTAGTCGGTTATAATATGTTGAGAAAAAGATCATTTTTTTTAAAAAAGAAAAAAAGAAAATATTACTATTTAGATACTTTAATTGTTGACAAAAACCAAAGACAAAAAAAATTTGGATCAATTTTAATGAATCTAAATACTCTTTTAATACAAAATAGTAAATTGCACGGAATGCTTTTCTGTAGAAAGAGTGCACTAAATTTTTATAAAAAATTTGGATGGAAAATTTCAAATAACAAAAAAATTAAATTAGAAGATAAAAATACTGATTTAGTAAAACTATTTTTTAATAAAAAAAATAACATTGAAAATTTGAGGTACTATATTTGCAAATAATAATTTTTTTTATTTAGTTGCAAATGCCATAAATTTGAAAGAAATTGTTATTATCCCTTAATTATATGAATTTATTTGCTATTTATTATGTCTAAAAAAAATACAGTCTCAATTCTTTTGTGATTTTATTAAAATATGTTTCTAAGTAATAAAAATATTTTTTAATAATTAAATTGAATTATTTAATATTTTTTTCAATTTGTTGATAATGAATTTCTGATCCATTCCTATCCACAAAGGAAGCCTAATTATTCCTGAACTTACGTAATCTGTAATTGGTAATTTTTTTTTATTAAATTTTTTTCCAAAAGATGAAGTGTGTAACGGAATGTAATGAAATACTGACATCACTCCGACTTTATTTAGTTTTTTTATTAGTGCATCTCTTATCTTTTTTGTTTTAACAATCAAATAATATATGTGATGATTATGTTTAATGCTTTCTTTAACAACGGGTAGTCTAATGTCACTTAAATTTAAAGAAAGATTATTTTTTTGATAATTATCCCACAACTGTTTTCTTTTACGATTAAAGTGTTTGTAATTAATTAGCTGTCCATACAAAAAAGCACATGTTAAATCTCCAGGCATCGATGACGATCCCGGGCCTATCCAGCTATAAAATTTTTTCTTATCCTGCTTGTAATTTTCTCTATTTGTTCCTTTGTTTGTATATATGCTAGCTTTTTTTAAGTATTTATTTTTATTAATTATTAATGCACCTCCCTCTCCGCATGAAATATTTTTGGTTTCATGAAAACTAAAGCAGCCTAGATCTCCGATAGTTCCACAGTATTTTTTTTTATACTTAGAGAAAATTGCTTGAGCAGCATCTTCAATAACTATTAGCTTATATTTTTTTGCTATTTTCATTATTTTATCCATTTCGCATGGAACGCCAGCGTAATGAACTACTAAAATAGCTTTTGTACTTTTGGTTATTGCTTGTTCTATTAAGTTTTCATCAATATTTAATGTTTCGAGTTTTATATCAATGAAGACAGGCTTGGCACCCCTGTTCACAAATGCATTAGCCGAGGATGTGAATGTATAACTTGGCATTATAATTTCGTCACCATCTTTTATGTCGATGAGATTAGCGCATATCTCCAAAGCTGTTGTGCAAGAATTGGTAATAATACATTTTTTTGCTTTTAATTTATCTTCTAGGAACTTATTACATTTTTTGTAATAATAGTTGCCAGCAGAAATTGATTTTATATTTTTGCTTAAAACTTTCGCCATTAGTTTTTTGCTTAAATCACTGACTGAAATATTATTGAAATATTGTTTCATAATTTT
>Ga0129324_10002190_pt1 | contig 12127 bp, 9 predicted proteins | sample CPBDNA_7_FD_96879 | JGI IMG/M metagenome (GOLD analysis project Ga0129324, IMG submission 96879) | Freshwater to marine salinity gradient microbial communities from Chesapeake Bay, USA - CPBay_Spr_15_0.2_DNA | ecosystem: Environmental > Aquatic > Marine > Coastal | place: USA: Chesapeake Bay... | reverse complement strand
GAGAGTTAAAGAGAAAGTTAGTAAACTCTATCCTGATAGAGTTATTGAATTAGAAGAAGTCGACTACGATTACGGTCTAAGTGATTACAAAGTTCTGATAAAAAATGAATCAGAGACTCTTATCATTTCAATCAAAGCAGATATGAGTTTATATTTTGAAGACAAAAGTCTTAACGGCATCGAAATCACTTCTCCTGTTATGAAGACTCACAATGATTATATGAACTTCCTGGCCGTCCTTGAGGACCTTAAGGAACTCAATCTAAAAGCGCGCCAAGATGTTGGTGGTATCCATTTTCATTATGGCCTGCCCCTTGATCGCACTTATGCAGAACTTGTTCCCCTCTATGAGGTCTTTGCTAAAAGCTACGACTCTCTCCTTAATTATTTCAAGGCCAATCCAGGTAGGGGCTTTCAAGATGTGGATAAGTTTCTAGAATCTTTTAATCAACTCAAAAAGGTCGCGAGCGACACGCCCGAACTTCCCATTAGAAGTTATCAAGTAGGCGCCTTACACTCGCGCTCGATCCTTCGCGTTCTCCCTACTATAAATACATGGGAGATAAGATTCTTCAACAGCACCCTTGACCCCGAGATCAATGAGTTTTACCGCGAGTTTAGTGATCGTCTCTATTCTCTTTGGTTAAATCGTAACCCGTCCCTACAAAAGTTTCTCGATGAACATGAATCCATTGAGGCCAAGGAACTGATGAGCTTTCTAGGTTTTAAAACTTCAGAGACTGACCGCTTAATGGCCAAATTAAGAGTAGAAGAGAGAGAGATTGAGGAGGCCAATCCATTGGATCAAGAGGTGGCCCACTTTTGGACTCATAGTGAGTTTCCAAAATCAATCACGTCCCCCCTCTTTTATCGCTTAGTCCTAGATGATCCACGCCTTAATAACTTAACCGAGGAACTACAGAGCGAAACATTTAGGCGGGCCCGTGAATTTGCCCATGAGTTTCCTGTAATAGAAGAGAAGATCATGCTCTTTGACCTCTTTAAAAATCCACAAGGATTTAAAAAGAATTTTAAAAGTACTCTTGAGAGAATAGAAAATGAAAATATCCAATACCTTTACCAGGCCTTTCATCTGGCACTCATAAGAGATGGAGAGGACCTTATTGCAAGGATTGGGGAATTAGACGATGCTGATAGACAAATATTCCTTATAAACCTTTTAAAAGACTTCACAAAATCGTCTCAATCCCGCGGTGTCTTAAAATCAAAAGTCTTAAAGAGCCACTACCTCTCACTTATAACTCAAACGAGTGATTCCTATCAAAATGAAGAGACGTTGCGATCCCTTCTAAAAATATTTCCGCTGTTTCAAGGGATGGAATCTTCTCCCCTGCCAGAGCTTACGACTCTCGCCAATAATGCCGTTGATATTATCTTAAAAATTCCAAAACGAGATTATGACTACGCAGACCTGCTATCTTTTGTAAATCGCAACAATACCCAAATCAACAAGCGGGTTGCTCTTGGCGACCTTTTAAAAGAGCTTCTTTTGGAAAAACCAAACTTTAATATCTTCTACTCATTTTCTGATTTTCTAAAAACCAATAAGGATGACCTCCTAACAAGTGAGAATATCCGATTCATGACAGAGTATGCCACGAAGCTTGCCCCCAACTTAGATAGAACAAAGATCGTGAACCTGATCCTTCTTTATAAAGAAATGCTAGGAAGTATTGCTGAGGAATCAGACCGATTACTTATGGAAGAGGTCCTAGAAAAACTAAGGGCCCTCAAAGATTAAAGATCGGTGAAACGTTTGCGACAAGCCTCGGTGCAACAGCCAAGAGGACCAATGTGCTTAAAGAACTCCAAACGATTACGAGTAGAAGCCGAACAATGCCTATTAGAACCCCAGACATTTGTTCTCCCCCAATCCGTAAATCCTTTTTGCCTATAAAGAGTCATCGCACACTTTGCATTATCTAAAATGACGGCCTCATCTCGGTAGGCAGAGCTTCTCTTTATTTCCACGCCATTAGCGTCCCTGACAATGGCCCGACTTGGGTAACATTGACCATTTCGCTTAAGAGTGACGGTGCGGCCATCAACGAAGGCCCTCGTCCCACTAGGTTGGTTATGCATAGGATGAATACCCCAAGGTCCCCTGCCGCCTTGACCGATATTATCGCGACCAAAAACAGATTCAGAATTTGAGATACAAAGGAAGTGATGAAGAACATCTTGGCTTGATTGAATATTAATGCTGTTAAAATTTTGATTCTTTACCGGAAGATCGCAAACACCTGCCTGCTGAAGAGCTGTCGCCAACTGAATAAGCCTTTGCACGGTGGCATCAGATGTTGGAAGCCTATTAAATTGATTAACTCTATAATAAATTTTTTGAAAACATTCCGTAACTTCCGCATTGGGACCTTTCCCCATCTGCTCCAACTCAGTCATGGTCACTCGGGCCACAAACTCTTCCATGCTAATAACAGAAATCCCCTCTTCCCCCATACCAACAACAGCTTCATGGGCCATCAAGGGATGGATCTCCTGAACATGAGTCCCACCAGACTTAGGGTCTTTACAGTAGAAAATACTCGTCTCCCCCGACTCATCAAGGGCACAAAAAGGCCTCTCATCAGCAAAGGTAGAACTCACCATCAAAAATGTAACTATTATCAGTCTTAAATTCATACCCATCTTTACGGACAGGCCTCACCCTTACTTAAGGATTATTGGTGATTTCAAACATTTATCTACCTAAACCATGCACTTTTTATTTACAAAAAAAGCCCCCAATTTGGGGGCTCTCTCTATAACTTAAATAAATTCAAAAAATTAGAAACTGTAAGTCATTGCAACTCTAGTCATTAGACGATCGAGCGCTAATACACCTACTTTTGAATTGGCAACGGAAGCATCACCACCAGCACCAGAAGTACCGATTAAGCCGTCAACTGAAAGCTTTCCGAAATTCAACGTTGCACCAGCAGACACTACAGTTGCATTTTGGATCGTCTCATCTCTATCCGTCAAATCGTTGGCAGTGCCGTTGTATCTTGTTGTTATCAAGCTACGAGTAGTTAAGTTGGGCAAGTTTGCCGCTGAAAGGTTTTTAGTTTCTCTTTTACCCATTAAATTGGTTGAAACTGAACCCCTTAGAGTCAACCAAGAAGTTGCATTTGACTCGAAACCAATAACAAGTGGAATGTTCGTCAATTTAGCGGTTGCTGCATTAGCTGCATACTTAAGCTCAACTTCTTCAGAAAAGTAATTTACACGAGTGTAAATTCTAGAAGAGCTGGATACTTCTTTAACGTGTCCAACACCAACTTTTATTTCTGTAAAACTACCTTCTGTTTTTGTAGTTCCATTAATGTTGTCCCAAGTTCCGTCTTTATAAGATACATACGGAGTAAAGTCTCCAACCTTATAAGAACCACCTACGTGATATCCACTAGAACCGTCAAACTTCACTTCACTACCAGACGTAAGGTTGTTACTAGCTTCGTTACCAACAGAGATATTAGCAAAAGCCTCAACATCACCCATCAACATACCTAGTCTAACAGCATACCTTTCGTCTTCACGCTTAGCAGCTTCATCCTCACTCTTTGAGTAAAGAAGATTGGCACCCCATTTAATGTCCCCAGCTTCTCCTCCGAAGAAAAAGTCCGTCACATTATCAACAGGATTAAGGTCTGCACTAGCACCAGTTGAAGTCCATGCAGTTGCACGTAATAGGTTGTCAGTGTCAGACTCATTACCTAAGTACAGGCCATAAACGAAATTACCGGCTGACTTAATAAAACCACCCATGGCTTTTTGATCTGCATCCGCATCAATGTTTGCGTTAGAAGTACCATTATCACCTAACTCTAGAAATACCATATCTTTATGATTATGGATGTAAGCTGAGTTAAGGAAGATATTTCTAAAATCATCAATAAAGAAAGAACCATCTTTGTCATCACCTAGGGCAAGGAGTCTGGCTTTTGAAGCAAAAGCTGACCCAGTGAAGGATAGCATTGCTAATGTAATCAAAAACGTTTTCATAAATTCTCCTAAAGAAAGGAGCCAGTCAAAGACTAGCCCCATTTATACTTAATCAATCCTAGATTAGAACCAGTAATGAACTGCAACTCTAGTAGATAGACGATCAAGAGAAAGAGCACCAGTCTCTGTATCTGTCGCTGCAGAACCAGCTGCACCAGTGTTACCAATAACACCGTCAATCATTAACTTACCAAAGTTAAGAGTCATACCAGCTTCAACATTTGTATTATCAGCACCGGTTGCCTTAGTTGTAGCTGTAGATTTTGTCTCAACAGAGTTAATAAGTACTCTTTGAGAGATAGAACCTCTCAGAGTTAACCATGAAGTTGCGTCTGTTTCAAAACCAACTGTTACAGGAAGAGCTGATGTTGTTTGCTCTGTTGTTGTAGTTGACTTATCTTCAGCCTTTCTGTTGAAGTATGAAACATCCATGAACATTCTTGATGTTGAAGAAACTTCTTTGATATGACCAACACCTACAGTTAAGTCAGTTCTACTAGTTTCAACAGCTGCAAGAGTCGCGTTAGTATACTTAGCACCGTCTGTGTTGTAGTTGGCGAAAAAAGTATATCCCATCCAATCATAAGCTAGACCAGCATCAATCGCAGAATCAGCTTCCCACTTGTCAGCGGCCAGGTTTCCACCTTCTGATTCATCGTTTAGACCAATATTAGCGTAAGCTTCAAGATCGCCCATCACCATACCAAGACCTAAGCCAAGTGATGAATGCTTTCTCTCACCAGCAAATGGCGTTGTAATATCTGCACTTGAGTTTGCGTAAGAAAGGCGAGCACCCCACTCAACGCCCATATCGCCACCAAAGAAAAGATCAAGTTCATTGTCTCTTTTTATAAGGTCAGATTCACCGACGACTAGTCCACTACCAGCATAACCTGTAGTAGTACCATTTCTGATTCCATTTTGAGAATCAACATCAGCACCTAGGTAAAGACCGTAGTTAAAAGATCCACCATTTCTAAAGAATCCACCTTCAGCAGATGGAGCTATAGCGCTATCATCAGTACTAGCGGCAGTACCCCATTCTGTAACGATGTAATTATTAGTTTTGTTAATGTTTGCAGCATTTCGGAAAACGTTACGAGTATCATCGATGTAGAAAGATCCACGATCCCCGTCTTGTCCTAAACCACGCATTCTGGCTTTTGTAGCGTAAACACTAGTAGTAGCAAGTGTCGCAATTGTTGCGAGTACGATTTGCTTTTTCATCAATCTTCTCCTTGAAAATGATGATTACGTTATTCTTTAACGTAACCTGTTTTCTCGTTATTAATAAAAAAATAAAATAACAATTTTATAATTATCTAAATTTTCGTGCCGACTGGCATAAATGTCAACTACTTGAAAGGCTTTGGTCAGAAAAAAAACAGAGTATTAATCTAGCTTTTCTGAAGAGAGCCTAAGATTTCTTGATGACGATAGGCCGCACGAGCAAGAAAAGAGACCTGTTTCTGTGAATCTTCGAAGCACTCATTAATGTCTGCACAATTAACCATCGGTGCATTGAAGCTGGCCATTTGGAGGTTCTGCCAATCATTTTCGAGAGTCTTAAAAAGAGAATCGTCAATTTTTAGACATGGAGAAGTTGGCGTGAGTTTTATGAATTCTTCGCCGGCATTAGTGGCATTTTCGCCAAATATTTTTTCTAAATTTTTCTTTAAAAGACGAATCTTTTTGGTAATTTCGTCCTCATTTGTGTGATTCATATCCATAAAAGTGACAAACTCTCCCCTTTGTCCGCCATTTTCGAGGTCTTTAAACTCGCCAACGAAGTGTCCCCACTCATGCGTATATGAGAGAGGTATAAAGAGAGTTTCTTTCTTTTCGGTAATTTCTTTTAAAAAGTCTATTTGAACGTATAGAGCGGAAGGCGCTGCTGCTTCTTCACAGAAAGTAATGAATTCATTCGTTAATTCATTCTTTAATTCATAGGTATCAAGAAAACTCTGTGGACCGCCACCCCAATAAAGGTGACCACAATTTAAAATATCATTATTGGTAAGCTCAACTTGAAAGTTCGCAGGCTCCGCAAGGTCTACTGGCACGGTCTTTAGGACGGCCTTTACCCCAACATCCATACGAGTCTTTTCAAGTTCTTCGTAAAGTCCCTCTTCTTTAAGAAAGGGAAAGAGCGCGAAAATATCAAAGTCTGCTCTCTTATAAGTAAAAAACTCTTCATTCCAAAGCAGCTTTTCAGACTTTGCTCTACCACCAAAAGGTCGCCATCTAAGCTCTTTAAAGAACTCTGCAGGTGATTCCACCTCATTAGTCTCTATATCTGGGAATACTCTTTTGAATTTTTCAATATTCGCCTGACCTCGCAAAGTATTCGGGCCAAGAGGCATAAGGTCTCTCTCCGAAATAGGACGAGGGCACACCCAAGCAACCTGTTCTGGTCCAAATGCCTTTTGAAGCTCAAGCAATAGCGCCACACTAAAGAGATCATCTCCTACAACAACGTGAGGGCGATACAAGGTTTTAATATCGTTATTTTCTACTTTTTTAAGACTTAGAAGATTAAAACCAGAGCTCATAAAGGCCAGACTCCCGACAAATAGTGTGTGTCAGGCCATTTTAGCGTGCAAATTTCCTTGATGGCAAGGATCGACAAGAAAAGTCAGGTATCAAAATTTAAAAAACACTCTACTTTACTGCTAGAGTGTCTCCAGCGCGGATTCTGCGACTTTTTAGGATGTGATAATTAGAAACGATCAATGTATCGAGAGAAGTTCCAGTCCTGCGAGACACAGTCCATAAGGAGTCGCCTTTTCTCACCTTATAGTAAGAAGGAGAAGCAATCTTACGACCGCGTCTGAGCGCTCTCTTTATTCTCTTATTCCATGCTCTTCTCATGCGAACAGTCTTACGTGGTCTCTCGTAGAGATCCGCATACATATTGGCCTTAACATTTTGCCCCTCTTTAAAAGGAAGCAAGATCTTTTGACCACGGGCCAATGATTTGCCCTCAGAAATATTGTTAAGCCATGAAAGCACTTTCTTATCTTTAATTTTAAACTTGCGAGCAACATCTTTTAGATTACTTCTGCGCCCCTTAACGGTGTAGCTCATGAAGTTTGTTGCAAGAAGCTTTTCAGGACTACCATCACAACAGCTGGCAAAGACTCTCTTATTTCCAACAGGGAGTCTTAAACGATAATTGCCTACTGGTGGCGTGAACCAACGTAGAATTTCTGGATTTAAACGCTGAATTTCTTCAAACTCAACATCTATCTCTTTTGCTACTTTAAACAGGTCTGTTGCGGGACCAACTTCAACTTCTTGAAAGTCTAATGGCTCGTGAAAATCAATATCTTCGAATCCAAAAGTCTTTAAGTTTTTCCCAATAATGGCCAAGGCCATAATCTTTGGAACATAGTTCTTTGTTTCACTCTTTAGGTAGCGACCTTTACTGATACGCCAAAAGTTTTCCGTCTTATAACGACGAATGGCCCGGCCCATTTTACCTTCACCAGCATTGTAAGAAGCTGCCGCTAATTCCCAAGAACCAAACTCTTCAAATAATTTTGTTAAATAGCGTGAGGCCGCAATCGTTGCCTTAATAGGGTCTCTTCTCTCATCGACATACCAATCGATATGAAGACCGAAGCGCTTTCCGGTATAAGGCATAAACTGCCAAGGACCCACAGCGCGCGCCCAAGACTTGGCTTTTGTTTGAAAACCACTTTCGGCCATGGCCAAAAAGATAAGGTCTCTTGGAAGACCATGCTCTTCTAGAATGGATCCTAGAATAGGTGCATAGCGACCCGCTCTTGCGCCATAGCGCTCAAAGAAGCCTCGACCTCTATTGAGAAAATAATCCATCCATTTTTTAACAGCTTTGTTATAAACAACAGGAATATCAAAATAATAATTCTCAAGACCTAGGTGTTCTGCACCATAGAGAAAATAAGTCTTCTTATTATGCTCATGGGGCTTTTCAATAACTGATGAACCGATAATAGCAGAACTATCATGATCTTCTTCTGCCTCACGAGCAGCATTGATGGCCTTTTGTCTTAGCTCAGAAGAGACGACTATTTCTTCATCTAATTTCTTAGGTAATTCAGCATTTTTTACGGGAGCTTTCGTAGCACAAGAACTCAAAAGAATAGAAAAAATGGCGATTATATATTTGGGTGAGCAATTCACTAAATTATTCTCCTGAACAACCTCATTTCAATGCACAATCGAGGCATCTCCATCATCTCAACCGCGAACGTTTGGGTCAACATTGCAATAAGTATCACCTATAAGGCCGCTTAAGTCTTTAAAAATTGGAGAGAATTAACGCCATTTTTACAGGAAACAATCATATTGCCAAAAGCCTGAGTCTTTTTATTTAGTACAGGCCTTGAGTTCTATGGACTTTGCTTCTTTAAATTGAATCACTTCCGATGGTCCATCGGGCACACCAAGAATGACATCAGAGGTAAATTTTATTCTTTTATCATCAAGCTTAAAGGAACCTGAATCATCATCTCCGTGACACACAAAAACTTTCTCTTTCATTGAACAAAAGAAGAGACTGCTTAATTCAGAATCCTTTGCGGACGCTATGATCACCTGGGACGCGCTCTTTCTTATAACTTTGTAGGGTTTCATTTTATATGAAAAACAATCGGCCCAACTATTAAAAGAAAATAGAAAACACACAAATATTATTCGGTACATGTTTCAATATCCTCCATCCCCTCTCTTCCCCAGTTAAGAACCAGACTAGGTCCACTGTTAGCAAGAGATTCGATCATATAATAGTTTTCTGGTTTTATTGAAGGACAGCCCCACGATGATCGGTGCGGGGAAACGTGCATATACTTCCCAGTTATGGACGCCAAATTATTAGTATTTTGAAGACCAAAGAGGTGCACGGCCGAAGCGCGCCTTGGTCCACCAGCATTTTGCACTTGGCGTGCAACGGCATTGTATTGAGATGTCTGGGTCGTTGTATTGGTAAAGTCAAAGGCCTCATTATGAGTAAAGAAAGCGCCTTTTACTGTTGTGTGTAGCCCATCACCATTTCTAAAACCATTGCGGCCACTTCGACAGGTCCCTGTTCCTAAATTAAAGTAGTCTTCAACTACAACGGCATCACTCCCCTGACATAAATCAATATAGTACATGCGACCGCGACAATTATCGCCACCACTTGAGGGACTGCGATCATCTGTATCATTGATGACCATCTGACACTTATTGGGAAGCCCATTAGCGAGTAAACCATTTTCTAATTGATCTCCAGTCATTCCCATCATCGATGGGTGGTTAGATTGCTTTAATCCCTGAGAATCGAAACACTTATTCGTTCTAAAAGAAGTCGCATTGAGCTTCATCACTTTTAAAGCGTAGTTCAAAGCATCTTCGGGAATATTACTACTATAAAGTTGTTCACACTTTGCTTGCCACTCAGCATCTGTTCCAGGAATCTGGCAATTCTCACTTATAGTGCCATTATCTCTTTCACCATTTGGCGGACAATCCGGAGAACTTGGTGGGTCACCACCTTGAGAAATAGCTTCTGCGGCCTGTGCATATTGATCGAGAAGTGAAGCGTATACAAAACCATTATCAATATTCGACTTGGCAGAGATAAAGTCTCCCGCCCTTTCAGTGCCATCTGAATTAAATACTCTAAGGCGATAAAACCAACTGCCCTCTCCAGCAATTTCAAATTGTAAGTTTTGTTCCGGCTGAATATCGATGGTTTGACCAGAGGACTGGTTGAGAAGTGAGATGCCACGATTCAACTCATACCTTTGCTCAGCATAGAGATTTAAAGTATAGAAAATGAAAAGGACAAAAAGAATTCTCATAGCAACCCCAACTTTTAACAACGTTTAGCTTTTCGTCTAGTTTAAGGAGAATTCTTATTTATTGGATCGATATTCTGGTTAAAACCTTATGATTACTTAGCCTTAACCTATAGTTGAGTGAATAAATCAAGGCCATCTAGTGCCTTAATTTGTGGGCAATTTTAGGTATTTCCTCAAGGCCTTTTTCGCGCCTTCTTTATCAAGCCCGCTTTCCTCGGCCGTACTAAAAGCTTCTGCTGGTGATTGGCCATGATCTTTTTTAAAGTGAGCTCCCACCCAAATTGCGACTCTATTTCCTGAAGAACAATGAACTAAGGTTTTACCTAACTTACGATTCTTAACGATAGTCTCTGTTACTCCATCGACATAAGCATCATCGATATTCATATCCAGTGGAAAAGGCCGGTGAGAATAAATCATTCCCAATTTTTTAGCGGCCCTTCTCTCTTCAAGCTCATCATACTCTGTCGATCTTCTTAGGTTTACGATATGAGTAAATCCTTGATCCTTTAGTTTTTTGAGATCTTCCATTGATGGCTGACCCGTGAAGTAAATATCTTTAAAGCTATGGGCCTTAAGATTGTCACCTACCACCATTTCTTTTTTATTAAGGTGAGAACAAGACACCAACAAAAATAGTGAACAGAATAATGTTAAATATCTCATCATGACTTATGAACCTCTTCATCAGTTAAGAAAGAATCTACAACGATGGCGCCCACGGCATCGCCAAAGACATTCACTGTTGTTCTAAACATATCAAGTAGTCTATCAACAGCAAGTATGAGCCCAATACCTTCTAGTGGAAGACCAACAGCTCCTAGAACAATAGACATCGTAATTAGTCCGGCGCCTGGAATGGCCGCAGCACCAATCGCTGCCAGAGAGGCCGTCATAAAAATGATAACCTGCTGACCAAGACCTAGATCAATTCCATAGGCCTGAGCAATAAAGATTGCCGCCACAGATTCGTAGAGTGCCGTCCCATCCATATTGATTGTGGCCCCTAAGGGCAAGACAAACTTCGCTGTCGCCTTTCTAATGCCTAAGTTTTCTTCTACTGACGTCATGGTAATCGGAAGAGTTGCAGCAGAGGAAGAAGTAGAAAAAGCTGTTAATAAAGGAGCTGAAATTCCTTTTAAAATAAATAAGGGAGATTTCTTTAAACGAGCAGAAGCTACGAACATTAAGAAAATCGCGTGACAGGTTAGCCCAACAATCACGGTAAGAATGTATTTACTCAAAGAAACAATGGCCGAAGTCCCTGACTTGGCCATCACGTCTAGCATCAGTACAAAAATACCAATGGGAGCAAACTTCATAATGACGTGGGTAAGTTTTAGCGTCATCTCTTCAAGGGCCGCCATAAAATTATTAACCGGCGCGGCCTTCTCTTTTACATAAAGAGAAACAATTCCCATAAAGATCGCGAATACAATAATTTGTAATATATTGGCATTGGCCAAGGAGCTAGCTGGATTGGTAGGAATGGCATCCATCAAAACACCAAGGATCGTATCGTAAAGTCCTTTTTGCTCACTTACCTTTGAGGCCATATCTCCTGTTAAACCTCCAAGACCGGCACCACCAAGACTTGTTCCGACACCCGGATTAATTAAGTTCACAAAAATTAGGCCAAAGAAAACGGCAATGACTGTTGTGATGAAATAGTAGCCAACGGCCTTTCTTCCCATTGAACCAAGTGCCTCAGGTGTGCCTAAGTTGGTCATGGCCATATAGATCGAGGAAAAAACCAGCGGAACAATAACCATTTTTAAAAGTCTTATAAAAATCGTTCCTATCGGCATAATGTAGGAAACATAGGTCTCTTGCCCTGTAGAGTGAATTAGAAGACCAATGATTAAGCCCCCCACCATGGCGTAACCTATTCTTTGTGCCTCTTTCTTCGATGCTTCCTGCATGAATTGCCCCTTTCAAAATGCTCATGATCAATTGAGATAGAATATTCTTAGCATTGTAACGAAATCAATCCCTTAACAGTATGCAAAAGACTTTTTTTCTCCTATTACTTATTTCCCTTTTTCCGACAAAATCGTTCGGCCAAATCGAGCCGCCTAATTATAACTTCTCCCTAGACACTCTCGGGGATTTTTACCCTGGAAAAAAGTTTGAGGGGATGAAAATCAAATATGGTCAAGGTGAATTAGAGTTCGATCGAGGCCCGTCCAAAATTTATAAATTCTATATCACTCATATTCGCTACAAATTCCCCATCTTTGTTAAAATTTACCAAGGGGAATCTGTTGGATTTTTTG
>Ga0129324_10002188_pt1 | contig 12131 bp, 7 predicted proteins | sample CPBDNA_7_FD_96879 | JGI IMG/M metagenome (GOLD analysis project Ga0129324, IMG submission 96879) | Freshwater to marine salinity gradient microbial communities from Chesapeake Bay, USA - CPBay_Spr_15_0.2_DNA | ecosystem: Environmental > Aquatic > Marine > Coastal | place: USA: Chesapeake Bay... | reverse complement strand
CGAATTCAGGTCTTTTAATTTTCCGGTTTTGAGATATTAATTTTATATATCCAAAATATGACCCATTTGTTTTTTTGTCTCTAAATACAGGTTCATTGTCTGTTTTTTCCCATGTATCATTATCTAATTTGTATACTTCTATTATACCTCTTTTATCTACATCATCCGTCATCGTATTATTTAAAATAATAAGATTATCATTTACATATTTATTATATATTATATCTTTTATAGGTTCATTTGTTAAATAATTTAATAAATGGAGTTGTTGTTTGATATTTAAATAATCAAAGTTTCTTTCTACAATTAAACGGTTTAAGGTTTCATCATCAAATATATCCAAAAATGAATTGGATACTTTTTCATCGTACAATTTTTTATAACTTTTTATTTTATCCATTAATTCTTTAACCGACTCATTGAATGTTTTATATAATTCATCTACTTCAGTTTTTATGTATATGGGCTCCATTTCAAATTCATCTTCTCTTATAACTGGATTCATAATTTCTTCACTCGTAATATAGTCGTAATTTTCTATATCAGGATTAAATAATAACAAATCATGTATTTTTATTATTTTGCCTTTCTCATTATATTTATCGTATAATCCTTCATGCATTAATCGGTCAATCGCGTATTTATATTCTTCTATTTTCATAAATGGGTATAATTGTTTCATCTGCGCTTTTAATTCATTGTCTATATATATATGTTTTTCCTTAAATTTTAGTTTTAAACTATATATAATTTGATTATGTGTAATATGTTTATAGTTATACGTTGATTTATCTAATGGATTATTTGTTTGTAACTCTTTATTTATACAAACAAATTCACATATTTCTTGATAATCGCAAATATTAGTAAATGGTTTATCTTTTATAGAATAATCCTTGATTTTATTTCCATTACTCAATGTTAAATCAATTGTTTTTTCAAGTTTCGCAAAATCTTGTTGATTTTCATTTAATAAACAATCTACGGATACTTGTTTTAATATTTTAGATATATCTCCTATTATTTTATTTTTTTTTTCACTTAATCTATATAAATACATGTCAATAGGTTCCATATATCCTTTTTTTGTTTGGAATGGACTAGTGCTATGTAAAAATACTTCTACATTTCGTTTATGGATTGGTAAATCTTTATGACTACAATTTCTACGAGCTCTTCCAATAACTTGTTCTATTCTGTTCATATTATACCATGGTTCTAGTATATGAACTTGTCTAATATTTTTTAAATCAATTCCTTCTGTACCAGTTTGTGATATAATTACAACTTTTACCCTTTCACCATTTATATTATCATTTGTTAATGCCTGTATTTCTTCATTTATATCAGGGCTTAGTTCTTTATTACCACATATAATAGAATAACTATAACTATTCTTTTCATTATTGATTAAATTTAATGTTTTTGAACCAAACCTACTATATCCCATTTCTTCTAATGATAAGGCCATAGGTAATACTCCATAATATATCCATTGTGAATATATTAATATAATTCCTTCACTATTTTGAATATGATCTAATATAGAATTTATTTTCGCACTATATTCCCCTATATTTTCTTTTTTAAATATAGGATTTGATGTATCTTTATAAGTAAATGAATGCATAACTTTTGGTTTATTACCTAATTCCCATGACATTATATCATTTATACCAGTTGGTACATCTGTAACATCTTCTTCTATCAAATCAACTAAATGATTATCATCTGGGTTAATTACATCTATTGGGTAAGATATATTTAAACATTGTAATGGTCTTAAGGTTTCGGTATAGTTAAGGGAATCTGTTTTACCCTTTTTTTTATTTAGTTTTGATATTAATTCCCAATAATGTTCCTTTTGACTTTTATTTATTTTTGACAAAAATAAATCTAAATATTCAATGTTATTTTGTAAAGGTTTATTATTAAATAATATAGTTGGTTTATTTGTATATTTCATATATGAGTTTTTTTCATCAAATAATTGAGGAGGAATTAAATGTGGAAATGTATATGGATTTTCACCTCTTACATAAGATATATATCCGGTTGCCATATGAATTAACTTTTCTCTTCCGTCTTCTTGAAATGAACCATCTAATTTAAATACCTCGTTTTTTTTTATCTTTTTTTGCTTATCATTTAAATTTAATATATTTAACATAAATATAATTTCTTCCGCACCATTAAACATTGGAGTTCCCGTTAAAAATATAAGTTTCATATATTTTATTTTAGAAACTAAGTATTCTAATCTTTGAGCTACTTTCTGCATTTCATTTTTATTTTCTCCTTCCTTTATTGTTCTAATATTATGTATTTCGTCAATTACTATCATTCTATCTTCAAATTCTATTTTTAATTTTTCGGGATTTTTTGAATATTTTTCTATTATATTAGCAAACTCTACATAACCTCTAAACACATAATATTTTCTAATAAGTTTTTTAATTTTTTTAATAATTGTTTCTATATCTAAATTATTTATTTCTGATAACCCAATTTCATCTAATAAAGTTGACCCCAAACAGCCATGTATAATCCACTGTCCGTTTATTTGTTTCAATTTATTTTTATCAAATAACTGTAATTTAAAATTTTCTTGAACATTACTAGAAGCTACAATAATAATAGGTTTGAAATTCTTATGATATTTTATATATTTACGTGTTTCTTCTGTAATTCCAATGGCTGAACATGTTTTCCCGCTACCTAATCCGTGATATAATAATAATCCATTATAATAACTATTATAGGATATAAAACGTTTTACAAATTCTTGATGAGGCGCCAATGTAAAAAATGATTCATTACAATCTTTTTCACTTGAATCGTATTTATAATCGAATTCTTTCTTTTTACTGATTTTCAACTGAAACGTTTTATCTTTAATTGTCGGATAAGAAACGGACGACATAGCATTTGAGACACCATTTTTTACTTTTATCATTACAATACAATAAGAAAATACTTTATATATATTTTTCTATTTTTTTTAATGCGTCAAGACACGCCAATTGTTCTGCTTTTTTTTTTATTTTATGTACACCTGTACCAAAATGTATATTACTATTTGGTTTTATATTATCTAATGATTTTACTAAATCAAAACTTATAGTAGATGACGTTCCAAGACATAAATATACACCCATCGTATATCTTAATTCTTCATCTTGATGAATTATTTTGTATTCAGGTGTACATTTAAATTCTTTTTGTATTTTAACTTGAAATATATTTTTATAATTATCATCATTCTCTAATATTTCATTCCAATCTACTAAAGCGTTATATACATTTTCTATAAATAATTGACAATATTGAATACCATTTCCCATCAAAAATGTTTCATCATTTGTCTCATTTGTATCTAAGAATAAAGCACCTAAAAACGATTCAAATAAACAACCTAGTTTTTTGTAATTACACCTATTCTTTTTCTCTTCACATTGTTTAGATAATAATAACCATTTATGTAATCCAAGCTTATAAGCCAGTTTTCCAATATGGTCATTTTTTACCAAATTTATTTTTTTTTCAGTCATAAAACCTTCGTCTGCGTCCGGAAACCTCTTATATAAATAATATTTAGTAATAATTTCTAATATACCATCTCCGATAAATTCAAGTCTCTCATTTGAACTTTGTTTTAATTGAATACAATTAAATGGGCATACTACATAATTCATATTAGGTTGTTTTATATAAGAACTATTCACAAACGCCCGACTCCATATATTCATATCTTCTACTTTATGATAAATATTGTATGTTGATAACAGAGTCTCAATATCTTCTTTTTTTATTTGAATATTTTTTTCATTATAAGGATTTAATATATCTTCCATTTATGAATAATATATTTTATATTTATATTATAAAATAAAATATTATACATATATATATGCCTTATATTGCCAACATTCAATCTAGAGTTAACCATACTGACGCATGTTCTTCCGGAAACAAAGAAGCTGGATTAGTAAACGGATGGGAATATGCTAGAATACCGCGTAATATTTTAAAAAGTAAAACTCCTACTGGACTATTATTTTCGGTGAATGGTAGTGCCAATCTACAATGTTGTTCCGCAAATCAATCGGGAGGTTGCCGTCCATATGTAAACCCAAGAGGACGTAATAATACGAACTAATTTAAAGGTATAATGACAAAGTATATATATGTGTTTTGTCATTATAGATTCGCGCGAAAGTGAATTAATTATTCAGTCAAAACTTATTTTAGGAGACAAATTTGACGAATCTGTCAAAATAGAAGCACTACATTTAGGAGATATTATGATTTCAGATAAAATTATAATTGAACGGAAACAATGGAGTGATTTAGCATCTAGTATTATAGATGGTAGATATAAAGAACAAAGTACCAGACTTTTACAAGCAAAAGAAGAAGGATATACTATTTATTATTTTTTAGAAGGAAATTTAGATTTATATAAACCATATGGTATTTCTAAGGATACTTTAAGAAGTTGCGTTTTTAGTTTAACTTACGAAAAAGGCTTCTATGTGGTTATGTCTAAATCACCTAGAGAAAGTATTGAATATATATTAAAGTTTAAACAAAAACATGAAAAATATAAATCTACACCAATTACAAATAGTATTGTATCGAAAAAGAAAAATTCACAGATTACTAAGGAAAATATTAGCGAACTTATGATATGTCAAATACCTGGAATAAGTACAACCACTTCTAGAATATTATTAACTAAATTTAATAGTCTACAAGATATTATGAATGAACTCAATACAAATACATCTTTATTTGAAGATTTTACTTATTTAAAAGATGATAAACCAAAAAAATTAAATAAGAATATAATTGAAGTATTAAATCATTTTCTGCGTAAATAATTAGATGGTTCAATATTTTGACTATTTGGGTATAATATCATTTTGTCGTTTCCTATACCTATCATTTGATTTTGATTATCAATTCCAGGCAAACTATTTTGATTATAGGGAGGATCATCTCTAGAAGCATCTAATATTTTAGGTTCACGCGTTACTCTAGGCATACTATGATTCATAGATCCTATAGGTATATCTGTATCAAAACTTGGTTTTATTTCGTACAATTCTTGTCCTTGCGTATCAAATACTTTTTCTAAATATAAAATAGGACAATCTAATTTATTTTTTTTTTGCCACCTTACATATTCTTTATAGTCTTCTATGTTATCCAATAAAATAGGATTTACTCCTGGTATTTTTGCCATTTTAGGATTGTAGACCATTATTTGTTCGCCATTTTTTATCATGGTTGTAGGACATTGACCACTTACAAACGATTCATTATACGATTTCAATTCATCATTTGTAATGAATATAATACCCATTAAAAATAATATAAGAGATAACATTATAATTATATATTTCCGCATAATATAATATAGATATATATAATAATGAATGTATTAGATTTAAATAACAAAAATATTAAACAATTTAATTCTATTATGAAAGGAAATTGTATTATTTTATTTCACCACCCACAATGCGGACATTGTATTGAATTAAGACCTGCGTGGGAAAAAGTCAAACAAATGAATGCGGATAAACCTATAAATATTATGGAAATAGAATCCGATATGTTAAGTAAAATAAATCATCCTATAAAAAACTCTGTACGAGGATTTCCACAAATTGTGCGTTTAGAAAATGGTAAAGTGATGTCAGAATTTAATAAACTTCGTAATGTAGAAAACTTAAATGAATTCGTAAATCAAAATCTAATAAAACGTAAAAATATAAATCGTTCATTGAACGTTACAATAAAAAAAAAACGTAAGCGTAATAAAAAAACAAAAGCTCGTAAAAAAAAAAGACTGACCTAGAAAATTGATTTAAAACTATAAAATATATTATTATATGGCTCTACAGATTAAAATGATTGATTTTCAAGTAAGTGATATGCGCGAAGACTTTAGCATCCAAATGTACGGATTGGATGAAAATCGTAAAACATATTCAGTGACAATAAATCATTTTAATCCATTTGTATATATTTTAGTATCAAATGAATGGTCTAAATCTAAAACAGAAGAGTTTATAGAACATTTTAAACAACACGATAATAAGTCTATTTCTAAAGGGGCTGAAGATATTGTATCTTATGAATGGGTTAAAAAAAAAACCTTATATGGATTTGATGCGAATAAATATTATAATTTTGTATATATTTCATGTAGAAATATGTGTTTCATTCATAAATTAAAATCACTTTATTATGATCGTGATACTCAAAAACTAAATGACGGATATTTATACAATAAGTTCTATACAAAAATATATGAATGTATGATTCCACCTCTATTAAGGTTCTTTCATATTCAAAAAATAAGTCCTTCGGGATGGGTAAAAATTTCGACTTATAAAAAATATACAAATAAAAGAACTCATATGGATATGGATATTGGTTGTAATTATAAAGACGTTATTTCTATTGATAAAGATGATATGGTTCCATATAAGATTTGTAGTTTTGATATTGAAGCCAATAGTAGTCATGGTGACTTTCCTGAAGCAGCCAAAGATTATAAAAAAGTAGCTTATGATATTGTTTATTATTTAAAAGAAGAAAATGTAGAAGATTATAATTATTTATTACGGGACTTACTTGAAAATATTTTTGGATTTAAAGATAGTTTATATATTGATAAATGTTTTCCTATTGAAAAATATACTTATAGTCTTTTTGAAAATAATATAGATGAATTATATAAAAAAAAAATATCTACCACTAAAGATACAGAGCATAAATTAAAAAAATATTTTTGTAGCGAAGAAGAAAACATTAAAATTAAAAAAATTAAACAATCTGACGTTGTAACAATGTTAATGGATAATTCTATTGACAACCCTAACAAAATAGCGCACCTTATTACATTATTAGATAGTGTATTTCCTGAATTAGCTGGCGATCAAGTAACTTTTATAGGTTCTACTTTTGTAAATTATGGAGAAGAAAAACCTTATTTAAATCATTGTATATGTTTAAATGATACAATTAATATTGTAGATAAACAGACGATTGAATGTTATAATAGTGAAAAAGAAGTATTATGTGCTTGGAGTAAATTAATACAAAAAGAAGATCCAGATATTATTATTGGTTATAACATATTTGGATTTGATTATCCATTTATGTTTGAAAGAGCAAATCAATTAGATTGTTTGAGTGAATTTATGACACTAGGTAGACATAAAGAACAATCGTGCGAACTTATTGAAACGAGCATTGTTCTAGCATCTGGTCCATTTGAATTAAAATTATTACCTATGATTGGACGATTACAAATTGATTTATATACTTATATGCGTAAAGAATTTAGTTTACCTTCTTACAAATTAGATTATGTATCATCTTATTTAATGAGTGATAAAGTCACCAAATATAAAAATATAGATAATACGTCTATGATTTATACTAAAAATATGAAAGGTTTGGAATTATATAGTTACGTTCATTTTGAAATTCAGAATCATTCAAGCGAGTTATATTTAGATGGTAAAAAGTTTAAGATTATTGAATTGTCTGATGAAGGGTTTACAATTGATTCTACATTAGATATAAAAGATTCCTTTAGTTGGGGGTTATCTAAGGATGATGTATCTCCTAAGGATATTTTTGAAATGACTAAAAAGGGTAAAGAAGAGAGAGGAATTATTGCTAAATATTGTATTCAAGATTGTAATTTAGTTCATCATATTTTTCAAAAGATTGACATAATGACAACATTCACTGAAATGAGCAAATTATGTAGCGTGCCTATACAATTCTTAGTATTACGGGGTCAAGGCATTAAATTAACTAGTTATATTTCTAAAAAATGTAGTGAAAAAGATACACTAATGCCTCTTATATCAAAAGGAAATGATAGTGACGCATACGAAGGAGCTATTGTATTAGAACCTAAATGTGGATTATATTTAGATAATCCGGTTGCTTGTGTCGATTATAGTTCTCTGTATCCGTCTTCAATTATTAGTGAAAATATTTCACATGATAGTAAAGTTTGGACTAAAGAATTCGGTTTAGATGGCAATATTAAAAAAAATAAATATGGAAAAGAATATATCACTGGGACAAAAGATAGTGATGGAAATTTCATATATGACAACTTAAAAGATTATGAATATGTCGATATTAAATATGATACTTTTAAATATGTAAGAAAAACTCCATCTGCTGCTGCTACGAAGGTTTTAACTGGCTACAAAATTTGTAGATATGCTCAGTTTCCAAATAATGAAAAAGCGATTATGCCTTCTATTCTAGATGAACTTTTAGCTGCTCGTAAATCTACTAAAAAACAAATGTCAAAAGAATCAGACCCTTTTAAACAAAATATTTTAGACAAACGACAATTGAGTATTAAAATTACAGCTAATAGTTTATATGGGCAAACTGGAGCAAAAACAAGTAGTTTTTATGAAATCGATGTAGCAGCATCGACTACTGCAATTGGACGAAAGTTACTCATTTATGCGAAAGAAGTCATCGAAAATGTTTACGGAGATACAGAAGTAGATACAAAATATGGAAAAATGAAAAGTAAAGCTGAATATATTTATGGAGATACAGATTCGGTATTCTTTACATTTAATTTTGAAGATTTAAATGGTAAAAAAATAAAAGATAAACAAGCATTAGAAATGACTATTGATTTAGCAAAAGAAGCAGGTCATTTATGTACATCGTTTCTTAAGGAGCCTCACGATTTAGAATATGAAAAAACTTTTATGCCATTTTGTTTGTTATCTAAAAAAAGATATGTTGGCATGTTATACGAAGAAGATGTAAATAAATGTAAAAGAAAATCTATGGGTATTGTATTAAAACGTCGTGACAACGCACCTATTGTAAAAGATGTATATGGTGGTATTATAGATATTTTGATGAAAGAAAAAGACATAGAAAAATCTATAGATTTCCTACATAAAATGTTAACGGATATTATTGATAAAAAAATTATTATTGATAAATTAATTATTACTAAATCTATAAGGTCTTTCTATAAGAATCCAAATCAAATCGCTCACTGTGTTCTAGCAAACCGAATTGGTATTAGAGATCCTGGTAATAAACCGGCTCCTGGAGATAGAATTCCTTTTGTTTATATTCAAACAAAAGGAAAAAAATTACAAGGCGAACGTATTGAAACGCCATCATTTATTAAAGAAGAAAATCTTAAGATAGACTATGGATTTTATATTTCAAATCAAATTATGAAACCAGTCATTCAAATATATAGTTTAGTTTTATATGATATGAAACAGTTCAAAAGACGTAAACTATCTTTTATTCAAGAAATAAATACTTTACAACAAAACGGAGATGAACCAGATAAAATAAATAAAAAGATACAAAGTCTAAAAGATAAAGAAGTTGAAAAAATATTATTTAGCAAATATTTAACCACGTGTGTTAATATGAAAAATAACAATCAAATGATAACTAACTTTTTCAAATAACTATAATGAATTATCGGTATACATCATTTTATCGTGATCTATTTGTTCTTCGTCTGTATCATAAACAGGACAAGGGTATCCATAATATTCACCGTCCCAATTATGAATATGTGCAAATATTGTCACTAAAATATAGTCAAATACATGGGAGTATTTATGTTCTTGTAGTCTTCCTAGAAATCTTTGTCTTATTAAACGTTTAGACGATTTATCATCATTTGTATGTAGAGCTATATATTCAAGTTCACTTGATAAACATTCCATACTATAATATTGACCCTCTAAATAATGTTCATATTTCATGTTATATAATCCATTTGTAGTTGAACCAATAGATAAGTCTACACATTCTCCAAATTTTGTCATATATTCAATTTGTTTGTCTGGATTTTCAATACATCTTTGCGCGATACTATCTGGATTTCCATTACGATTAAATGGAAAATAACCTTGTTTTAGACGATTTAAATAAATAGGCAATTCTGATATATAACTAGATGTTTGTCTATATCCAGGATAATTTTTCATACTACCTATGCGATTTAGTTTAGGTGAATCACCTACGTTAATTCCTTGTGTATTATAAAATTTACCTGGACCCCATGTGGATGGTTCATAAAGTCCAATAAATGGAAATAGATTAGTTACATAATCAGACATATCTGTATGAGCCGTTTGTAATAAGCTTCTCAATACGGACGCAGATAAAAGACTTATTTTTTTTGAAATACTTTGGGCGTTAGAATGACTTGTAACATAACTACGATGTCTAGATAAAAATAAACAATCTATATCACTTGGATTTGCTAATATATTTTGAGTATTTCCTATAAAATCTCCTTCTCTAAATAAGGCATCTAAATCATTATTAAAATCATCATATAATTCGTATTCTGTTAAATATTCATTTATATCTCTTTTTATTCCTTCTAACATATTATGTTCTTCTACACTATCATTCAAATAACATAATACACCCGCAAATACGTAAAATATATTACCACCACTTAATACATAAGAAGACATATCCATATCTTCATGTAAGTAGTTATACCATTGATTTTTTAGTTCATTATTTACACTTGTTATAGTACAACTTAATAGATTAATACATCTTTCTAAGTAAATATAATCTTGGGGTTCTTCATTATGTATTGGTCTGAATGCTCGTCCATAATTATATATAGCATAACAAATATTAGCCTTAGTGAAATGTCCACATATAATTTTATATATGTATTCGTTTATCGCTCTTTTTATTAAAGGATTACTTATACTATCTAAATCTACATTATCTGGTTCACTATATGTTTGATTATCAAATAAATATCTCATTGAACGATATAGGTCGCTTTCTTGATATCTTTGCCATATATATATATCTTTAAATTGTTCATACCAAGTATTCTGTGTATCAGAACGAGTTAATCCGCCATTACCAGTTTCCCGTTTATCTTTGAATGCTTTTAATATTTGTCGTTTCAATAATTCTGAATAACTGCTGTTGATATTACACATAGCTTCTTCAATCGCTTCAATATTGGTTGAAATATTAGATAATGCGCTTGATGCACAGCAATGTGGGTCAATTCCTATTACTAAATTATCTACTAATTCGGTTAACTCGGTTTCTTCTTCTAGTTCTTCTTTACCCATTTCATTATTTTCATACGAATCATATACATAATATTCATCGTCTTCTTCGTCTTCATCATTATTTGAGTAACTAGCAGTACCATTATTATTACCGTGTTCATTATTACCGTGTTCATTATTACCGTGTTCATTATTACCGTATTCATTATTATTGTTATTATTGTTGTTATTATTATTGTTTCTATAATTTTGAAAACCTGGACCTTCATACATATTTCCTTGGTGATTTGTCCACGCACCCCTATAGCCATTTTCTCCATTATTTTCTCCATTATTATCTTCATTATTATCTTCATTATTATTATCTTCATTATTATCTCTATGATTGACATATCTAGCTGAAGAACCAAATTCTTCTTCGTTAGAGCTAGTATTTGATGTACGATATGGTTGACCAACATCGGGATATATCCATTTTCCGGCATTTCGTTTTGATTTACGAGTTTGTTTTGATTTACGAGTTTGTTTTGATTTACGAGTTTGTTTTGATTTAAGATTTTGTTTTGATTTAAGATTTTGTTTTGATTTACGAGTTTGTTTTGATTTACGAGTTTGTTTTGATTTAAGATTTTGTTTTGATTTAATATTTTTTGATTTATTATACTTTTTGGTTCTTGTCATATATATTTGTATATTATTTTTTATTTTTTTTATATAGCTTATTCGTGGTTTAATTATATTACCACTTCTTAATGGATTTAATATATATAACATACAATTATAGCCATTTATGTTCATAAAATGTTTATTATATATTTTATGTTCTTCTAAATATCCTTCTTTTTTTATCTAATAATTTAGTATTATTAATCCAATAAATTTTTCCATATACTAATTTATTTATACATGGTTCTATTGTAGCAACCCCGGACTTTCTTGAATGATTTAATATTTTTCTAAAAATTAATATATAATCTTTTATGGTTCCATAAGAAATAAATTTGTTTGAAGTAAACGTATTCATTTCTT
>Ga0129324_10002187_pt1 | contig 12135 bp, 8 predicted proteins | sample CPBDNA_7_FD_96879 | JGI IMG/M metagenome (GOLD analysis project Ga0129324, IMG submission 96879) | Freshwater to marine salinity gradient microbial communities from Chesapeake Bay, USA - CPBay_Spr_15_0.2_DNA | ecosystem: Environmental > Aquatic > Marine > Coastal | place: USA: Chesapeake Bay... | reverse complement strand
ATCTCTGTTACCGCTACCTATCTACCCACTTGCGCGCGCAAAATGGTAACAGCGTTACATAAAAAACTCTCTCCCCGACGACCGCATTACCCTATAAACAATTGATTTAAATAGATTTTTATTTTGTGGCACGGTTACTGCAACTGATTAGAGCACAATAACAATAAATACTAATAATAAGAGTTAATAATAATAAAATGGCACGTTAAAGCTTCTGATTTGAGCGAAACTAGGTTGGTGCACAACAAAAAAACATTGTTAGATGACAATAAAAAAATTAGCCCAATAACAATATAAAACAGGGCTACTAACACTCTCTGAGTCCTTCGATAGCTCAACCTTTAGGGTATGAGTCATCGCTTTGCTGATATCGAAGTGGACTACAGACGAATTTGGGGATGCATTGCATCCCTTTTTCATTTCTTCGGCCTACTCCTATCACCGCCCAAATCCCCAAAGTGCCGCTCTTGCAAAATTCGGCACAACTTGGCCATTCAAATTCACTCTCTTTTAATCTCGGCATATCCGTGTATTATGCCGACTTTAACCGCGCTATCACTTTGTTGAGCGGATCACTCTTACCTCGCCTCGCCGTACCTCGTCTCGAAAATTACAGCGCAGGGCCTGAAATCGAGCTATGCCGATAGCAATGCACAAAGCAGACTCTTCCCAAGGCCTCGACAAGGCAACCTTAATCCCTCGCGATCAACATAACGTGTCGCGGCGCAATATCTCCGATAACGCCTTGAGCGTTTTGCGCAAACTCGACGCTGCAGGCTTCCAAGGTTATCTAGTGGGTGGGGGCGTGCGCGACTTGTTACTCGAAAAACGACCAAAAGACTTCGATATCGCCACCGATGCGACGCCCGAAGAACTGCGGAACCTCTTTCGCAATTCGCGCATTATTGGGCGCCGATTCAAAATAGTACATCTGCGTTATGGTCGTGAAATCATCGAGGCAACCACTTTCCGCGCGCCTCACGACATTGCGGTGGAACTCGGAGAAAACACTTCTCGCAAGGGCATACGCAACCTAGATTCAGCGCATTCCTCCGCTGGAATGATTCTTCGCGACAACGTATACGGCAACGTAGACGAGGATGCCCTGCGACGAGATTTCACCGTCAATGCACTCTATTATCGAACCACTGACTTCGCGATCCTCGATTTCAGCACCGGTATGCAAGACCTGAAAGAACGGAAAATCCGTATGATCGGCAACCCTACAGAGCGCTATAAGGAGGACCCCGTAAGAATGCTGAGGGCTCTGCGCTTTAGCGCAAAACTCGACTTCGAAATCGAGGAGGAGACGCTTAAGCCGATCAACGAGCTTGCCTACCTGTTAGAATCAATTTCGCCGGCTCGTCTCTTCGACGAAACGATAAAATTGCTCGCGAGCGGCCAAGCAGAGGCGACCTTCGCATTGCTGCGGAAATACCAGCCCGGGAATTACCTTTTCGCACCGACACTCCGTGCTTTACTGACCAAATTTAAAGGCCGTGATAACGCCGCCGCGTTGCTGCAGCTTGCGCTAAAGAATACCGATACTCGGCTCGCCGAAGGAAAATCGGTCACCCCTGCTTTCCTTTATGCCGCGCTACTCTGGCCAGTCGTCCAGCTCAAGCTCGAACTGAACTCCTCACCTAAACTCAATCTAACGCAGCAATTTAACGTAGCGACAAATAACGCCATTGCCGAACAACTGACCTATACTTCAATCCCGAAGCGTTTCACCCAGGTGACTAAAGAAATTTGGGAACTGCAGGCCAGACTGGAAACCCGTAACCGCAGAGCCGCAGAGGGTGTCTTTGACCATCCGCGATTTCGTGCAGCTTATGACTTCCTTTTACTCAGGGAAGACGGTGGCGAAAACCTTGGCGGCGTGGGCGCATGGTGGACTGAGTTCCAAGAGGCCAGTGCTGAGGAGAGAGAGCGCATGCTTGAGCACCTGCCGCGCGAACAAAAACCGAGACGCAAGAATCGCCGCCGCAAGCCCTCACGCAAAGAAGGCTAGGAAACAGCAGAGATGGCTATCCGCTGAGTGCCAAGGGTCGTAAAATAAAGCCTTAAGAGCAGACCGACAGCAAACCGTTCACCAACATTCACTCGACAACGCGGATCCCTCGACACCATGAGCAGTCAAAGCCAAGTTAGAAACGTCACTCTGACCACACTCTATAAAATTAAGGAGCGTGGCGAGAAGTTTGCCTGTCTTACAGCATACGACGCCTGTTTCGCAGGCATTGCGAGTGAGGCCGGCGTCGAAGTCTTGCTCGTTGGCGACTCGCTCGGCATGGTCTTGCAAGGACATGACAGCACACTCCCCGTAACCATGGACGACATGGTCTACCACATGCAATGCGTAAAGCGCGGTAACCGAGGCGCGCTTCTGGTTGCCGACTTGCCTTTCATGAGTTATGCCTCAGAGACTCAGACACTTGAAAACGCGGCTGCGCTGATGCGCGCGGGTGCTCACATGGTGAAATTAGAAGGCGGGGCATGGATCGAAAACACCACGCGCCTTCTGGCAGAACGCGGTATTCCCGTTTGCGCACACATGGGTCTTACGCCTCAGTCGATCAACCGTATAGGTGGCTTCTTCGTGCAAGGGCGCGATACCGCTCAGGCGCAGGCGATACTCCAAGAGGCGAAGATGCTGCAGGACGCCGGCGCAAGCGTTTTACTCCTCGAATGCGTGCCACGGGAACTGGCAAAGCTGGTTACTGACAGTCTCGATATTCCGGTCATTGGTATAGGCGCAGGTCCCGACACCACGGGGCAAATAATGGTGCTGCATGACGTACTAGGGGTCTCCCCGATCACACCTAAATTTGTTAAGAATTTCCTGACCGAATCTACAGACGGTATCCCCGGCGCGCTGCGAAAGTATGTGGCCGATGTGAAATCTCAGGCATTCCCCGCAGAAGAACACTGCTTTAACTAGTCGGGCGCTCACTAGAAAATGCAAACATTTAAAACTATCGAGTCGCTTCAGTCGGCTCTCGGTGACGCGGCAAGTGGCACACTCGGCTTCGTTCCTACCATGGGCAACCTGCACGCAGGTCATCTGGCGCTCGTGGCCCGCGCACGCGCCGAACACGACCTCGTCGTCGTGAGCATTTTCGTCAATCCGTTGCAGTTCGGCGCTAACGAAGACCTCGACGCCTACCCGCGCACACTCGATGCAGATAGCTCTGCGCTTATTGACGCTGGCTGTGACGTACTGTTTTTGCCAAGCGCAGAGGAACTCTACGGCGACAACATGAAGGCTAGCACGCGGGTACGAGTGCCGGAGCTTGGCACCGATTACTGCGGCGCCAGTCGCCCCGGACATTTCGATGGCGTCACAACGGTGGTCGCAAAGCTGTTCAATATAGTGCAGCCAGATGCTGCCTATTTCGGGCTCAAGGACTATCAGCAGTTCTCAATTATTCGCAAAATGGTCTTCGATCTCGCGATGCCAGTGGTACTCCACGGAGTAGACACCGTCCGCGAATCAAGCGGACTCGCGCTATCCTCTCGCAATGGTTATCTTACACCCGAGCAAAAAACACTCGCTCCTTTGCTTTACCAAACAATCAGCTCAATTGGAGAGGCCCTCGCCGCTGGCGAGAAGGATTTCATGCGCCTTACCCAAATGGGCAAACAACAGCTGCAGGAAGCCGGTTTTCAGCCTGACTATCTCGCCATCGCCGATGCGATATCCCTGCGCCCGGCGATGAAAGAAGATACCCACCTCGTTATACTCGTCGCCGCGTTCCTCGGCAGCACCCGTTTGATCGATAATCTTCGAATCTCGCTCTAGTTTCACTCGTAAGTTTTCTACCTACCCTGATTGCCTAAGTTAGCGGCGAAAGTCATTGGGCTTCGAGGGCTCGAGCAGCCGCCTGACCGCGTTGAGATGGGTGTGCCTTTACGGCATACTCAGAAACAGAATCACCCTCGGCGATCACGCCATTTCAGCGTCTTTGGAAAGCCCTTTTATGTCTAGCAGCAAGCTCTACCCCGTGACAGAACAAGCCGCCGCTCGTAGCCACCTTACCAGAGCGCAGTATGAGGCAATGTACGCCCAGTCTATCGAGAACCCGGAGGAGTTTTGGGCCGAGCAGGCCGGGAGTCTACTGCATTGGCACGAGCCATGGCGCTATGTGAGTGGCGGCAATTTTGCCACAGCAGACTCGAAATGGTTCGAGGGGGCGCGGCTGAACGTCGCCTATAACTGTATAGACAGGCACCTCGAGCATCGCTCGGCGCAAACAGCGATTATTTGGGAAGGCGACGACCCTAGCGACGATGCCCCTATAACCTACAAAGCGCTGCATGAAGCGGTCGGCAGACTTGCTAACGCACTTAAAGCGCGCGGTGTAAAAAAAGGTGACAGGGTCTGTATTTATATGCCAATGATTCCAGAGGCGAGCTACGCGATGCTCGCCTGCGCCCGCATCGGCGCGGTGCATTCTGTCGTCTTCGGCGGCTTCTCCCCGGAGTCGCTAAAGGACCGTATTCTCGACTCGGACTGTCGGGTAGTGATCACCGCCGACGAAGGTGTTCGCGGGGGACGGGCAATACCGTTGAAGGCGAACGTCGACGCAGCGGTAGCAGACTGCCCCGGCGTTCACACCGTATTTGTCGTGCGCCGCACCCATGCAAAAATCACTTGGGACGACGCTCGTGATGTCTGCTACCACCAAAGCACAAGCGTACAGTCTGCCGACTGCCCCATTGAGCTGATGGCGGCAGAGGACCCCTTATTTATACTTTACACGTCGGGATCGACTTGCAAACCCAAAGGAGTGCTCCACACTACCGCTGGCTACCTGCTCGGGGCGAGCATGACCCACAAATACGTATTCGATTACCACGAGGGCGATATTTACTGGTGCACCGCTGACGTAGGCTGGGTTACGGGTCATAGCTATATAGTCTACGGGCCGTTGGCCAACGGCGCGACAACTCTCATGTTCGAAGGGGTTCCAACCTATCCAGACGCCTCACGTTTTTGGCAGGTAATCGACAAGCATAAGGTAAATATTTTCTATACTGCACCGACAGCAATCCGGGCGCTAATGGCTGCTGGCGATGAGCCAGTCACACGCACTTCGCGCGCCTCGCTAAGGCTTTTGGGCAGCGTCGGTGAGCCTATCAATCCTGAAGCTTGGGAATGGTATTACAGAGTCGTAGGCGAGGGTCGATGCGCCATTGTCGACACATGGTGGCAAACTGAAACCGGCGCCATCATGATTACTCCGCTGCCCGGTGTCACCGACCTAAAACCAGGTTCGGCAACACTCCCCTTTTTCGGTGTAAAACCCCTATTACTCGACACCGAGGGAAACGAGCTCCAGGGAATTGCTACCGGCAATCTCGTCCTTGGGCAAACTTGGCCAAGTCAGCTTCGCAGCATCTATGGCGATCACCAGCGATGCATCGATACTTATTTCAAAGCGTATCCGGGTTATTACTTTACTGGCGACAGCGCGCACCGAGATGAGGATGGCTATTACTGGGTAACCGGTCGCGTCGACGATGTGATCAATGTTTCAGGACATCGCTTGGGCACCGCCGAAATCGAAAGCGCGCTCGTCTTACATGAAAGCGTCGCCGAGGCGGCAGTCGTTGGCTATCCTCACGATATCAAAGGGCAAGCGATCTATGCCTATGTCACGCTTATGGATGGAATCGATGAATCGAGCGAGCTCAACGCCAATCTACGCGCATTCGTTGCAAGCGAAATCGGTGCTTTCGCGCGACCTGAGATAATTCAGTTTGCGCCCGGGCTGCCAAAGACTCGTTCAGGCAAAATCATGCGTCGGATTTTGCGAAAAATCGCAGCGAATGAACTCGAATCTCTCGGCGATACAACAACTCTCGCCGACCCAACCGTGGTCGACCAGCTTGTCGCCAAGCGAATAAATAAGTAACTATTCGCATGCTAGATCTGGCGATGAAGCCGAGAGGGTTTGGCGAACCCGCCTAAAGAGAACTAATGCAAGAAGTATTCAGCAGTGAAGACGCTCAACAAAAAACTATCTTAGGGCGGATACGCGCGCTCATTGCCGCTCTCGTTTCGCATTTTCCGTTGACGGGGCAAGGTAGCCTAGCACTGATTTTATCGGCAGGCGCTCTGCGTCTATTCGGCTATGGCAGCATGGACCTCGTCGTTTTCGCCCTATGCCTCTGTGCACTCTTCGTGGTGATAACCTCTCTCTTCGCCACAGTCATCGGCGGTCTGATCGTGCAGCGTCGCGTCATTCGAGCTTTGCAGAATCAATCGACCTCCCGGTCGGGTTACGCCTCCTTCGAGGCGGGATATTTCAATAGCACGGATTTTTCGCTCGTCGCGGTTCGCGGGCTTCCACTCATCCGCATCAATTGGCAAATCGTTTCGCCAGCGAACATAGAAACTTTAAACGAGCATCGACGAGATAATCGTCTACACGAAACGATCATTCCTGCGCGTCGAGGCAAAAGCGCCTCAATCACCCGCCGGTTCGAAGTCAGAGATGCACTCGGGTTCTGCAGCTATAGCTGGCTCGCAACACAACCTTTTCCTCACAGAACCCTTCCTCGCATAGGAGCCTATAAAGCAATCACACTCCAACGCGCGCGCGTTATGGAGGACGGCTTGCCTGATAACGGTGGTCGACCTGACGGCGACCGTATGGAAATCCGGCCCTATACGCCCGGAGACTCGGTGCGCGACATAATGTGGAAAGGCTTCGCCCGAAATCGACAGCTCAATGTTCGACTCCCCGAACGCAGCGTTGCATTCGACGACAAGGCCTGCGCTTACTTAGTGAGTGGCGTAGGCGACGAGGCAGCTTCAGCTCTGGCAAGACTAACGCTTGAATGCGGGTTGCTAGGCGACGATTGGCGCTTCGGTGCAGATACCCCCTCTCCTACCGGCACACTTGAATACCGGAGCCTTGAGGATGCGCTTGATGCTATTTCAGCGTCTGCCATGACCGACGAATCACGATTTAATAACCGTACATCAGACTCGGAATCCTATTATGGTCTAGACCGATTTATCGCCGCCACTCGATGTACTCAGTGCCTAGTTTTTGCCAGCGCGCGCGATTCAGCGGTGCTCAATAAGCTTGCCGCAACCGCTCACTCGGGCAGTTGTCGACTTAATCTAGTCGTCGGCGTAGACGTGCTCGGCAGACACACTCCTTCGGCGAGTTGGCAGAAAGCGCTGTGGCAGGAGTCCCGGTCCGCGCCTAAATCACCAAAGCTTTCTTCTACATCAGATTTGACGGCTCTGAGCCAGTGCGTAGAATCGATCGTACTAGTCGATAGAACCAGCGGAGATTTGCTAAAAATTTCCGACCTCGAGGATGCGATTCTTGGTTAAGCCACTCCCAATTTCAGTAGACGCAGGCAGTGCTGCACGGTCGGCACGGAGTGACGGCGCCCGCCACTTTCGCAAAACCCAGTTTTTGCGCCTAACAGCTGTTGCCTTCGCTGCATGGCTTGTGAGCCTCCCTCTAACCATAGCGAGTGGCTCGTTAGGCGCAGTTTTGGGCGCCTTGCTTGTGCCATTCTTGCTCGATAGGTTCTACCAAACAGGCAGGCTAGCCCATTTTCGCTTGAGCGCTGCGATAGCCGTCGCACTGCTACTCGCATTAGTTGGCTTAATGGTTGCCAGCGTTCTGCGCAACGGCAGCGAGCTTAGCGAACTGCTAAGTGCTAACCCATTGGCTGCAGACAACCCATTAGCACTCTACAGCGTGGGAGAATTTATCGCAGGTTTCGCGTTAGCCGCAGCGCTCTGCGGCAGCTTGCATTTACTGTCGCAGCGGGGCGGTGCTGGAAGGCTATGCGAACTAGTATTTATTGCCTGTGCAATCGTCTTCACGCTTACCGCTCATCGCAACGGGATGATCGACCGCCCGTTCGTACTCGGCGACTTCGCTCTCATTCGTGGCTATGATCCTGCGTATTTATTGATGGGCATCGGTACTGTCTCTCTGCTCGTGCTCACAGCTATCAATATGCAAGAAACAAACAAGGTGCGCGCGGTTTACCATCTTGCCACTCTCATAGCTGTTTGCCTTTTACTTACTGTTTTTGTGAGCCGCTTCGGTCTACCGACCCCAGAGCTTACCAACGACCTCGGCCTCACGGGACAGCAAGGCAACGGGAGTCAAGAAGACAATCCCTTCCAGGACAGTACGAATGATCCAAAGGATAAAGCTGCGCCGGTCGCCGTCGTCGTTTTCCATGATGACTATGAACCCGTCGACGGATCATACTATTTCCGTGAATCTGCCTATTCACAATTCAACGGGCAACGTATCGACTACGCCACGCGTGCGGACATGGACACCGACCTTTTGACGGGTTTTGATCGCCCCATCGATTCGCGTGATTCCAATACCGAACAAGGCTTAGACTACGCGACTTCTCCCCTGCCCAAGGCACCGCGAATGGCGGTGCGAACCACAATTGGCACCCTAGTCCCTCACCGCTCACCCTTTGGACTAGACACGCCAACGGCGTTTAAACGCATCCCCAATCCAAATGCAACGCGCTTCGACAATGCGTATGAAGCTATTTCGCATGTCCCCCTTTTCGAGTTTGATATTCTATTGGGACGTAAGACTGGCAATGAAGCATGGAGCGCCGACGTTGCAGCAGAATACTTAACGTTACCCGATGATGATCGCTACGCAGAGCTGGCAGCGTCGTTAACCGCGCAATTAAAACCCGAATTCGCGCAGGACGATTTTGCACGCGCATGGACCATCAAACAGTATCTCGATGAAAATGGAATCTACAGCTTAAAAAACGCGCACGCGGCAGAACCCGACCCAGCAGCCGCCTTCCTCTTCGGTGACCTCACAGGCTACTGTGTTCACTTTGCTTTCTCGGCAGTTTATTTATACCGCAGCCTCGGCATACCCGCTCGCGTCGGCGTTGGTTATTCCGTTCCGGCAAGTAACCGAGCAGGCGGATCATCCTTACTCATACAGGCTATTCATGGACACGCGTGGCCCGAGGTATATTTTGAAGATGTGGGTTGGGTCATCATCGATCCGGCGCCCCAGCAGACGCTTGTAGATATGACCACCGACCCGCAGGATAATCTGCAGCAACTCCTCGGAGATATGCTGCGCAATGAATCGTCATTTGAGCAGTTTATTGACGCGCAGCGTGAGTCGGCTTTCGATCCCATAGCATTGCTGCGGCAATTAGGCCGCTACCTCACTATCGCTGCAGCATTTATCGTAATGCTCGGTTACCTTGCAAAAATACAACGTCGGTTCGCGCCACGCTTCGGAGCGGGGAAAAATCGATCACTGACAGGCTACAGAGCAACTCTCGATCGGCTCGCCGATGTGGGTCTGAGACGAGAATTTGGCGAATCTCGAGAAGCATTTGCAGCGCGTTGCTCTTCCTACGCTCCAGGTCTCGCTAAGCTTACACACGCCCATTTAGCGGCAACATTGGGCAACACGAACTCTACATCGAATCTTCATCAATCTCGCACTAAGACCAACGACCATCCAAAGCTTAGCGCATTCGACTGGGATTCTCTTGAACGATCGATTTGCTCTGAACTAAAAACCAACTTCCCGTTATGGCGCAGACTGGTCGGCGCCCTGCATCCCTTTAGCTGGTCTACAACACGCTAGCCCGATTGGAGTTTTAAATGAGTTTAGACAACGTAACAGCGGACGATGATTCGCTCGCAATATCTGTTAGTTCCCCTTTAGATTCTTCAGATCCTCAACATGAACTGGCTGCTGCGCGCGAGACCTTAGTCAAACTCTCCGGCATCGTTAAAGAGACCGTTATAGGACGCGATGAGGTGATCGAGCTATGCATTATCGCGCTAGTTTCAGATGGCCATGTGCTACTGGAAGATTTTCCTGGCTCCGGAAAAACCACCCTTGCGAAAACTCTCGGTGAGGCGATAGTCAGCAAGAAAGTTCCACTAATGTCATCCGATAACTCAATTGCTGAACAGGATATTGCTGCTTTCCGACGCATTCAGTTTACACCCGACCTGCTGCCTTCTGATGTTACCGGCGTGCCAATTTTCGATCCGAGCAATAACAGCTTTCATTTTCGCCGCGGACCGCTGTTTGCGCACGTGGTGCTTGCTGACGAGATCAACCGCACATCACCCAAAGTGCAATCAGCGATGCTCGAAGCGATGGGGGAGAAACAGGTGTCCGTTGACAACACGACCTACCCACTTGGCGAGCTGTTTTTCGTTATCGCGACTCAAAACCCCTTAGATTTGGTTGGTACATACCCCCTGCCAACACCGCAGCTTGATCGATTTTTGTTTAAATTGACGATGGAACACATCGATCGTGACGCCGAGCTAGCTGTTTTATCAACCCACCTCGATCGACAACAGGGAAGCACACGCATTGCGACCGAGAATACAGTGACCCGAGAATCGCTCCTGAGCGCGCGTCGGATCATTGCGTCCAACGTAGTAATCAGCGACGCCATAAAAGTCGCACTGGTCGATATTTCGAGAGATTTGAGACGCGATTCACGTGTTCTCCAAGGCAATTCCACCCGCAGCATTGTGCTTATGCTGCCTGCGCTAAAAGCGGCGGCCGCACTCGATGGGCGTAATTATGTCAGTGCGGCCGACATCGAAAAACTGCTACCGCAGGTGTTCGCTCACCGCCTCGAGCTCGCACCGGGTGCCGGCGACGTCTATGCACTGCTGCGCGAAATCATGATGCCAGCGATGGAGCAGCTTGCCCGATCCACCCTTCGATAGAGCAGACGCCCTAGGCTGATGCGCGAGGATATTCGCGAGGATGATTGATAACTTTGCAGGTAAAATGCCGACGTTAACCGGTCGCTCGTTCAGACAGCGTCCTCTGATTGATGCTACCCTTTACCTTTTGTGCGCGTTACTTTCGCTTACTCTGAGCATCTCTGCTAAGGGACAAGACCTTACCGAAATCGAACTGCCTACGCCGGAGATTTGCTTCGGCCTGCGAACTATTGTCGAACCTCAAGCCCTCGCTGTGTGTAGCGCGCTCGATGCTAATTTGCGTATTCGCGCACGCGAGCTCGCAGAGCAATGGTTGACCACGGCGCCGGATTCTGCAGCAGCGCATTACACCCTTGCAGAGGTATTATTATCGGTTGAAGGCAATGTCCCACGCGCACTATTCCACCTGAATCAGGCCGAAGCCAAGAGTAAAATCCGCTCGTTTGACCAGATGATAGAGGTAAGCGCCGAGGCGCCATTAGACGCAAAACCGGAGACGCCGCTGTGGCACTACCTTACCCTGAATCAACTGGCATCCGTTCATCAGCTTATCGGTAATCAGGAGGACTCTCTCCGCTACTTGGATGCATTGACGGAAGCCTACGGGGTTAACCTCGAATCCTACAAAGGCTGGCCACTAATCAAGCTCGGCCGTTTCGAAGACGCGCGGCAGAGTGCGCTGCGGGTCTTAGCCGCAGAGGACGTGGACCGATTCTCCGAAGCGCAGGCTTGGAATACTCTCTGCGCGGTAGAACTCAGCGAGCCTCAAGAAAATCTCTCGGCACCAGCCTGCGATAAAGCACTTGAACTTGACGAAGCAGCACAGAGTGACCGACCGGAATTAAGCACAGTGACGCTCACTAACGCTGCGGAAGTCGCCCTAAGCAGACTCCGTGTCGATCAAGCAGAAAATTTAATCGACAGGGCCACTCGCTATCCAAATCCGAGCAGCGTGTCCAACCCTTGGATTCAGAAGCTCTATCTGACACTCGCGCAGGGTCGATTCGACGATGCGCAGAGCGCACTAGGGCAAATGTCAATCTGGCGTAACAGACAAGATCCTCTGATTGGCGTCAGTAATCGTGCTGAACATTTCCTCGTAAGCGCGGCCTTTCTGCTCATTGCAGGCTACACGGAGGATGCGGCGCGCCTTGCCGAATCCGCCTTGAATCAGCCGGATCGTAACGGCAATTTTAGCGCCGATGACGCGCAGAAAGATGCTATCGCGGCACTGCTCACAACCCTCGCCCTTCGCGCTGATTACGAACGTCAACTTGAGTATGCCTCTGCACAAGAGTGGCAACTGAGGCTCTCCTCCGTCGCCAAAGCGCAACTCACGCGTCTCGCTGCCTGGCGCGCAGGTCGCCGTGCAGCGTCTCTTT
>Ga0129324_10002182_pt1 | contig 12155 bp, 12 predicted proteins | sample CPBDNA_7_FD_96879 | JGI IMG/M metagenome (GOLD analysis project Ga0129324, IMG submission 96879) | Freshwater to marine salinity gradient microbial communities from Chesapeake Bay, USA - CPBay_Spr_15_0.2_DNA | ecosystem: Environmental > Aquatic > Marine > Coastal | place: USA: Chesapeake Bay... | reverse complement strand
GATGGTGATGGTTGGGTGGCATGCGCCTGCGGAAATAAGCATTGGGGTCTCAACGGTGCCGCTGGAATATTGATTATTCGTGGCAACCAAATTTTGTTACAACATCGTGCGCCGTGGGTTCATAACGGAGATACCTGGGGCATCCCAGGTGGTGCGCGGGATTCCCATGAATCAACTATTGAAGGTGCCTTCCGCGAAGCGGTTGAGGAGACTGGGATCGATACAGATTTACTAACACCGCTGTACACCTTTATCGATGACCATGGTGATTGGCGGTATGAAACGGTTATTGCACGTGCATCAGATGGATTAACCGCCCACGAGGTCAATGATGAATCCCACGAGGTTCGTTGGGTGGATATTGAAAAGGTTGTGCAACTGCCTTTGCACCCCAGCTTTAGAAACTCCTGGCCGCAATTAGTGGAACTGGTTAATAACCTTATCGGCCCAAGTTAACTCTGTTTCCGAACTATGAGCCACGACCACAACGGTAGTTCCACTTTCTGCACGCTGTTGCAATAATTCAATGATCTTTCGACGAGAATGAATATCTTGCGATGCAAGAGGTTCATCCAACAGCAATACCGGAGTACCTTGGGCTATGGCTTGAGCAATGGCAACACGTTGAGCTTCTCCCCCAGACAAAGTCGTCACTAAGCGATCTGCTAAATCGCTGAGCTCTAACGCCTCTAAAACTTCTGATGATTTTCCGCCCATTTCAACTATCTCGCGGACGGTAAAACCCAGGACAAAGCTTTGATTTTGAACCACCATGGCACGAATGCCAGCCAAGGTACTAGCCGAGGTCAGTATCGGATGATGATCATCAATCGTAATTGTTCCCTTGTCAGGTGCGATATCTCCTGCAATAGCGGCCAATAAGGTGGATTTTCCACTGCCATTGGGTCCAACAATAACTGTGATTGATCCGGCAGGAATTTGTTCAGAGTAATCATAAATAATCTCGCGACCATCGCGGATGATGGTGATCTCATCAATAGTAATCATTGCGTTCTCCAGACATTGTTCTTGACAGCAACAAGTGCGATCAAAACTGGAGCACCCAACAAAGCCGTTGCCAGGCCAATGGGAAGTTCATTTGGTTGTGCAATTGTTCGAGACACAGTGTCTGCCACGACAACAATCAGAGCACCGATCACAGCGCTATGGACAACTAATTGTCGATGTGATGGCCCATAAATAAAACGTGCAATGTGGGGTGCTGCCAATCCAATAAAGGCGATTGATCCAACTGTACTAACCGCACCACCTGCAACCATAGAAAGCCCAATCAAGGCCAATAGTCGAATCCTGGAAACATTTACCCCTAAGTGAAAAGCTGTTGCATCCCCGAGCGATAACCGATCCAAGAACGGTGCGATCCTCCAAGCGATAGCAACGCCAATATTGGTTGTAATACTTACTCCGATGAGATTTTCCGAGGTAATCAACGCTAGTGAACCAAAGCTCCAAAATGATATTGATCGAACATCAGCCCTTGAGGCCATTGCAGATGCGATTCCTACAAATGAGGTAAAGATTGCAGAGACAGCAACTCCTACAATGATTAAAGTAAAGGAGGACAAGGCTCCTCTCAAAGCTGCCAACTTAAATGTCAGCGAGGTCGCAAGTAAGGCACCTAAGGTTCCACAGAAAATCGCACCAACTGTTCCTACCTCAACCAACCCCACACTAATGCCAAGAACCGCGCCAAGTGCTGCGCCCGCCGATGTTCCCAGGATCGCCGGCTCTGCAACCGCGTTGTTGCACGCACCTTGAGCCAACAAACCTGCAACACCTAAGGCAGCGCCCACAATCACAGCGGCGGTGACACGTGGAACCCTTATCTGCCACAGGATTTCATTGCTTCCGGGGTTTATTAAGGCTGTCCAAAAATCAGCGATCTGAGTTGCACCAATAGATAGTGAGATGAAAAATGCACAGCTCAAAAGTATGAATGGGAGGGACTTTTTCATCCTCTCACCTGCTCAAGCGCCTTTGCTAGTGCCTGCAGTAATGATGAGGTTCTGGTGCCAAAGGAGAGCAGTAACGAGTCATCTACATCGATAATTGCTGAGTTTTTTCCGGCCTTCGTTTGAGCAACACCCGGAAGTTTAAGTAAACCCTTTACTCCTCCTACAGATTCAAGACCCTTGCTCATTACCATGATGACATCAGGGTTGAGCTGTGCAAGAGATTCAGCGGTTAATGTATTAAAGGGACGATCTAATTCTTTGGCTCCAACATCAATTGCACCTAACGCCTCTAACAATGAGTCAGCGCCTGACCCAGAACCACCAATGAGATACACAGATGATGTTCCACGCAGATATAAAAAGGCAACGCGTGGAGTCCATGAAAGTTGTGATGTCGCTAAGGATTGGTCAATCTGTTGCACCAACTGCTCTGCCTGTAAGTGGGCACCTATCGCAGCTGCCACAGCCCGTACCTTTACAGAAATATCCCCGAGCCTCCAGCTCTCTGGAGTTTTTACAACTCTAACTCCACTCGAACGGATCAGATCAATTGCAGATTGTGGGCCGGTCGATGCATCAATGATTACAAGATCGGGCTTAAGTGCGATTACCTTTTCTGCAAGAACTTGGTGACCAGAGGTAACGATTGGAATTTGCGAGAGCGAATCCTCGCTACTTGAGATATCTCGACCAACGATGATGGATTGCGCGTTGAGAGATTGCATGATCTCAGCAACGCCATTAGCCAAAACAACAACGCGAGATGCCGTAAAGGATGCCGGGGTTGAAAGTGAAATCGATCTCACTTGATCCTGAGAAATTGTTATAGATGTTGCATCTGAGCTTTGCGAACACCCAGAAAGTGCAATCGCAAGCGCGATTATTAACAATTTTCTCACAAGGCTAGTGTGCCAAAACTTTTCACGACAGATCTCTGTGTCCTGTCGGATAAGGCTGGAAGGGCTTCAATTTAGAGTTTGGTCATGAGGAAGATACTGGTGTTACTAGTGGCGTTAGCTGTCTCCTCCATGCCTTCCTCCTATGCAAAATCGGTGAAGGGTTCACAAGATCAAATCCTTTCCGTTTCAAAAACCACAGTAAAGAGTGGTTCATCTGTAACTGTAAAGGGCCGATACTTTGATGAGACGGTCGGGATTTATCTCGCCTTTTGCGTAATACCTCCAAAAGGCAAAGCTCCTACCCCTTGTGGTGGCGGAGTCAATAAAGCTGGATTAGGTGAATCATCATTTTGGATCTCATCCAATCCCCCTCCATATGCAATCGGTTTAACTGAAGAGTTTTCACCCGGTGGACGCTTTATGCAAAAGGTAAAGATCTCAAAGAAGATCGGAAAGTTTGATTGCACCAGGGTGAAGTGCGCAATCACCGTACGAGCAGATCATCTACGCAGTAATGATCGAAGTTCAGATCTATTTATTCCCATTACCGTCAAATAAGGAGAAAAATGAAGAAGCTAGTTCTCGTTGCATTAATGGCAGCTTTGATGACACCAGTTTCAGCGCAAGCTGCTGAAACAAAGTTTGTCGGAGGCCCATTGACCAACCTCGAATCTCAGGGTGCAACAATCAATCTCACCCTTTCAAATGTTCCGGTAAAGGGCGGGCTTTATCTAATGCAGTGCGTCGAGGGCCTACCTGGTGCCCGACCAACGCTATGTAATAAGGCGGTAGAACTCTGGATCTCTGCTGCACGTGGTGCATCATTTCTCCCAACAGATGCGATTAAATTCAAGCCAACTGGCAGCTTTGTCTCTGGTTCAACAACGGTAGATTGCACAGTAGAAAAGTGTGGAATCTTCATTAGATTTGATCACACCGTTGCATCTGATCTTTCAGAGGATCAATTCATTCCGTTGACTTTCAAGGCAGCAACAACAAGCACCGTCGCACTTCCTAACGATGAGATCACCGCAACGATTAATGGAGTTGTAGTCAATACACGGACTCCAATTACCTTGACCTACCGCCAGTTTGCAACGGTATCTGCAACCGCTAAATCTGGAGCCAAGATCACCTTTGCCACATTGGCTCCAGCCTGTGCGCTCAATGGCACAGAGATCACACCGCTTACCGGTGTCGGCGAATGTGCTATCTCAGCAACTTCTGCAGGCAATGACAAGTTCGCAGGCGTTACAGCGATTCTGCCGATACGCCTGGCCCTCGGTACTCAAACCATGGGTGTGTTCACAACTCCGAAGAGAATTACCTCTGGAAAGAAACTATCTCTCCCGGCCTCCAGTAATTTTGGTGAAAAGATTATCTACAAGTCAGCTGGCGCTTGCACTATCTCTAAGGGAAAAGTAATGGTGAAAAAGGGCAGGTGCACGATTACCGCCACCGCTCCTGCAAAGAGCGATAGTTACACAGCACTGAAAATCAAGTACACAATTACTGGACGATAAGTATCAGTTAGCGGTCAGGCCATTGATGCAGAAGGCGGTCGCATAGGCGATCTCGCTTTCAGCATCGTGGCCTGATTCAATTCTCTTTGTCGATGCATCTGTAATTGCTTGAATAAAGATGAGTGCGCGCTGCGAATCCTTTACTCCCAGCTCTTCTACAGCTTTGATCAAAGGTGACATCAACGCTCGGTGTGCCATACCGATCTGATGTGAGCGAGATTGAGGCTTAGCAGCTGAGTTAAGCGCTTTAGCTAATAAGTGTCGGCCATCTGCGATGTAGGTCAACGCTCCTCGTATCCAGCAGGAGACTATGCATTGAGCATCAGCACACCCAGAAACTGCGGTGTTTAAAGTTGTAGCAAAGCTATTGAGTTCATCAATTACTAAATCAGCAACTAATTCAGAGCCGCTGCCGAAGTACTCGTAGACAGATGTACGCGACAGGCCGGCACGCTGTGCAACTGCAGCAACAGATATTGCTGCACCACCAGATTCAAGGGCGATACTTGCCGCCGCTTCAATGAGTTGATTTCTTCGCCAATCACGATGAGAGGCTAAATCAGGGGTTTGAATCCTTGGCATTTCGCCACCTCTCTGAACAATCACAGGAAATACAGCATTTGTTGCTTGAATCAAAACCTTACAGTACTTTTCAATAATGACAACTTTTATTGAGAGTCAGATCGGCGGACTTGGACCGGCGCTCTTTTACCTGACTCTCTTTGTGATCATCTATCTAGAAACAGCTGTCATTCTGGCCTTCTTTATACCTGGTGACACCCTGCTATTTACAGCAGGATTGATTGTGGCAACGAGTGATGATTTAAATATTCTTACGACTGCAGTGATTGTAACTTTAGGAGCCTTTCTTGGTGATCAAACCGCATACCGATTAGGACGACGCTTTGGGTATGGGTACATAACTAGTAAGAACAAAACATCCCTAAATAATTTGCTTGGCAAAGCTGAACTCTTCTATGAAAAACATGGCATCTCATCTATGTTTCTGGCCCGCTTTTATCCCTGGTTTCGCACCTTGATTCCATTTTTGGCAGGGGTTGCCAAGATGAACGCAGCTAAATTTGGCGTGGTCAATCTTTTAAGTGCAATTACGTGGGGCTTTGGCATCACATGTCTTGGCTACTTTGCTAACTCTAATCCGCAGTTGAAAGATGCTTCGCGCTACATCGCAGCCTTCTTTATTGTTCTAAGCATCGCCTTGGCGATTAAGAACTACCTATCTAGAGACTCTGAGAAAGTCGCTTAAGAGAGTCTCGCACTACTGCAGGATCTGAGGTTCGCCACAGTGGTGGCATGGAGTTGAGCAGTACATTTCCATACCGCTTAGTGACAATTCGCGAATCCAAAATTGCAACAACCCCACGATCATCAACTGAGCGGATCAAACGCCCGGTGCCTTGTGCCAACAGGAGCGCAGCACGAGGCAGTGAAACCTGCATAAAACCGCTGCCACCTGCCGCATCTGCCTGTGATGCACGGGCGCTCATTACAGGTTCATCGGGGCGCGGAAATGGAATGCGATCAATCGCAACCAGAATGCAGCTATTTCCAGGAACATCGACACCTTGCCACAGTGACATTGTGCCGATCAAAATCGAGGTCTCATCCTTTTCAAACCGTGACACCAAAGGACCAACAGCATCTCCACGTTTTTGTGTAATGATCTTGATGGGCAATTCAGCCAATACCTTGCGCAGATGCAGATCAGCCGCCTCTACCCCACGCCATGATGAAAAGAGCGCCAGTGTGCGCCCACCTGCTGCATCAATCAGCTCACCAAGTTCAGTCAAAACCTCTTGGCTAGGTCCATCACGACCTGGCTCTGGCAGATGCTTAGGCATGTACAGCACACCTTGATTAGCAAAATCAAAGGGAGAGCCAACATCGAGCATCTGAACATTGGCCGGATCAACTTCACCATCTTTAACTTCAGCGTTGAGCTCTTCATTGACTAAAAAGCCGATGCTCTTAGCCATCGAATCAAAGCCCTTACCAACGGTCAATGTTGCAGATGTTGCAATGACCGGGGTCTGGGTCAAAAGATTTTCGCGCAACACATCAGATACCGACAAGGGCGCTAAGTACAGGGTAGAAAATGTTGGTTCATACCACAGCACTAAACCATCACCTAGCTTCAAAATTGTTGCTGCAGTCGTTGCAATCTCATTGACCGCACCTTTAACTCGGGCACGCTCTGCTAACTCATCGGTATCAATGATCTCATCATCTGCAGATAAGAACTGCATGATCGCCTTTGAGCTCTCCATAACCTTGCGAATTGAAAACTCTAGGGATTGTGGGATCTGCTCAAGGCGACCCTGCGCCGATAGATCACCCTTAATATCTTCGCCGTAATCAACCATAGATTCATGAAAATCATTTGCAGCTTTATGGAATGCATCTGCAAGCTTGCCCGGCATGAACTTTCGAGCCATCGCCGCTGCCCGTAAAACTCGGTTAGAGGTTAACTCATCTGTGACGGCTTGAGTTGCTCGATCCATAAACTCATGCGCCTCATCCAAAATGACACAATCTCGTTCAGGCAAAATTGGATGCGAGTCCACAATCTCGATCGCAAGCAGGGTGTGATTTGTAATGACAATATCTGCCGTTTGCGCCTTTGCCTTTGCATTGGCTGCAAAGCATTGCGATCCAAATGCACACACATCAGCGCCCACACACTCACGACCTGATGTGCTGTTAGCCGCCCATACTCGTCGATCAACTTCAGGTGCATCATCACGATCTCCGCTCACGCCTGGGGTCTTGGCCCAAGCGATCAGACGCTTGGCATCCTTTTCAAGGGATGAAACCTCCATCACTAACTCGGTATCTGGATCAACATCCTCACTATTCATCTTTTGGAGGCACACATAATTTCCAACACCCTTATAAATGGCGTAGGAGATCTCTCGACCTAACTCTTTTTCAAGCGCCGGAACAACTGCGGGAAGATCGCGATCTACCAGCTGTCTTTGTAGCGCAAGGGTGGCTGTTGCAACCAATACCTTGCGCCCATGAACGATTCCAGGGATCAAATAAGCAAGAGATTTACCGGTACCGGTTCCAGCTTGAACCATGAGGTGATGTCGATTTGTTAATGCGTTTGCAACCGCTTCCGCCATTTCAATCTGGCCATCACGAGCAGAACCACCAATCGCCTCAACCGCAACATCTAGTGCGCGCCGCACCTGTGCTGACATGTCGCTCATTAAAGAGCCAGCAAATCCATAAACTCATTTACTGCAGTAGTTGAAAGCTTGTTGTAATCAAGGCACAACTCAATAATCTGCTTCTGCTTATCAGCATCGTAAATACGGGCCAGGTTGGTCTTGTACTTTTCAATCAACAGCGGAATACCTTCGGCCCGGCGTCGTGCATGGCCGATTGGGTACTCGACAGCGACCTCTTCAAATACGGTGCCATCTGTAAATTCCACGGTAATTGCGTTAGCGATCGATCGCTTTTCAGGGTTGTGATAATCCGCTGTATAGGCCGGATCTTCGACGCAAACTATCTTTTCGCGTAGCGCATCAATACGTGGATCTGCCGCAATATCCTCTTCATAATCACGAGCGGTTAATCGACCAAAGATAAATGGAACCGCAACCATGTACTGAATACAGTGATCGCGATCTGCAGGGTTATTGAGTGGACCCTTCTTATCGATGATTCGGATACACGCCTCGTGTGTACGAATCGTGACCTTTGCGATCTCATCTGAACTCTTACCCGCAGCCTGCATCTGGTGATAGATCGTCATCGCAGCTTCAACACCTGTTTGCGAATGGAATTCAGCTGGAAATGAGATCTTAAACAAAATGTTTTCCATGACATAAGTGCCATAGGGGCGTTGGAATGTGAACTCCTTACCCTTAAATGAGACATCGTAGAAGCCCCAAGTTTTTGCAGTCAGCGCTGATGGATAACCCATCTCGCCAGTCTTTGCGATTAATGCCAGACGCACTGCGCGAGCTGTCGCATCCCCTGCCGCCCATGATTTACGTGAACCTGCATTGGGAAAGTGTCGATAGGTACGAAGTGATTGTCCATCGATCCACGCTAGTGAAACCGCTGCCAAGGCTTGATCTCGTGTTAAACCCATCATTTGCGCAACTACAGCGGTTGATGCGACCTTGACCAGAATGACATGGTCGAGACCTACCTTGTTAAATGAGTTCTCTAGGGCAATACATCCCTGAATCTCATGCGCCTTGATCATCGCAGTTAAAACATCTTTGATTGTGAACTTCTTATCTGATGTGCGGCTGAGCCAATCTGCCGTTGCAAGGATTGCTCCCAAGTTATCTGACGGATGTCCCCATTCAGCGGCTAACCAGGTGTCATTGAAATCTAACCAGCGGACCATCGCGCCAATGTTGAATGCGCCTTGCACTGGATCTACAACATGTTTGGTTCCTGGAACCTTTACACCGTTAGCCACGGTTAATCCGGGAACAACAGGGCCCAACAACTTGGTGCAGGCTTCATATTCAAGGGCTTCAAGGCCGCATCCAAGTGTGTCCAGAAAGCAGTTCCATGCAGTCTCGTAAGCAACCGGAGATTTAACTTCGTACATCAAGGCGTAATCGACGATATCGATAATCGCTTGATCGTATGGCTGGTTCCCTTGAGAAAGATGGGACGACATTAATTAACGCTTATCGATAGGTACAAAGGCAAGATCTTCAGGACCAACATAGGTAGCTGTTGGGCGGATAATCTTGCCATCGTTGCGCTGCTCAATCACATGAGCTGTCCAACCTGAAATACGTGCCATCACAAAGAGTGGAGTGAAGTAATTAACTGGAATCTTCATCGCATCATAAGCAACTGCTGAGAACCAGTCGACGTTAGGGAACATCTTCTTGACCTCCCACATCACCGATTCAATACGCTCGGCGATGTTGTACAGATTTTCCTTGCCAGCCTCTTCTGCAAGCTCCTTTGTCAAAACCTTGACGATCTCATTACGAGGATCTGAAACTGTATAAACAGGGTGACCAAAACCAATCACTACTTCCTTAGCATCGACACGCTTTCGAATATCAGCTTCTGCTTGATCTGGTGTTGAGTAACGAAGTTGAATCTCAAGTGCAACCTCATTTGCACCACCATGCTTAGGACCGCTGAGCGCTCCGATAGAGCCGGTAACACATGAGTAAATATCTGCACCGGTTCCTGCAATTACGCGACCAGTAAATGTTGAAGCGTTGAACTCGTGCTCTGCATACAAAACAAGTGAGGCATGCATCGCCTTTTCCCACAATGCACTTGGCTTTTGCCCATGTAGCAGATGTAAAAAGTGCGCACCGATTGAATCATCATCTGTTTCAACCTCAATACGCTTTCCGCTATTAGCAAAGTGGTGCCAGTAACCAAGAAGTGAGCCTGTCTTTGCCAGCATTGAGTCTGCGATATCTCGCGCCTCTGCCTCTGTGTGCTCTGTTGACTCTGGAGTAATCGCACCCAAGGCTGAAAATCCTGTACGCAAAACATCCATCGCATGAGCTGTTGCTGGAAGTTGTTCCAGGACTGTCTTTACCTGAGGTGAGAGCCCGCGTAGACCTTTGAGCTTTTTCTTGTAACCATCTAGCTGAGATTGAGTAGGAAGTGCACCATGGACCAAAAGGTATGCAACCTCTTCAAATTGGCAGTTAGCTGCTAAATCTTTGATTGAGTATCCGCGGTAGTGAAGATCTGCTCCACCAACTGCGCTCAGCGCTGTACTTCCCGCCGGAACTCCAGAGAGTGCAACTGACTTTTTTACTTTGATTTCTGTCATGGTCCCTACCCGTTGTCTTTACCTAGTGTTTGGTCAAGTGCTTTTTCATATTCATAGTAATTAATAGCTTCATATAACTCTTCACGTGTCTGCATCGTGTCGATCACACCAGCCTGTGTGCCCTCACGACGAATCGCAGTGTAGACATTTTCAGCCGCCTTGTTCATCGCTCGGAAGGCTGAGAGCGGGTTGAGGATCATTCTGACCCCATTGGCCGCTAGCTCCTGGCGAGTAAACAGTGGAGTCTTTCCAAACTCGGTGATGTTGGCCAGGATCGGAATGGAAACGCTCGATGAAATTGTGGCAAAATCCTGAAGGCTTTCTACCGCTTCAGGGAAGATCAAATCTGCACCAGCTTCAATATATGCGTGGATACGATCTAGCGCTGAATCAATACCCTCGTTAGCGATTGCATCGGTACGGGCCATGATTGAAAAATTATCATCGGTGCGAGCGTCAACCGCTGCCTTGATGCGATCAACCATTTCGCTCTTTGAAACAATCTCTTTGTTAGGGCGATGACCGCAACGCTTTGCGCCTGCTTGATCTTCGATGTGCATCGCTGCAGCACCGGCCTTGATTAAATCCTTAACAGTGCGGCCAATGTTAAAAGCCGATGGTCCAAAACCAGTGTCAGCATCTACCAACAAAGGTGTATCGCAGATATTGGTGATACGACGAACATCAATTAAGACATCCTCAAGGGTTGTGATTCCTAAATCTGGAATACCCAAGGATCCTGCCGCAACCCCACCACCAGAAAGATATATCGCACGAAATCCTGCGCGCTTGGCTAAAAGAGCATGGTTAGCGTTAATGGTTCCAATAATCTGAAGTGGGGATTCTTCAGCTAAGGCCTTTTTAAAGGCCGCACCTGCGCTGGTTACGCTCACAGGTTGAGTCTATCTAGGGGGTCTTTAAACGCAAAAGTTCGATGGCAGCGATCGCGCTGTCGTAACCCTTGTCCTCTTTGCTGCCGGCGACACCAGAACGAGCAATAGCTTGATCGAGGTCGTTGCACATTAAAACCCCATACCCGATGGGCTTTCCGTACTTTAGAGAGACATCGATGACACCTTGAGTTACACCTTGGCAGACGTAGTCAAAGTGAGGTGTCTCACCTTTCAAAACAAGGCCGACAGCAACAACTGCATCAAAGCCTGCTTCAAATGCATATTGAGCAGCAAGTGGAATTTCAAAGGAACCCGGAACAAATTGCACTTCGACCTGCTTCACCTGTGCGGCCGCAAGTGCGCGCTGTGCACCAGCAATCAAGTCATTACAAATATCTAGGTGCCACGATGAAGAAATGATCGCAACCTTGGCGTTAGGAAGCGGCTTAATACCGATTGCTGGTGCATGTCCTGCCATTTACTTGCCTCCTCGTAAGTGACCAAGTTTTTCTTCCTTGGTAGCCAAATACTTTTCATTAAAAGTATTTGGTGCAACGGTTAGATTGGCCTGAGTTACCTCAACCCCTGCTGTGCGTAAGGCTTGAACCTTGTTGGGGTTGTTGGTCAAAAGCGTTACCTTTTTAACACCTAGCGCCGTAACAATTGCAACTGCATCAGACCAATCACGCGCATCGATCTCATGTCCCAAATGCAGATTGGCATCGATAGTGTCCATGCCCGCATCTTGTAGTTGATACGCCTTGATCTTTTCAGTCAACCCAATTCCGCGACCTTCATGATCGCGCAGATAGATGATGTATCCATGGCCATGGCTTTGAATAAGTGAGATAGATTTTTCTAACTGCTCGCCGCAGTCGCAGCGTTGTGAATGAACAACATCGCCGGTAAAGCACTCGCTATGAATTCGAATCATCGGAGCCTTGCCAGCATCACCAAATGCAATGACAGCGTGTTCACGTTGACGAAGTCCGGGATATGTTGCAATCGACCATAAGCCGGTGCGCAACGGCAGCTGTGCCCATGCAAACTCAAATGAG
>Ga0129324_10002181_pt1 | contig 12156 bp, 7 predicted proteins | sample CPBDNA_7_FD_96879 | JGI IMG/M metagenome (GOLD analysis project Ga0129324, IMG submission 96879) | Freshwater to marine salinity gradient microbial communities from Chesapeake Bay, USA - CPBay_Spr_15_0.2_DNA | ecosystem: Environmental > Aquatic > Marine > Coastal | place: USA: Chesapeake Bay... | reverse complement strand
CTCATATCTCATATCTCATATCTCATATCTCATATCTCATATCTCATATCTCATATCTCATATCTCATATCTCATATCTCATATCTCATATCTCATATCTCATATCTCATTAGGTTTTAATGGTGTATCGGTAATTTGTATACCACAATAAGGTTTTGGAGTGCTATTAAAATCTATGTTTTTATAAAGACCATTATCAATAGATATTTTTAATAATAATTTAAAGTTAGACCAAAATTCAGGTTCATGACCAATACTTTTTGTCATAAGATGTGCTAATTCGTGAATACTAACAAATGTCATTATATTTTCTTTTACTAATTTTTCACCATCTTTTTTATCTCTTAAACAAAAAACTATTTTTTCTCCTTTATTTACTGAATAACTTGTATATTTAGCATCTGGTGTTGTTTCTGAAAAAGCATCTGGATTAAAATTTTTACTTAATCTTTCTATATCTTCTTTTAATTTATTTTTTATGTTATTTGTTAATTGTTGACCTTCACTTGTTCCACCATCTTGTCCAACAATAGTATCTTTTTGTTGATCAGTATTTGATTTGTCAATTTGTGTTTCTTTATCTACAGTAGTTTTCATATATTTATTATAAATAACTTCATATCCAGAAGTAGTCATAATATTTACTAATTTTTCTAATTTAACAGCAATAGTTCCTAATAAATCTGCTGCTTCTTGTTTATTTTCTACATTACGAACTAAATAAGATTTACCGTTTATATTTGTTTTAACCATTACAATATCATAACTTTGTGCTTCAAAATATTTATAAATAATAATAATTAATGTAATTATAATAATGATATTTACAATTTCAAACATAGTAATGATTTATAGTATGATTTAAAGTATAATTTATAGTATTGTATTTAATAAGTATATTTTTATTTATTATCTAATATATACAAAGAACTATATTTTACAAATATTATAAATATTATTTATTTAAAAATATTATAAATATTATAAATATTATAATATTTTAAAATAAATAATATGGATTTTTATTTATAAAATTATATATGTATAGATTAAATAAGTATATGATATAATTTATTTAATCATGGATAAAAATAGTTGCGAATCCATTACAACATTATCAATACTTAAATTTATAATAAAATCAATAAGTAATGACATACCTGATATTAAACTTATATTTATAGGTCCTCAAACAGATAAAACAAAAGATATATTACAAAAATTAGAAAATAAAAAAATAAAAGATGACATAAAAGATGACATAAAAGATGATAATAAGTATATTCATTCTATTTTATCATCATCAGAAAATAAATATTTAGAAAAAATTATACCTTATTATATAACTAAATTTGGTAATATAAGTAATTATAATATTTTTTTTATTTATAAATTTATAGAAGAAAATTTACCAATAGAACATGTTAGAATTATATTATATGAAACTATAAAAAAATATATTATACCAAAAACTAAACAAAATGAAAATTTATATTTACCACCACATATGATGATTTATAAATTTCCCAAAACAATGACTTTTAAATATTTTATAGAACAAATAAATTATATTTTTAGAAAAGAACATTTAGAATTACATTATGAAGAAGATAATAGTTTAAATAATAAAACTTTTTTTAATATTCTTTATAAAATGACTTATATGAATAAAACAGATATTGAATATAGATTAAAAAAATTATTACCAGATAAATATGATACTATAGTTCCAAAATTTACTACAATTGAAATATTTAAATATACAGATTGCATTAAAAATGATGAATTACAACATTTATTACTTAGTTTACCTATAATTCTAACAACAAAATATACATATTTATCTGAAACAAATCAAAATAATTATTATGGATATCAAAACATAGAACATATTATTAATACATATAAAATAAATAAAGAAGATAAAGAAGATAAAGAAGATAAAGAAGATAAAGAAGATAAAGAAGATAAAAAACAGAAAACAAAAAATATAAATATTATTAATAATATTAATATTATAAATGATAATATTAACATTGATAATGATGATTTCCTATATTTAAATTTAAATTATTATAATAAAACAATAAATAATGATTATTTTATATTATTAAAAAATGATTTAAATAAAATTATAGAAAATAATGATAATAATAAAAATGATAAAAATAAGAATAAAACTATTTTAGAATACTATTTTCCAAAAGAATTTGAAAATAAAATAAAATTAAATCCATCACAATATAAATCAATATATGATAATTTTAAATTAACTACTTATAAAGAAAATATTTTTAATGAGAATAGTTTTAAAATAAATGAATGTTATTATGAAGATATTATTTTTGATACATTAAGTAATAAATTAGATATAAAATATAATTTATCACAATTATTTAATAATCTTAAAACAACGTTTTATAATCCAGTAATTAAATTATTCAATAATGGAACAGAAACAAATGTAAAATTATTTAAATCTATATTAAATAATTATACATTAAATGAATTATCACAATTTATAAATCCAAAAAATAAAGATAACTATATAAATAAATTAAATAAATTAGATTATATACAATTTAAATGGCAAATACCTAATGTAGAAAATAATAAAATAAGTAAAAAACATAATAATATATTAATAACTATTAATTTTTATGAAAATGGTTATATAATATCACATTTTGATACAAATAATATTAAAATGAATATTGATAATAAATTAAATAGTTATTTTGAATACCTTAAAAATACAATTAAAGAAGTAAAAAAAATAATAAATATTAAACATTTAAAATTACCAAATTTATCTATTTTATTAAATGAAACAAGTAAAATGATAAATTATTCTACTTTACTAAAAGGAAATATTATGATTAGCGGTAAAATAGATATTTTTAAATGTCAAACAATTCTTGAAACTAAAAATAATAACGGTAATTTAAATAATAAATTATTAATTGAAAGAGTAAGAAAACATCTTACTTCTTTTCATCAATTTAGAACACATAAACAAGTTTTAGATAATTTAATAACAATTTATTATAAACAAGTTAATAATTTTTATAGTAATTTAAGTATTATTAAATTTTTAAATTATAAAATAGAAAATAAAATACAATTAGAAAATAAACCATTAAGTCAAAAAGAATTAGAAGCATTATTTATATCTTGTGAAAAATTATTTTATATTGATAATAAAAAAATAAAAAAATTATATGATGAGCGTGAAAATTATAATCTAAATAAAAATGACAATTTATTAAATAGTATTGAAATTAATTTAAAATTTGATAGTGAAGGTAATATAGAATTGCAATTTAATAATATTGATAAATATTATTCAGTAAAATTAATTTTATTTTATTTTAAAGTATTATTCTCTAATATAGAATATGAAATTAAAAGTATAAATGAAAATAGCACTGCAAATATAATACAAGAAGTTAATATTGATAGTAAAGATAAAAATAAAGATAAAACTAAAGATAAAACTGAGAGTAAAGATAAACATATTATAATAAAATCAAAAAAACAATCATTAATTAATGCTAAAACATTAAATGTAGATGATTTAGATATTGATTTAGATATTGATTTAGATATTGATTTAGATATTGATTTAGATATTGATGAAACTAAAAATGCAAATAAAGATATAATTGATTATAATGAACTTGAAAAAAGAATTAATAGTGAAGATAAAGATAAAAATAAAGATAAAATAAAAAATAGTGATGAAGAAAATATAGATTTTCATAAAATTAATAAACAAAATAAAAAACAATCAATTTCTAAATATATGACTGGTGAGAGAAAAAAATATGATATGGAACTTTATTATCCTAAAAAAAATAATAAAGATTATTCCTATGATAGAGATTGTCAAAAAACAAATATGAGACAGCCTTATATAGTTACAAAAAAAGAAATAGATAATTATGATGATCCAGAAGCATTAACAGGTTATATTAAATATAATAAAAATTATTATATTTGTCCTCGCATTTGGGATACATTAGCAAGAAAGCCTGTATCAGCAGAAAAATTTATACAAAATGGATTAAAAAGTCCATATTCTAATGGTTTATCTATAGGGTTTAATAAATCTATAATAGATGATAAACATACAGTTATTATTAGAAAACCGATAACATCTTCTTATTGGGAAGATACATCTAAACATAAAGATTGGCCTACACTTTTAAAAAAAACAGAAAAAGATGCATATCCTATGTTAATGAAGCCACAAAATCACCCTAATAAATTATGTGTGCCTTGTTGTGGTTCCAAAGAACCTAATGATTTTGATGATAATAAAACTATAATACAACAATTTTTTAAACCAAATACAAATAAAATGGCAAAAGATTGTAAAGTAGATAATGAAACTGATAGTAATAGCAATATAAAACAATATTTATATTTAGAAAAACAACATATTGTATGTTCTGATAAAATAGAAAATATACAATATATTTCAAATGAATTAAATGATTTAGAAAAATGTAGATTTGGATTATTGCCCAAAAACATTAATTTAATTTTAAATAATCAACAAGAAATTTTTTTAAACTCGACAGGCAATACAATAAAAGAACATAGTAATTTATTTTTAAGAAGAGGAATTGACAAAAATTATAAAGATAATATTTTAGAAACATTTTCTGTCATTATGAATTTTAGCTTAGAACAATTAAAAATATTATTAGTTAAAAAACTAACACCAGATGTATTTATAACATTAAATAATGGTGAACTAATAGATATATATGCATCAAGTAATATTTTACCAAATAGTATAAATGATTTTGATAAATTTAATACATTTATAAGTCAATATAAATTTATGTTTAATTTAATGGATTTTGATTATTCCATAATAGAAAAATTAAAATATAAAGATATTGAAATTATAAATCAAAAACTTAATAATAATACTATATTAAATAATAAATTAGATGATAAAAAATTAACAGAATATATTGAAGATATAGATAATTTGAAAAAATTATTATTATTTTATAAAATATATACATCATTTTATAATTTTATAGAACATATTAGTGATTATAAAGACACAAAAAATTATACACATTTTTTAGATTTATTTAGTAAACCTATAGAATGGTTAAATAAAGATGGATGTAATATATTAATATTTGACAATACAACATCTAAATTATTATGTAATCCATATTGTGATATATTAAGAAAGAAATATATTATTATGATACAAGAAAAATCAAATTATTTTATACCATTATTTCATATTAATTATATTTATAAAAATAGTTTAATATCAGGTATTTATGATATTAAAAACATTAATTTAAATAGTTTATCATATAATTTTTTTGAAAAGAAAAAAGTAAATATTAAATTATTAGATTTAACAAAAAAAAGAGATGACACAATAATTAAATTAATTCAAATCCATACAAATCTTTGTAAATATGAAAATAAACAAAATACAGAACAAATAATTAAAGAATTAGATGAATTAGATATAACTATAATAAATCAAATTGCTATGACAACAACACAAATAGAATTTATTAAACTTAATAATAATTATTTATTACCTATTTATCCTTTGGCAATAAGAGTTAAACAAATTAATAATAAATTTAAAATATTAGAAAATAAAGATATGATATCATTAAATAATTATATTGAAATAAAAAATAAAAAATTTGAGAAAAAATTATTACAAAATGGTTATAAAATATCTAAATTATTTTATGACGAAATGCAAGGATTAATCACAAGTATTCAATTTGAAAATAATTTAATTGTTCCTATTATTCCAGAAACATATACCTATAATAATACTAAAAAAATAATTGCACAAATGATAGAACATAATATGTTAATATCACCAAATGATATACGTATAGAAAGTTTATTTCGTCCTGCATATTTTAACTTTCATTTAGAAATTAGTCCAAATATAGAAATTATTAATCTAAGAAATTTAATATACAAAGATTTTATATATAATTATTTTAAATATGAATTTAGTCGCATTTTACAAGAAAAAACTCATAAATCAATTAAACAGGTATTAATCAAATCAATAGATAAATATATAGCTAATAAAATTAATTTTAATAATGTCATTGATAATATTGTTGATATCATTATAAATATTATGAAATCTCGTATTTATAATTATAATATGAATAAAGATAATATGAATAAATATAAGAACAATAATATAAATTCAAATGAAAATGTATCTGGAATATCAAATAATAAATTAAATTATATTACATTAAAACAGTGTTCAAAAACTAAAAAAGCAACTAATTTTTGTAAATATAATGATAAAACCAAAGAATATTATTTAGATATGAATAAAGATCAATTAGAATATTTTAGTTATTTAATTGCAAATGACTTAATAAATAAAAAAATAGAAGCAAATGAGATTATTAGTGGAGCATTTATACCTGAATTTAATATACGTAATAAAATATATCATAATCCAAATGAAATTATTGTATCTTCAACAGGTCTATTATTACAGAATATAGAAAATGGCAATTATTCTAAATATAAACAAAATATTTCATTAAGTAATTTTTTAAAAGATGAAAAAGAACATATATTTACAGAAGATGATTTAAAATTTTTAGAAGAAACTAATATTAATGAATTTAAGTTAACAATGAATACTGTATTAACTGATTTAGTAGATTTAAGTATAAGAAATGTATTTAACGAAGAACACATATTTACAACACCATTTGATAAAACTGGTTCTTATAATAAAAATAGTTATATTAATGAATGTAAATTTCCATATATAGATAAAAAAACAGGTAAATATATATATAAATGTTCTGATAAACCAAATGGATATATGTGTCCTACAAAATTAGATTATACAAGAACAAAGGCTGATGAGTGGGGGTTTTGTCCTGAAAAAATAGAAACTACAAAAAATAAATTAAAAGTAATTGAAATTGATACTACTGGAGATGCCAATAATAAAGAATATAAAGAAGGTAAATGCGAGTTTCCATTTATTAATAAAATAGAGGAAACTAATGACACTAAGAAAACTAATAACACTAATGAATCCCAATATAATTTAAAATACGAATGCAATGAAGTTAAAGATACTAATAATAAAAAAATATTTTCATGGTGTCCAATTAAATATAATATAAATAAAACAAAAAAAAATAATAAAAATGATAATAAAAATGATAATAAAAATGATAATAAAAATGATAATAAAAATGATAATAAAAATGATAATATGGAATTAAATGAAAATTATAATTTATTAAAAGCTGCATCAAATACTGATACTATTAAAATTGGACAATGGTATAATGGAAAATTATTAATTAATAAATTAACAAATAAAAAATATAATAAAGGATATTGTCAGCCACCTCTTAAAACATTAAAAAATAGTAAGAATAATTTGAATACAAATAATAATAGAAATACAAATAATAATAATAATACTAATAAAATTATAATAACATTAGAAAATTATATACCAAGTAAATGTAGTATAAATTTAACAAAATCAAAAGGAGGATATACCAGAGATCAATTATATAATTTTGGAGTTAATTATTTAAAAATAGCTCATACACAATTACGAAAAGATAATAAAATAGATGGCACTAAATTAAAAAAAGGTATACTTTGTAAAATAATAAATAATAAATACAGAGAAATACAAAAAGGTTATAGTATTAGTAATGATGACACTAAACTAAATGCTTATAAAAAAGATATAGATAAATGCACACAAGGTGAAAGTAAAGGAGGTTATTCATTAAATAAGTTAAAAGATATTGCAATAACATATTTTGATTTAACAGAAGAGGAAATTAAAAAGAAAGACTATAATAAAGATGATTTATGTAAATATATTACTAAATATATAAATAATATAAAAAAAGATGAAAATATATTAAATACTAATAATAATAATATTAATAATACTAATAATAATATTAATAATAATCTTAATAATAATCCTAATATGGTTTATGATGGAAATATTAGTTTATGTAATGAAACACCTAATAAAGGTGGTTTAAATTTATTAAAAATAAAAAAAATTGCTAAAAATAATTTTAATATTGATACAAAATATAAAAATAAAAAAGAAATATGTAAATTAATAGAAGATAAACTAAACTCTATATCTAATAAAGATAAAAAAATATCTAATAGTAAAAAAAATAAAGATGATATATTAGAAGAAGAGGAAGAAGAGGAAGAAGATGAAGATGAAGAAGATGAAGAAGAGGAAGAAGAGGAAGAAGAAAAAAAATTATAAATAATATATATATTATTTCGTCTAACAAATTTTATAATTTTCAATAATAAAAACATAGTAGAATAAATATACAAAACATATAAAAACATATAAAAACATATAAAAACATATAAAAACATATAAAAACATATAAAAACATATAAAAACATATAAAAATATATAAAAACATATAAAAACATATACAAATATATACAAATATATATAAAAATGGAACATAATAAAAATGATATTATTAATTCATTAGTAAATCTTGAAATAAGTTTTAATAATAATATTGATTGTGATAAAATCAATAATATTAAATTATGTGAGTTTAGTAGATTATTTATTCAAACTATAAATAAAACAAAATTATATTTAGAAAATAATAATGATAATGATATAAATAATAATAATATAACTAAATCAAAAATAGTTACAAATATAGATTACAAACAATTGGAAAGTTTACGTAATAATTAAAATAAATTATTTTGGAGATGCATTTTCAATTGTAATATTAGGTTCATTCAATAACATCAATGCCATAGCCGCATAATTATGTAAATCTAATAATGTATCTTTAATACCTTCATCATTAATAAGATTTACACCATTTTTTGTAATTGATAAAGAACGTTGTATTTTATCTTCAATACGCATTAAAACACCAATCACACCAAATTTAGCAAAAGCATCACCATAATCAATATTTTTTTTTCTAAATAACTCTAAAGCAGTGCTTTGAACTTGTTTCATTTGTTCTACTCTATCCATCTTTATATTTATTGATTAATTGATAATTGTATTTATATTTTTAATATTATTTTTTGTTTATATTAATTTTTTTTATATTAAAATAAATAATTTGTATTAGTATTTCTATAATAATTTATTATATTATTACAAAGTGACCCTAATAAACAAGGAAAGAATAATGGTATTTTACAAGGTAAAAATGTTACAGTGCAACAACAATCAATTACACTACCTGGATATTTTGTAACAAAATAACCTGATGTATAATATTCATTAAAAGTATTAGGACACACATAACATTGTTCTATTTTATTAGGATTATAACAAAATGTATAACATAAACCACAAGCTCTCATATCAATAGAATTTTTACTATAACAATAACATAATTTATTTTGTATAATTTTAGTATTTGGTTGTTTTGTAGTTTAATTTTCCATTTTATATATTAAAAATATTTTACTAATATTAAAATTAACAGTATATAAATCATTTTTTTTTATATATATATATATATATATATTTATATATTTTAATATATTTTTATTGATTTAATTATTATTATTTTTTTTATAATTTATATAATATTCGCAACTAAAAAGAGCTTCGTGAGTAATATGTTGTTGCCAATATAAAACATTATTTACATATATATCTTCATCATCTTCATCTTTTGCATATTTATTATCTGGCATTAATAAATATTCAATACAAAAATCAGGTGTAAGTGTTTGTGTATGTAATATTGCTAATAAAGAAAAATGTTTAATATTTTCTTTGAGATATTCAATTGAATATTTATTTTCATTTTTATATAACTCATCATCTCTTAACTCATCAGCGTCACTATCATCATTCATTGTTATTTATAGTATAATTTATATTAATTATTTATAGTATAATTTATATTAATTATTTTTTTAAATTTTATTAAATTATTTTTTATATAAAATTTAAAAAAATAATTAATTAAAATTAAAAAAATAATTAATTAAAATTAAAAAAAGAATTAATTAAATTACATTTTTTTCAATTTAAAGAAATATGTATTATTTAATATGCGCCAGTAACTCAGTTGGTAGAGTATTGCTCTTATAAGGCAAGGGTCGCGGGTTCGAGTCCCGTCTGGCGCATCTATATGTATGATATTTTGTTTGTGATTTGTTTATATTTTATATATTTTTTTTTAATTATTATATTTTATTGTAAAATTTATATTTATATTATTATTATTAATTTATTGGTGCTGCACTTTTGATTTTATGTTTAGTTGTTGATAGATGTTGATTAAATTTTGTTTCATTAATAATACCATAATCGCAAGTTTCACAATAAAATTTAAAATTTGATTTCTTTGTTTTTTGATTACTATGATTATTTAATACGTGTATTAACATTGTTGATTTTTGTTTTGTTTTATATATATGACATAAATTACAGGTTAAATCGTCTTGTCTATCATTTCGTGTCTTTCTATGTCCTGTTTTATGTAATTCTGTTTCACAATGTATTAAATAATGGGCGTTACTTGTAAATGTTTTATTACATTTTTCACAATGTTTAATACGAGTTGTATCTTCCATTATTTATAATAATTATAAATAATAAATAATAAATTATTTGTTTTATTATTTATAATTATATTTAATATTATTTTTAAATATAATAAATAAAATAAATTATAATTTATAAAATAACTTAAAACTAAAAATTGAAATATAAATATAAGAAGTAAACTCATTTTATATAATTGCGAGAATGCTATCTAATAAAAAACTTATTAAACTTAAAACCTCTACCAATATAAATCAAATAATTTATAAAAATACTAAAGAAAAAGGTGATTTATATGAAAAATATATCTATTATCATTTGTTAGAAAGTAATAAATATAAAAATGTCTGGATGTGGAAAAATGTTCCAGAATATGAATTATTGAAATCTGGTATTATGGATAATTGGAATAATGCAAGATTAATAAGAAAAAAAGAAAGTATAGATAATATAAATAATGGTGATGATAATAGATTACCTGATTTTGCAACAGATTTATTTTCAGTAGAAATTGAAAAAAATAATAATGAAACTAATACTAACACTAATAAATATAGTATTATTCAATGTAAAAATTATGATGAAACCAGAAAATTAAGACCAGAACATTTAGGAACATTTTATTTTATGATGTATAGATATTCAAAATTTGTAAATGGTTTAGTATTTCATACGAATGATTTATGTGAAAATCTAATAAATCATACTCATACAAATGATAATATTAAATATAATAAAGTTAATATGGATAATAAAAAAATAGAATTATATAATTTACATACAGAAAATAATAATGATAATAATGATAAAATAAATAATAAAAAACTTAAACCATTTCAATATCAAATTGATGCATATGAAGCATTAAAAGGTAAACATAGAACTGTATTACAAATGGCTTGTGGAACAGGTAAAACATTAGTTTCTATTCTACTTGCAAAAGATTATAAGCAAAATATTATTATATCACCCTTAAAATCATATTGTGAACAAAATATGGAAAGATTTCAAAGTCAAATGCCTAAAAGTTATGGTATGTTGATAATAGATAGTGATAATGATGGTAGAAATATAGATAATATTACTGAATTTATTAAAAAGAACCCCAAAATATGTATTTTTGTCACTTATAAATCAATAGATATTATAAATACATTAATGAATAATAAATTATTTAATAATTATTTTATAATTATTGATGAATTTCATAATATTTCATATCAGGATTTAGAAAATCCCGAACGCAAAGTGGATGAGGAAGATATTGAAGAAGAAGATATTGAAGTTGATGATAGTGAATATGATGATAGTGAAGTTGATGATTATGATTATGATAGTGAAGTTGATGATTATGATTATGATAGTGAAGAAGATATTCAAGCTATTGAAGAAATAGAAAGTGAAACAAGGGAGCTCGAGGGGCTGAAGCCCTCGCAAACAAGGGAGCTCGAGGGGCTGAAGCCCTCGCAAACAAGGGAGCTCGAGGGGCTGAAGCCCTCGCAAACAAGGGAGCTCGAGGGCTTCAGCCCCTCGCAAACAAGGGAGCT
>Ga0129324_10002179_pt1 | contig 12160 bp, 3 predicted proteins | sample CPBDNA_7_FD_96879 | JGI IMG/M metagenome (GOLD analysis project Ga0129324, IMG submission 96879) | Freshwater to marine salinity gradient microbial communities from Chesapeake Bay, USA - CPBay_Spr_15_0.2_DNA | ecosystem: Environmental > Aquatic > Marine > Coastal | place: USA: Chesapeake Bay... | reverse complement strand
TCAAAAGTCTGCGCGTCAATTAAATCAGGTCCGGCTTCCTCGGGCTCGGCAAACAAGGGCATTGTTTGTGGTTCTAAATAATCCGCCGCGTACATTGCTTCATCAAGGGCCGCTTCGCTTGCCATAGAAGGAGATTTTAAAGACGTAAGAACGTTTCGCATGTTGTCTAAAGAAATACGGTGAGCATTACTACCACCATAACGAGATTTACCGCTTTCGCGAAGGGTATCTCCAACTTGTTCGTCTTGCGCTAAAGGCACGGCAGCATACTCTCTAGCTAATCTTTGAATAAAACCATCATTTGAAAGCTCCCCTTGAACCCATTCGTTAAATCCGCGTCGATCTAATAACCTAAAATGAGCTTTTCGTTGAACCTGTGGAGAAAAAACCTCGTCCGGCTTTAACGTTCCGGTATTTAGTAAATATTGAAACGTATTGTATTTTATTTGACCCGCGCCTGCGGCGGGACCGTTTTCGCCTCTTTGATAACCCATTATTTCTGATACAGTCATTTGGGTTAGGGGCGTTTCAGGTATATTTTGGGCGTCATCATGCCACCGATTAAAGTCACCGTTTGATTCAACATCAAACACTGTCTGTAAAACGCCGTCTTTTATACTTTCTACACCACCTTCACCACCATTGCTCATATAAACAGGTCCGCCGTCCGCGAACTGTTGGAAAGCGCCAATGCCCTGCGGGTCCGGTCCGCGTGTCGGGGGTGGCCCTGAAACCTCACCGCCGCTGGCAAAGGTTATATTATATTTTGCACCAAAAGTATTTCCGCGACCATCGTTGCGGTAACTAAGACTTCCCACTCCTTCGCCAAATTTAGTGTTTAATTCTGCTCCATAACGCGGAACGTTTCTCAAATCATTTTCATAATTTAAATTAGCCTCTCCATCACCTACGTCCGTAGCATACTTTGCACTAAAAGTGGGTCTTCCATCACTACTGTCATTGTATTTAATTATTCCATTATCGCCAATTTTAATTGTAGCAGAACCTTCGGCCCTTGTTCCTTTTTTTGAATCATCAAAATAAGTGGCATCTAAACCAAGCGAACCCAAATCAACGCCCAAATTAAATTTTTTAAGAAGTGTTCCATCTTCTGTTTTTAAAATCTGCCCTTCAGGAATGGTAAAAGAACGGCTTTTTTTAGAATTTTCAACGTCGATAGCGCCTTTTAATTTATTCTCACTGTCAGGGTCTATATATATTTCTCCCTCTACAGCAAAACCTACTTGTCGTCCGGTTTCATCAACTATAGTATTACCGCTACGTTTTGAACTACGTTGAGTAGAGTATCTAGCAGAGGGTGTTATACTCCCAAGTTCCCCCTTAAACTTCTTTTCTATCTCCGCGTCAAACCGTTTACTGCCATCACGATTTTTTTGGTATTGAATTGTACCGCTTACCGGAAGTTTCTTCTTTTCAAAAACATACCGATTGTCGCCACCATAGGTTGACTCTAATCTTTCACGTTCTAAGGCGGAAAGTTCACTTTCATTTGGCATAAATACAAAAGGGGCCTCTGTTAAAGTAAAATTATTGGAGGGTGCGTTTTCAAATAAAGTATTTAACCTATTTAAATCGTTTTGTGCGGGTCCGCCGTCCGCGAACTGTTGATAAGCGCCAATGCCCCGCGGTCCGCGGAACATGTTTCGGGCCGTCTCGTTCAGGGTTCCAATTCCGCGCATCACGGGACCTCCTTGGGCAAAGTTTTCTGGGTCACGCACACCATATTTTTTATTTTGTTTTTCGGCAAACTGGCTAAGAAGTTCTACGGATTCAAACAAAGGTCGGGTACGTCTTCTTTCTCCTTCGGCGTAAGGAGTTTTAAAAAAAGCTCTTTCTACGCGGTCCGCAGGATTAGTTTTTAAATATTCCCGAAAAGCAACTTGGTTGTCTGTTTCCAATCTATCCATTTGTTCTTGCGCTGTATCAGGCGGGGGCACATACTTTATTATGGGCGTCCCTGTTTTTCTCTGATGCTCCTTTAACAAAGCCATTTTCTCTGCCGGAGTTGTAATACGGCTATCCCGCGCAGTTTCCCCGCGAACATATCCGAATTTAGGGCTAAAAAGCTCTCCCGCATAATATTCAGCGCCTTGGTTAACATCTTCGTGCTTTTCGTAAAACTCCGAAATCATCTCTTCAAAGTTTTTATTGTAGTCACCATCCTTTATCATACGAGCCCTGTTTTGATTTTTAATAGCGTCTCTTAAATCACTTAATTTTAAATAAAGGTCTTTTCCATATTTTTGTATAAATTCAAAACCGTCGCGTCTAAGTTCCTCTAATAAAATATCTATTCCACGTTCACGAAATTCGTGGGCGTGTGTTGCTTTATTAGCTAAATCGCGAGGGTTTATTGTAATCATATCGCTAAGGGGTTGATAGTGTGAATCAGCACTTGTCATCCTGTCATTAGGGTCCCCAACCCTCACGCGGCTAGGATCAAACCCCGCTCTAGCAATAGGGTCTAAATGATCTAAAAGATCATACTCGTATTCTAAATCCCCAAACTGTTCGCTCATTCGGCGGTTTTCGTCAGCCATATCTCAAATCCTACGCGTAAGGGTTCTGGTACATGCCCAACAGTTCTTGGAACGTGTAGGCTTTGTTCGCGGGCCGCTGTCCAATGGGCATGGCAGGCGGACGCGCTATAACGTCAGAAGGGTTTGTTACGTTCGTCGCGGTTTGGTCATTTAACGGTGGCACTGTAGGCTGACCAGAACTAATAGGGTCCAAGGTCGGCGGCGCGACGTTCACGGGCGCTGGCGCTTGGTACATGGGTTGCGCTGCGTAGCGACCTTGGCTCATGGCACCGTCGTTGTCGCTAGAGTTAGCTGCACTGTTTATACCGCCGTGATACGCGGCCCAGCCTTCAATGGGTCTGTTTTGTAAGCTGTTAAAAAAACTTGTTGGGCCTTGAATGTTGGTAACCGTTCCAGCGTCTACCTTGTTTCCATCGAAGTCATAACCGTCGTATTGAGTGGTTCTAGTAGGAGCGGGAGCCTCGTAAGTTACAGGGTTTTTTCCGGTAGTAGTTCTTTCGTCTCCCTGCCATTCTCCATCTACAAAACTTCCGCCGTCATTACCCCCAAAGGTATTTTGCATACTTTGATCGAAAGAATTGCCGCCACCAAAGGTTGATGACCATAGCCCAAACTCAGGGACGCCACCGTGGCTCGGGAGCCCCGATCCGCCGTTTTGTTTCAAAAGCATGGCTTCCGCGGGCGTAATGTAGGCCAGCATGTGCGGCTGATCGCGGATCATGGTCTGTCGGGGTATGGACGCTATGCCCTGTTCCATTCTGTTCATCGGAATAATCCTCCTATGCCTGATCTAACATCGCCCCCGCGTTTAAACGTCCTAAAGATGGGGTCGTTTGGAAATAAAGCCTGACCCCTGCGCATAGTTTCACTAGTCGTTGCCCCAAGACTAGAAATTCCGCTACCAGCGGAGTCAACAGAAGCCGTCTGGACTCCGCTGGGCACCGGAGTAGGGGCTGGGAGGACTCCCCCACTCGGTGGCTTCTGTGAAGATCGCTCTTTTCCCGTGTAAATGTCAGTTCGAGCCGCATCACCTATAAACCTAAACAAGTTTTCAATGGGGTTGTTACTATAACTAGATTTTAAACCCTCTCTAACCGTGTCTCTAAAAGTAGGGCCTTTTGGTTCAACACTAACGGGCTCGTCTTCTCCAGATTCACGAGCCACAGTGGGTTGTATCCGCCGCACTTTGGTCATAGTGGATTTGTTTAACCTTTCGTTAATTGCAGAAAAAATGTTTTCTGCGTTATCCTTACGAAGCTCTCTTAGCATCAAGCCCATTGTTCGCGGGTCTGACATAATATCAACCATTCTTTGAACGGTGTATGTCTCTTTTCCCGTAAACAACAAAGACGTTAATACTTTCTTACCTTCGCCCGCCGCAACTATGCCGCCGCCAATGCTACTGCTGCCTTCCGTGCCAATGCCAATTCTACTTAACATTTTGTTAAAACCTTCTTGAGCCTTTTGACCCAAAGTAGCACCCATCATAGCCACGCTAAACATGCTGGCAGGAGTTGGGTTTTTAAACAAGGCACTATCAAAATCGCCTTCAGTAAAAGCTACTCTAACGTTTTTCATTTCTTTAATTAGTTGTTGAACGGTATCCCTTTGTTTTATTTGCCCTTCTTTACCGGGAGTTGAAGGGTCCCAAAGATCGTTTTTTATCATCCAATCAGAAACGGACGTTGCCCCTTCCGTAGTTGAACCCGTTCTTTTAATAGGATCGAACATGACTTTTTGAAACCCTACGGGACTAAACGCGGAGGTGCCGCCTGCGGAAACTACTGACTGATCCAACAACGCTTTTCTAAGTCCCGTCATTGCTTCAGCTTTGGAAAAAGGTTTTTCAGGATCGTTAGGGTTAATTATACCTCCATCTTTTATATCAGGCCGTTGTTTTTTAGAAGAAATCACCGCGTTGTTTATCATTGTTACATAAGAATCTAACTGTTTTACGGCATCGTTAACGTTCCCTGAAGTTAACGCCCGCGCCACAACTAAAGAAGGTGCATCCATGTTTTCAAGAACTGAGGTAAAGGCTTTTGTGTTTATATCAGCTTTGCTCTTTGCAACTTGCAAAACGTTTTGGTCAAACAACTTTTGAGCCGACTGCAAAGAACTTAAATCTCTTTCAAACTGTGGAAAAACCGAAAACAATTCTTTTGCTCCGGGGGCAGACCTGTATCTTTTCAAAGCAGCTTCATCTACTACAAAAGACACATCACCAAATTCATTGCGGCTTTCTTTCAAAACAACTCTTGCCGCATCAGAAACCAAGTCGAGCATCGTTCCTTGCACCGTGGGCGAGTCTATTACGGTAACACCGTCCGCGGTTTTATTTGCCAAGAGCCCCGTTTCTTCCATTCTAGCCGGAGCCATTCCCGTAGTAACCGGAACATCCGCACCGGATTGTAATGTTCTTCCCCCTGCGGTAACAGGCTGGTTTCTTAAAAAATCGGTAGCGTTTAATATTTGATTTATACGTTGAACTGTTTCTGTCGGTCCTCCTTGAAAAAACTTTTTTGCCATCTGCGAAGGGTCAAGCATCAATCCACGATCTTTGGTACGTTGAGAAAACGGCTTATAAAAACTTCTGGAGAAAAAAGTGTGGTGTGCAGCGGCATATGCACGGGCGGTGTTATACTCCGCACTAGCTAGATTCTGCGCCCCGTTTATGTCCAACAAGAGAGCGTTAGCTATTTTATCAAAATCTTTGGCTAAAGAGGGGTTATCGTTTCTAAACTTGGCTGAAATATCCATCATGCTGGCGCGTAAAGTACGCAGGTTGTCAATGGTAGCGGGGTTGTTGGGGTCAGGCGCTTCTGTTTGCGCTCGTCTTTGAAGGCTAAGATCAGCGGCGGCGCGAACATACGCGTCCTCCGCAGCATCGTAACCAAATAACTCGCCTTGTTGCGGGGAAACTCTGCGGTTATTTAAATGCTCCGCCATGTCTTCGGGTCTAACGTTGTCTAAGTTTTGTATGTACCCTTCAATTTGATCGCGTCGTAAGCCGTTCCCAAAGGGCGCGGGTCTTTGAAATTCGCCGCTATCTACAGCAAAATACGCTTGTCTAGCGTCCTCCACTCGCGTCTCTAACGCGGAAAGTTCTGTCGAGGTAGCCGTGGAGCCTTGCTGACCGGACGCCGCTCTTAAATTTGCTACAGAATCTCGCTGGGCTAATAGAAAAGTACGTTGATCTTCAAAAGCTTTTCCAAGAAGTTTGTTATTTTCGTCTTTTAATCCTTTATGGTAGCTCGCTTTGCTACGCATTTCAGCAACAATGTCGTCTAAGCTGGCACCATCGTTTCTCATGCTTTCAACAAGATTTGTTACGGGATCACCTGTCTCCGTGTTTATTCTACGGCCTTGATATGTGCCACCATAAAGGTTTCTTAATGACTCATCCAAACGAATTTTAGAAGGCAGAACAGTTTCTATCGACGGAGGAGTGTCACCAAAATATGTTGCTAGGGCGTCTAAGTCATCTTTATACGTTCCCATCGCTTTAAATATTTCAGCGTTTCTGCCCGTGGTTACATATTTTAACCCTCCCTGCCTAGTAGGCGTGTTTAACAACCGCACTACATTAGGGACGTTTTGTGTTCGGCCTTGTGCGTCAGTAAATGTTGTGATTATGTCATCTCCAACGAGGTCATATAGCGAGTTCATACGGGACTTACTTGCTGCCACTTGATTTATCATCACGTCGTAAAGTGCCCTGCCAAGTTCTACTTGGTTTCTATCGCCCGTTAAGTCTTCCCCTTTAGCCGTTTTAGTAACCTGCTTCGCAGCATTTAAAACTCTATTAACCGCGACCTCCGTATTTTCTAAAATGTTTTGCTGAAACACATGATTTTGTAAAAACGCCGCCGCCTGCATGGCCTCGGGAGTACCTTGTTTTTGAAGAAGAAAAATTCCTTCTTTTGCTCTTTGAAGCATGAAGTCCCGACCGTTTTCCGCAGCCATAGACATTTCTTGGTTTCTAGCAGAAAGCTCTAATTCAATGTTTTTTAATGTTTTGTTGTACGGTAATCCCATAGATTCGGCTAATTGAGCCGTAGTAAGCTTAATTTGTTTTCCATCCGCATCAACGGGCGGAGCATAGTTGATTAAAGCATCTATAAGAGTGTCAACACCCGCTTCACCCAAACCGTCGGTTCCGTCAGCACCGCTATATTCTACAGAAATACGGGTAATAGCATCCAACAACCGTTTTCCACCATCTATCGCAGCGCCACTTTGCAACAAATCATCTACTTCAGAAGAATCTCGGTTTTTTCCAAAATAACTTTTTATGCCTTCGCTAATTTTGGAGAATGCGCCTTTACTTAACGACGCTAATTGAAGGGCTGGAAAAAGTGCCACGGAGGGAGCTAACGGTGCCGCTATCTCAAACCCCGCTCTTGTTAAATCATCTCCGGGGTCTATTTGTTCTGCAACATTAGCACCTACTCCCGAAAGGGTTGCCAGCAACCCTTCTAAACCAAGATACAGTGCGGGGCTTTGTCTAGCCGCTTCAAAACTATTTGTTAAGCCTTGGGTTACACCCTTGGTTGCCCGCATAGACGCGGGTCCTTTTAAAGGATTAAACACATATCCTGCGGGGTTATAAACATACTTTCTTGAAACAGGGTCTAAAACTCTAAACCTATTTCTCCAGTTGCCAAGCATTGGTCCTACTTGCACGGCTTCCTTTGCGGCAAGCGCCTTTTTTGCTTGTGCCGCAGTTACTCCAAATTCCCGAGCGGCAATTACCGTTCCGTCTCGCACCGTAGGTTTTACTGCGCCAGAAGCAATGCTGAAAAAATTATCTAAAAAATCCACCGCACCCGTTTTAGCATTAGGGGGTACGATCCACGGTTGAGCCATTCCTGTTAAACCATAGACGGTTGTTTCAGCCATGTTTCGGCTAGGTTGAAGTTCTGGAACAACGGGGTCTTCGGGTCCCGCTATACCTTCTGTAGCCATGCGTCCGGCTTCATTACCAAGCATTAAGCCCGACAAAAACCCCAAACCTTGAAGAGCTAAACGAGCCCCCACAAGAGCGGGGTTTGCTGGGGGAATCATGTTAGCTAAATAACTGGCTCCAGTAAGACCTACCGCAGAACCTGCCGTAGCTCCCGCCGCAGGCAAAACGGTTCTAGCACTTTTTTCTACCATACTTCTGCCAACTGCGCCCGCGCCGCCGTCGTCTGTATATAGCCCAAAGTCTTGAACATTGGTAACAAAGGGTAGCATCCGATAGTCGCCGTCCTCCCCTGCAAAAAACTCCGCTCGTTCTGATGGAGTCATGCTTTTTAAAGGACTTCCGTCGGGCAATTCGTCAAAACCGTAAAATGTTCCGTCTTTAAAATTTTCATAACTTAACTCGGGAACAGTTTCTGCAACGGTGTCAAAAACTGCCATTGTAGTGCTTGTAACACCCATCTTATCTAGTGCTTCTTTAAAACCCTCGGGACTAAAATTATAGGTAAAATCGTTTTCAGCCATTTACTTCAGTCCTTTGATGTGACGGGGTTCGCGTCAGAAATGTTCTGCAAAACTTTTTTAAGGTTGCTTCTGTCGTCTGTTGATGCGCCTGCACCATCAAACTCCCGAATGGAGCCCGTGTTGTCGTAAGCATCCATTAAACTCTTTAGTTCAATCATATAGTTGGCAACGTTTAGCATATCTTTTCTAGCGGTTCGAAGTTGAGCTTTGCTGTATCCTACTTCTCCGCCACGTTCTCCTGATCTAAGTATTTCAGCCCCTTGTTGAAACTTTAAACCAAGATCGTTAAAAACACCTTCTGCCGCGGCACGGGCGTTTAAATCTGTTGCCCAAGTTTTTGGCAACATAGGCGCAATAATTTTTTCGTCTAGAATCTGTGCAAACTTTAATACTCGGCCTTCTCCATCTTGATTTCTGAATTTTCTTAAACCTCCGACTAAACCTTCAAGGCTTCTATCAATTTTCTTTAAACCTTTCTGGTATTCTGTGGGTTCACCTAATTTAAGTTCGTTAGCGACTTCATTTACAAGAGTAAATAAGCGCGTGATACCCCCCGTAAGACCTTGGGCTTCAGCAAAATCTACCCCCGCTTTTTTTGCGGCTTCTGGGTCGATCATAATAGCGTCTACTTCTGACCAAAACGGAGAATTAAAATCAATGCGGCCTGTTTCAGGGTCCAGCGCCTCAATGAGGTTTAATTTCTCACTAGCGTCCAAATAGATGGGCGCAAGGTTAGTTCTATCCAACGGCGGTACTTTTAACGTAGACCCCACAGGCACACTAAGGTTATTGTCGGCGCGGTTTTGAATAGCTGCCTGTAAGGCAGTATTTAACGCCGACGCGGGTTTTGTAGTAGTTTCGCCCAAGGCATTTACAGACGTTTCAACTCTAGCGTAATTACTAATTAGACCTTCTAATAAGTTCTTCATTTCAGGGTCTGAAGTATCCAAAGAACCGTCGGAATATGCCTCAATTAAAGCCGGATCACTAAAGAAACGTAGGGTTGCATCCAGCCCTTTGCTGGCAATCGGTGACACTTTGGCGGCTTCCGCCTCAAGGTAAAGGCTTGCCGATTTGTAGTGTTGGTCAAACGCATCTCTTGCGGCCTGCAAGTTAAGCTGTCTGTCTCCTTGTAATAAACGGTCAGTTTCAAACGCGTTCTGAATAGATTGATTAACCCGTGCAACCTGTCGATCAATAACCTGTTGATCTATACCAAGTTGAGTCATCTCTCTTTGGAACTCTTGATTAAACTCGTTTAAACTAAATTGAGCCTCGCGACCCTTGCGCCCCTCACTTCGTGTCAGCATACGTTGTAACGCAGACTGACCCGCAGTAAACGCTTGCTGATCTTCCCTAGCTGCCGTAGCTAACCCATCCGTGTACAAAGCAAGGTCTTTGCTGTTTGACAACTGTTCGCCCATCGTCTCAATACTAAACTCTTGAGCAACGCCCATTTTAGTGAGGTCCATATTTAACTGTTGCCGCATTTGAGCGATTGTCTGAGCGTTGGATACTCCAGAAAGCTTTAAAGCATTTTCTAACTGGATACCTAAATTTTCGCGATTGTTTTCTTGATCCATGTCTTTGAGAGTTATGTCCCTCAAAAACTTTTTTCCCGCTTCTGTAGAAATGAACGTGTTGTTTATTCCAAGTTCAGTTAAACGAGCCGTAACTGCTTGTTTAGCAGCCTCCGCTGCAAACTTAGCTTGCTGTTGTTGAGCTTCAAGAGTGTACTCTTGACCCATGCCCATCTTAACGAGGTCTTGTTGAAGACCTAAACGCATCTGTGCAACCACTTGAGCGTTTTCTATACCGCTGACCTTAATTGCGTTTTCAAGCGCCTGTTCTACTGATTGCCGAGAATTTTCAGCGTTAATGTCAATTTCAACTAGCCTGTTGTTAAAGGCTGTTGCTACTGCGCGAGTGTCCACACCCTCTATTGTAGAAATTTCTCTTAAACGGTTTTTAAAGCCTGTTGCAATGTTTGCAGAGGAATACTCTTGTTGTTTAGCAAGCGTTTCTAAAGTAAATCCTTGCGAAACGCCCATTTCAGCAATTCTGTTTTTAAACGCCTCTTGTGCTGAACGTTTAGAAATGGCTTCATCGACATAGCGCAGGTTCTTTTCAATTTTTCCTTTTAGCTTAATTTGGTCAGAAGTTAACTCACCCTGCAAGGTGGTTAATGCTAACGCATTTGCGTTTTTTAAACCTAAAAGTTTTTCTGCTGCGGCACGGTCCTGCATTCCTTCAAGCTGTTTAAAATCAATTTCTTGATTAGCCAGCATTTCTGTAAGATCGTTTTTAGCTTGGGCCAGTTTTTCCGCAGAAAGTATGTTTGCATTGTTCATTTCCACAGAAGCGCCCGTGGAAGTATCCGTAACATACTTTTGTAATGTATAAGCTTTGTCAGCTAAAGCCAAAGCATTTTGCAAAGAGTCCTTACTTAAATCTCTTTTTAAATCAATTTCACTAGCTTGCATTGCAATTTGATTTGCAAACTCACTTTTCTGCATTATTTCTTGCAGATTACGGCCCCGAGCCGATTCAGCCTGCGCTTCTGCGGACTCTAAAGCACTTAACCTCATCTGACGGTCTTCCATCAGTTGAGTTTGTTTACCTTGTTGTAAAGCCGCAGCCCTTGCTCCTATTTTGTCGGTTAAACCTGTTCTAGTTGCAGAGTTTGCAAGCCGCGCACCAAAACTGCCACCCTCGGTGTTTCCAGCAAAATCTAAAAAAGTACCCGCCAGATCAAACAAAGCTTGCGATTGATTTGCCCGTTTCATTTCTTCTAAAATTGACGCCCGTTCTTCAGGAGTTCCTAAAATGCTAGCCCGAGCTTCTTGAGCCTGTTTTAAGTATGGTGCAAGATCATTTCCTGCCGTCATCCTATTTATAGCCTGTCCGTTGCCAACTTTAGCCTCATCTCCGCCGCGGTATCCTCGGACCTCTACGGGCCCACCCTGCCTAAAATTTACAGGGGGAGTGTTGCCCGCCTCCATCATTGGATCGTTCATCGCGGGCTCCGGCGCTTGGGCCATCATTAAACCACCGACGCCCTCCCCCATCTGACCTGCCATCGAAGTATCTCCGGCTATGCCCTGCATTAGCTCACCAATGCCGCTGTTAACCGCTCCCTCTTCCGTCATCATAATGGCTGGTTGCGTTAGTGCCAAAACCGACTCGGGCGTCTGCATGGCGTCTTGCTCACCAACAATACCACCAAGTTCCGCGTACCGCGCTTCAAGGGGCTGTTGGTTGCCGCGTATTCCGTCAATCAAGCTTTGGTAGTCTTGAGCGCCGTCAATTTGCTGCATAACGCCTTCCGCTGCCATCATGCCCATCTCTTGGCCTTGCGCTTCTGCGCCAGCTAGAGCTTGCTCTGGTCCCATTTGTGGTGGCGCTGCGGGCGGCATCATGGGCTGACCGCCTAAATTCATCCGTTGCGGGTGAACGTATCCGCCTTGGTTAAACATCTGACGCTTCATTACGCTACGATTCATCATTTAAAATAACCCCGCGGTTTGTGCGCCTGATGCGGCACTAAGTCCTGCTATACCCAAACCCATCGCCGTTTGGAAGGGTGAAACTTGCGGAGCCGAAGACGCCGTAAGTGTTGAAGACCCTGTTGGCGTGCCAGAGTAAATATCTGACAAGAAGCCATACTGTTGATAAGGCTGTGTATAACGCTGCAAGTTAGTCAGACGCAGAGCATCCAAGCCCGCTTGATTAACGCCGCGCTCCGTAGCACCCGTAGTCATTAGGTTCTGTATGTCTTGAGTATTGAGGTTTGTGCCCATCTCACCCAAGCCCGCTTGCTGTATACCAAGCCCGCCTAGCTGTTGACCCAACGCACCCGTTTGTGCGCCCAAGGAGCCGAGGCCCGCGCCTATCTGTCCGGTAAGCTGGCCCAACTGTTGCTGTCTACCCATGCCAGACTCAAACGCATTCATTGCAGCTTGCTGCGCGTTCTGAAAACCTGCCGCCCGCATTTGCGCCGCAGTGTCTGCCTGTTGCTTCATAACGTTTCGGTCTAGCTCAGACTGTGCAATCTGACCGCGAGAACCACCAAACGCTCCAGAACCTACCGCTTGAGCCGCAACGCCCCG
>Ga0129324_10002178_pt1 | contig 12161 bp, 13 predicted proteins | sample CPBDNA_7_FD_96879 | JGI IMG/M metagenome (GOLD analysis project Ga0129324, IMG submission 96879) | Freshwater to marine salinity gradient microbial communities from Chesapeake Bay, USA - CPBay_Spr_15_0.2_DNA | ecosystem: Environmental > Aquatic > Marine > Coastal | place: USA: Chesapeake Bay... | reverse complement strand
CGACCTTCGTGTAGTCCAAGTCGTACACTTTTTTGCCATTACTTTTGCGCGGTTCCAGCCCAAACTGCGCCAGTACCCTGCTTGCATCCTTGATATCCGGCATCCTTGGTTGACTGATTCCGAGGTCTCGGAGCAGCTTTGTCATCTGAACTGGCTTGGTGTTCTGGCTCTGGAAGTGTACGTGTTCGAGGATTAGATCTTCGACGGTGCTCTGGGTGCGGTAGGTCTCGTTGCTGTTCTGGAGCATCTCGCGCTCCTCTGCGTTGAGATACCAGCTCTCCTTCTGGTACAGCGTCTCCCTGATCTCCGCCCACAACTGCTGCATGTCGATCCCATGGTTTGCATTGATATCGGTCACGGCGACGACCCAGAACCGTCTGTTACCTGTGGTATCAATCAGGAACTCGCGCTCGTTGACGCTGCCGTAGAATGCGGTTCTGCGCTGGTACGTGGTGCTGGCCCGATCATAGGGTAGGCGCAGCTCGTCCACCTTCTTGCCCGTGAACTGCTTGAGAGAGTCTATGTCCGCCCTCTTGAACGTGCTGCCCAGCTCACCCAGCTCTGCTACCCAGTGGCTCACAACCTGCTTCACGCTGTCCTTGTCATTCGGGTTCAGTGTCGCACCCTCTAACAGCCAGCCCTTCTCGTAATCCGCCAAACGCTTAAACCAGAGGGTCTTACCTAGCCCCTGAGCGCCCTGAAAGACCAAGATACCTTCTAGGGACACGCCGTTCGGCTCACACGCTGCGGCCACGCAACCGATAAGCCACTTGGTCATCAGCATCTCCTTCAATGGCTCGTTGGTGCTCTTGATCGTGCTCAGGAACTCCTGCATCCTACTGCGGCCATCCCATGGCCTACTCTCGATCCATTCCTTAACAGGGTTGTACTCCTTGGCTAAGAGCTTTAGGTAGTCTCGCACCTTCTGGTGAGGCACCCCAAGCTGGATACAACGGTCTTCGATCTCGATCAGGCTCGACTCGTCACGCATATCGGCTATGAAGTTGCTGTGCGGTATGTTGATCTCCATCGCCTTCTTGATCACGTTGTAGCGCACATCAATCTGATTGACCGTCAGCACACCCCGCACATTGTCCTTCGTGTTTAGCATTCGCCCCTTCTCGCTGGTGTTCCACTGGTACTCGACCGGCACATCAACCTTGTTCAAGTCGGGAAGCAGCTCACCCTCCAGCGCGTGGTCGTTGTAGTCACCCTTGCTCTGGGGTATCAGAACCTCGGCCTGAGCGCCGATACGACGCACCACCTGTGCGGCTTTGACTGCCTCAACCTCGCCCGTCTTGGTGTCATCACAGTCGGCAATGAAGACATGCTTAGCCTCGGGAAACCATCCGCTGATTGTCTCTGCGACCGGGGATAGATTGTATGCGTCGAAACAGATAACCACGGGCTGACCAAGGTCTGCGTAGTAACTCGCACCCGTGGCATATCCCTCGACATAATTAATGGTGTGCGCCGTCCGCATCTGCTGTGGGTCGATGACAAAGAATGATCCAGCCTTCTTGCTGTGCTTCATAAAAAGCTTCTGGCCATCGCCGTCGATGTACTGCAACCCAACGATCTCAAGCTTCTTATCAAGCATGGGCAAAACCAGACGATTGCCCCGCTGCCTGAGACCATGGTTCTCTACACCCTTGCGCTGAAGGTATAGGTTGTCCTCAGTCGCCTCGGGGTAGCTATCCCACCGCTCCTTCGCAAGCCTTGCGGCTTCACGTTGATTCTGCTCGGTCTCTTTGGCCTTCTCCTCCGAGAGCATCCTGATCTGCGCCCTCTCCTCGTCGGTCATCTTATGGTTCACCGCATTGTCAGGCTTCCAAGTCGCGGTCGGCTCATCGTTGCTCACCGTGCGGTCACCACAGCGACCGAAGGGTACGTCCTGATCCAGCCACACCTGATACCACCCGACGAGCTTCTGCTTGCCACCAACGTCCATGTAGGCGCGGCCAATGTCACCGCCTATGACTAACCCCTTCTTTGACTCTACCGTCATACCATTCGACAAAAGAAAAGACTCGAACTCACCTCGCAGGTCACCACTCAATGGCCGGCTGAAGTCTTTGCTTTTGCCGTCAGTTATTTTTAATCCCATGTAAAATTCACCTTGATCACGTTTTCCCAGATGTGCATAATAGTACAACATTTTGCAAACACACAAGGAAAAACGATGGGAATCATAGCAACTGGTGGCGGCGGATCAGACTTCGAGCAAGTCCCGACTGGCACACACAACGCAATCTGCTACAAGTTGGTGGATGCTGGAACCACACTGAACGAGTATCAAGGCGAGGTGAGCAAGCGTCACAACGTCTTTATCTTTTGGGAGTTACCCGAGCTTCGTATGGCGGATGATCGACCAATGTCAATCAACTGCCAGTATACGTTAAGCCTGAATGAACGTGCAAAATTGCGGCAGCATTTACAGGCATGGCGTAACAAATCTTTCACCGAAGAAGAGTTGGCATCCTTTGACCTGACCAAGATCTTGGGAACAACGTGCAAGGTCGATGTCGGCTTAACCAGTGGCGGCAACGCCAAGGTGCAGGGCGTGTTCTGCGCCGATGGTGGGGCAAAGAAAGTTCCAACGGTAAACGATCAGGTTGTCTTCGACTTAGAGGATTACTGCAATGAGTTCAACGGCAACTCAGGCAAAGCCAGCAAGATTGCCTGCGATGTTTTCGACGGCCTACCACGGTTTATGCAGTGGCAGATCGGTGGGTGCGACGAACCCGGCAAGGACAAGGTTGAGCCATGCTTCGAGCTTCAGGCTGCGATGAAGAAGGGCGTCCCAGAACCTGAGATCGAGCCACAGAAGAAGGCGAAGAAGACAGAGCCAGTCGGCGAGGAATTCGTTGACGATGACATTCCATTTTAAGGGGAGCGGCAATGAAGAATAAAAAGCATAACCGTAAGTCGGTAAAGAGCGACTCAGTCATTGACTACCTTAGTCAGCATGGTGATACCAAGGCCGAAGTCTTGGCCTCTGAGCTAGGCGTTAGCAAGAGCCTAGCGGCCAAGAACCTGCGGAACTGGCACAATGCCCAGCGCAAGGTTGCCGAGGTATTGTCTGTCTCTGACGGCTCGACAGCGCGTTATTACGAACTGCCGTTCAAGGCCCGGGAACTGCAAGATCTGATTTCTTTCAAGAACATGAACGCTCAGATTGGCGAGATCTTTAGGGCAACCTATCGATACGGTCAGTCGTCGCACAGCAGTGAACTGCGTGATGCTAAGAAGATTCGTTTCTACATCGACGCTGAGATCAAGCGGCTGGAGCAGTCATGAGGATTCGACAGATCATTGCTGACGCAAAGCACCCAATCTTTACCTCATATGCTGTGATGATAGCATTCGGTATCGGATTGATTTTAGGATTTGGTTTAGGCTAAGGGTTCCATCACGGCCCTCCAACAGTGTTCCCGTCCACTGAGCCGCCCCGGCGGGACTAATTAGGAAACCCAATGGAATTCAAAGAAGGTATTTACGAAGACCTCGACTACCCTACCTACGACTCGATCCCTGCATGGAGATCACACGACCTAACCTCAATCGCTAAGTGCCCGTTCACTTGGAAGAACCGGACGTTCAACAACTCGCCGGCACTGCTTGAGGGCCGGGTGCAGCACACTGTGTTCTTGGAGCATCACAAGTTCTTCGATGAGTTTGCGATCGAACCGCCGGTCGATAGGCGCACAAAGGCAGGCAAGCAAGAGTACGCCGAGTGGCTGGAAGATCTTGGTGACAAGACACCCTGCAAGCAGGATATGTACGACATCTGCATGGAGCGCCGGGAGGTTGTCTCTGACTTCATACCCGAGCCAGATCATCGGGTCGAGCTAACGCTCTGCTGGATGTGGAACGGCCAACCCTGCAAGGGCAAGTTAGACTGGCATACCGGGACAGACATCTGGGATCTCAAGACCTGCCGGGACGCTTCACCTCGTGGATTCAGGAGTGCGATCAACACGTTCCGATACCACCAGCAGGCTGCGTATTATCTGGCCGGTTGCCGAGCCGTTGGCCTGCCGACCGAGAAGTTTTATTTCTTGGCTCAGGAAAAGGCAGCGCCCTATCCCTATTGCGTATACACGTTGTCTGACGAAGCCATAGCGTATGCTGACGCTCAGAATGAGCAAGCCATGGCCATTGGCATCAAGTGCCGGGAGCAAGACCTCTACCTGCCATACAATCAAGAAGGCATCAAGGAGTTTGGCCTTGCTGACCTTAACTAAAGAGGAAAGGGAGCGGGAAGCGAAGTGGGCGGAAGATATTAAATATCACGCTGCCCGAAGCGTCTGGAAGAAAAGGCACGAGGCCACGCCGAACAATCCGCCGCACCGACGAGTGACTTGGTCTGATTGGTTCGAGAAAAAGTTTGGTGAGAATCTCATTCAGTACGCAGAGAGAAAGGCAAAGGAAAAGAAAAAGTCAAAGCCTGTTTAGTTCTTCACTTGCCAGCCTTCCGGTTTCCCTGTTGAACTTCATCGCAAGGTAGTCGTGTATCCTGCTCAGCTCGTAGGCTCTTACATCGTCGTCTTCCTCATCGACAATCTTATCGATCATCGCTAACACGCGGATGGTTGGTATGTTTGATTCTCTTTGCATAGTTTAATCCTAAGTCAAATTACTGGCAAAAAAAAGCGGCCTAAGCCGCTTCTTCCAAAAGTCCATTAAGAACGGCCAACACTTCGCAGAGCTTCACCGTTTGCTTGTCGCTTATTTCTTTGCCCTCAAATCTTGCTTTATTAATCTTCTCAGCCAGCGCATGAGCCGAATTAGCCAAGACCTTCGCCCTGCTCAATTCCTTCAAGGTAGTCTTCTCAATTGCGCCGGCGATAAAATCATCATCCGCAAGGTCTTCGAGATCTGCCGTCTCGCAGTTGACCTGAATGATCGTGCCGTTCATTGAGGCAAAGGAAACGCCAGAGCTGAGGCATCTCATGTTTAAAAGACCGAAGTAAACGTCGAGCCGAGGCGCGACCATGTTGATCAGGTCGCAAATGTTGTCATTGGTCAAATCGTTTGCTACTTCTAAAAGTTGTTGTTGTTCCATCACTATCTCCTTGTTTTGGGTTTCGGCCTAGTGGCCTCATCAGTACCAGCTCCGAAATGGTAGACCCGGAGGGGCGGTGATTAAGCCGCCGCCACCTTGTCGATGTCGTAATAAGGAATGTTGCTGTATCTGGGCAATTTATCGGTCATGATAAAAACACCTGTCGATGGTTTTACAAAAACTCGCTCGTCAAAGTAAAACCCTGCGGGGGAAAGCAACTCGCTGTCAGTCATTACATACTTGGTTGAAACGTAAATAAGCTCTACTTTTAAACTGCCTTCAAGAAGCTCTATCTCTCTAAGGAACTGAGCAGCATGAACCGCATCTTCGTTTTCGATCAACCAAGTTTGATGATCCATCAAATCAAATCCTTCTTCGTCCTTCCATTTTTTAAAAAGCGATCTTTGGTGAGCTGACGCTTTTCTTGCGACATCAGCATCGATGTTGCATTTTGCAAACTCTTCTTTAGCCTTTGCGATTTTTTCTAAAACAATTTCGTGGTACTTGTTCATCATCTTCTCCTTGCGGCGGCTTACGCCGCCTTCCTTGTTGCTGTTAATGTTGCATCCCCGTGCCATCCTGAGACTCGTGGCTTCCAGCCATCAACCTTGAGTTCTTCGGCCCGAGCATACGCCTTGCGAATGTCCGTGAATCTTTCGTGGATTCGCTCAACCTTTTCTTCTTTAGGTGCGGGATAAAGATCTTGGCCTTGACGCTTCTCAATCAACTTGCGAAGAGAGGCAACGTGATCGGTCATTGCTTGATACTGGAGGTTGTTTTTGCGAGCAGCTCGAAACTCTTCGTCGTAGTGGTCGAGGCCGTTTAGGTCGATCAACTTCATACCAGCAAGCTGGCCTTGAATGGAGTTGATGATTTGAGTTGTTAGCTTGTGGCTCTTCTCAATCGGAAGCTCATTCGATCCCGGGCACTCGCCCTGAAACATCCCCCAATCGACGGTGTAGCCGTGCTTAGCAATCATGCCTGTCTTGTTGTTAACCGCCTGCACTGAACCGCATACTTGGCAGGTTCCTCTGTGTGTGTGTCTTGCCATCATGTTTTCCCTTTGGTTATGGGGGCAAGCGCCCCCGACAAAGGAATAATCGCATAATGCCGTGTCGTTGTACACACTTTTATGCAAATAAATGTAAATATTTGCAGGTCAGTCTAAGTTGTTGTACCGCTCGATCAGGCGCTTCTTGTCGTGCAGCCAGAAAACCAACAGGTATCGGTCTCCACTCTCTACCGCTAGGCCTCGGTGCAGATTGGTGAAGGAAGGGAATATCAATGCGTGTCCACTAGGCAGAGGATTCAGGATGCCGTGGCGATGAAACTCTGTGCCACCACCCTTGTACTCATCGGTGTTGAGGGGAACCACCACGCTGATGTCGGCGCTCTCGTCGTGATGCCACGCACCTTTTTGCTTATCCTTGGGGTTATAGTTTGCAATCTGGATCGAGGAAACGTCCCGGCAGTCCCTGTGGTACAGCGTATTGAAGATCGGATTCAGCACGTTCTGCACGACAAACCACATCGTGCGGTACAGCTCAGGCACATGCTCTTGCAACACAATCTCTGGGATCTGCCTCAGCTCATCCTCAGCCTCATTCGGCTCAAAGGGTATCTCCTGCTCCATGTGCTTGATCTCTTCGACCAACATCTTGCAGAACTGCCTGCGAAACAACGGCACCTTGTATACCTCGGGGAAGACCTTCTTGCATAGCTGAGACACAGGAGTCTTCTGTAGGCGCTCCCTGCCATCCCTGGCCCTGAACTCAGCAATCATCGGAACAGTCTCCTGAACCGCCTTGTAGAGCGGCTGGTTGACCATCCAATGCGACTGCATTGACAACATATAATTTTTCATTTCATACATTTGTGCAATGATATACAATCCTATACAATTGCTCAATATTAATTAGAGATCCGTCATGGAAACCGAAGACCAAGCAGCGTTAGACAGAAAAAGAAAGTCGCTGGCGATTGACCTCGAAACATACGAGAGGCTACGCGACATCTGTGCGCGAGAGCGACGAACAATAATCAGCCAGTTGCAACTTATGATTGAGCAGAAGCACGACGACCTGTTCGATAGGGATAATCATTGAAAAATTTATTTAAGAGAAGACCGACCCAGATTCCTCAATCCTACCGCCCTGTAGCGGATTCTAAAGAGGTTATCGATCTGTTTGGTAGGATGACCTTACACCAACAAGCCGCGCTCCTGCGGCTCTGTAGTCGCAACCTGATGATCGACGTTGAGGGTGATTACCACATGGGCTATGACTTCGACTGGAACGTCAGTGGCGCAATGATTATCGCCACTCCATCCGAGCCAGACCTACCAATGCTAGGCGAGGGAAGCGATCCCGCCTAATGGCCCTCTGAGCCGCATAGCAAGCTCCCTGTCCTTGTCTGAGGGCAGAATAGTAGGAGACATCGCCGGATCTATCTTTCCCATTGCTGGAGGCTTAGACGAGCTTTGCTGCAACGGCTCAAAGGCGGAAACCTCTCCTTTCGGCATTGGCATATCAGGCGGTGGAGCTATTTGAGGCTTGGGCCTTGCTTGAGCCGATGGAGACGGCTCTTCTTTTTTAGGTTCTAAAGACTCAATGGTCTGCAAGATTCTTAATTTGTCCGCATCAGAAGAAGGTTCTGCCTCAGCCTCATCTCGAAGCTCTGGAGCTAAAGCCGTTCTAATAACCCCTTGAGCGGTAGCAGAAAGCAATGGCATTTGCATCCTTTGAACAGTCTGACTAACAGCATTAAAAGCCTCATCCCTAGCCTGAGCGCCCTCAGCCATATCCATAACCTTGCCAAGAGCCGCCTTCCCTACTCCACCGCTTGGGGCCATCAACATGCCTGTGCGAGCTGCTGCGCTAAGCAACGTGTAGCCAGACCCTGATGGATTCATCTTGATCTCTGCCCAGAGTGTGGGAAGCACGTTAGCCCTAAACTCTTTGATTCTAGCAATTTCATCCGGGCTAAATACCCTATTAATGATCGCTCTATTCTTGAAAAATACGTCATTGTAATTTTCAACAATCGACTTTCTGGTAACTTCTCCGCCCCGACCAGCAAAGGCCTTGGTCATGATCCCGTCTTTCAGAAGCAGCACAAATTGTTGGTAATCGCTAGGATCTAAAGCTTTTTTCAGCTTATCTAAAACTATGCCCATAGATTGATTAGGGGCAAACTTGTTTTGCCCGAACAGTAAGTTTGCCACCTGAACCGGCGTGTATTGGTTGTTTGAGAGTTGCTCTAAAATTGTATTAGCCGCACGTTCCTGCTTATTTCTGCCCGTGCCTCGACCAACTGTTGCCATGTAGTCAGCATACAATCCTGTGGCCTCTTGGAGCTGATCAAGAACCTCTTGGTCACCTGTGATGAAACCGCGCTCAATGCCGTTGTAGATAGCCTCATCAAGCTTATCCTTCATCCTTATCAGAACAGCTTGCTCTGGGGTTCCCGGTTGCGCTTGGCCAATCGCCGCTTTAATTCTTTTCTGGTATCCGTGAATGTTTTTGAGTGCTTGCCCTTTGAACTTAGGATTTTGAGCAAGCTTTCTCAGCCGACGAAGCTGGGTCATTTCCCGTAGCAACGGCCCTTCAACAATCTGGCTTGGAGACATTATCTCTGGAATAACATCAAGAAGCTCTTGAGCGACCTGTTGAACCCCGTCTGGAGTCATGATAGGTGGAGAGTCAACACCCTTGATAGTTTCGTATAATGTCCCAGACGCTTCCTTTAACCGTTGTGCAGCGCCAGATACAGTCTCCTGCGCCGTCTCTGCTGCAACACTTGGTATGTTTCCGTAAATATCTGAAGGGTCAGCGGTTCCTGCTCCAAACTCCGCTTGTAACTCCATAGCGTCATTACGAATAGCTGCAAGCTGATTTTCATCAAAGCCGCGTATCATTAAGGTTGCCGGATCGGAAGAAGGCATATTCCGTAGTCTATCCTCCACCCCAAGCTGCTCTGTCTGCTTAGGTGTGACTCCTTGAGGAAGCTCTGCCGTCCTTTGTCCTTGAGTTAAGGGATACTTAGATTCTTGCAAAACGTCGAACGAAAATCGCGGAAACATTTCATCAAAAGCTTCCCCGAGATTTCTCCCCGCAACAGAAGTGCGTTTAAGGGCTTCCTTAGTAGCTCTACCGGCAATTTTTCCAATAGGAGGTAAAGCAACGTCAGTCGCAACACCAATAGCTGTAGACTTTCCAACTTCTTCAGCCACATCTCCGTATCCGCGACCTTTCGCTTTGACCGTGTCGGGAGTGATTAAAGCCTCTCCCCCTATCGTCGCTGCTTCTGTTGCTCCGTAACCGGCTGTACCTCTAAAAATGGTCTCAAGGACTCCTTTGGCTTTAGAAGCGTACTTTGTAGCAGGGATGTATCTGATTATTTCGCCAAGCATCGTATTGAAGTCTTGAGTCGAAGCACCCGGCTTATTGACATAGTACGGCACGTTGTTCCAAACAATAATTGGCAAGCCATACTTATCTACATATTTGCCCCCATAACGAGAATCATCACGAAACGCATCATCAATAATTTCAGCCTTTCCCAAATCATCACGGGCAAACATTCCCTTTATTGACGGCATAAATCCTTCAAAGAAACCAACCGAGTCATACCCCATATCAGTTATTTCTGGGATTTGTGGAAACTCTATATTGGCACCTTCGCCAGAAATAGCCGACGGCGCGGACATGATCATATCTAAAACGCTTTGGTCTGGCTGACCTTGCATCGCAATAACGTCATCGTCTGGAGCGGCTGTTGTGTTAGTTCCGCTGTATCCGGGTGGTAGTTTTTCTAATGGCACAACTATCCTCCAAAACCTTGAATTATGTATGGGCCAGCGTCTTTGACAAGCTCAACCCCGCGAGGGTCTCTGTTAATAACAACCTCGCCGTCTGGAACAGAGTCTAAGTATTTTTGTACTGCGTCATTATCGTTTGCGTCACCTTTGAACGAGTAGAATATACCCATGTCAAGAGTGTCTATATAGTCACTGACCTCTTCGCTTTTGGTGTAGTCTCCAGAGGTAAGAGCATTTGTTTCTGCCCTGTTTCTAGCGATGGCGTTCTCCGTCATCTTTTTGTAAAAATACAGAGCTATATAATTAGCCTCTGGAGTATTTGACATAGACAGAATTGCTGTTTTGTAAGCCTGAAATTCCATGTCAGAGGTAGAGCCAGAGCCAACTGGGCGCATCTTTGGCGCAAGCATATTTGAAATGGCAATTAAAGAATCTAAACTAGCAATAGACGGGTCGGTTGTGCCAAAGATTTGTTTAAAAACTTTTTGAAAAGGCAACAACTTTTCCGTAACTATACCAGTCTCTACTCCTTTTCGCTTTAAGTCTCTTAAAGTTACTAAAGCTCTATCTACCGTTGGTAGAACCGTGACTGCTTTGTCAATATAGGAATCTTCGTTTTTGGCAATGGTACGCAATCTATTTGTTACATGATCCTTGAACGGCGTAGTATCTTTAGAGTCAGCCGTAAGCATGATGGATTGAACTTCCCCGTTAACCACAAAAGGCCTAAGCTCGGCATACTTGCCGTCAACAATAACTGTTCGACCTATTTTGGCGGGGTTATCAGGAACCAGTCTATCCACGGCAGCGGAAAAGAACGGGCTGTCTTCAGACAAGCCAAGGCCTTTTATAGTGCGTATTGCGTCCGGCCTGCTTTGATAAACCGCAATAGCCCCCGCATCGGGAACCTTGATGCCGGAAGTCGGTTTAGCGACATTAGCCACACGGTTCCTGTTCCGAAAAATTTCTCTTTCGGTGAGCAACGCCCTGTCGCCCTCTTCATACCGAACCCCCGAAACAATTAAGCCATTCGGGTCTGTAACTTGAACCTCTGTAACCTTGTTGTCAGGGTCTTCTTTTGCTCTTAAAATTTTGTATTCGTTAACCAACTTGGTTGCGGAATCCACATCGGTTTTTGCCATCTCAAAGGCTTTTAAGCCGATGGCTCGATCCTGCTCCGCTCGCCTCTGTTTTAGCGCCGCCTGCTCTTTTCCAAACTGAGCCATGCCCAAACCTGCTGAGCGAAAAGCGCCCATGGTCGGGTCGGCAGAGAGCATTGCGCCGCCAACCGTAGACGCAAGGTCATAAAGGCTAGGGCGAGATGTCTGCCCGTACAAACCCCGCAGTCTGGTTTGGTATTTCTCAAAGCTTTCATCAAAATCAGGAATCTCTATGACCGGATCGTTTTTCTTTGCCGACGAAGACTCTCGAAGAAGCTTCTCTAGCTCAGCAAGCTGATCTTGTACAGACATCGGCGCAGCAGGAGGTGCAGCAGGGTTAACCGCCAAAACCTGAGGCCCAGAACTAGCAGGAGCTTCCCCTGACAAGCCTAAAATCTGCTGCTCTAATTGTGCTTTTGATGTGGCCATATTATCTATCTCGTAAGCTGGGTGGTTGGGTTGTAGTAATTACCCAGCGCCCCAATCGTTGCAAGACCTGTTCCTATGCCTGCCTGCGTTGCAGACGGCGCAGGCCCAAAGTTGGTTTGGAACTGCGTCTGACCCGCTGGTGCCATCTGGACAAACGGCATCAGAGACTGGTACTGAGCCAGAGGTGCCTGCTGAGCCTGCAACAATCCAGCACGTTGTGCGTCAAGCTGCTGCTGCCTGTTCTGCTGAGTCATACTGCCAATACCCTGCATTGCGGCGACATCCTGTGCGCCTGCCTGCTGAGCCTGACTGCCAAGTCCGCTCAGGAAGCCACCATAGCCCGTCTGAGCCTGACCAAGTGCCTGACCTCCAGCCGCTTGCTGCGCTCCGATTTGGCCGTACTGGCCAGCGAGAGTGCCTGCTACGTTCATTCCTGTCTGCCCTGCCGCCTGTCTTGCTGCCGCGCTCTGCTGACCGTAGCCAGACAATGTCTGACCTAAGCCGGTGCCAGCCGCGTATCGTTGCTGCGCCATCTGTCCTAGCTGGCCACCTAATTGCTGCTGAGCGCCCAACTGCGCCTGAGCGGTTTGCTGGAGTAGATTTCCATAGCCTTGTCCAGCCGCAAGTTTCTGCCCTGCCGCCTGTTGAGCCATGCCAGCGACCTGCTGGCCTGCGCCATACCTTT
>Ga0129324_10002176_pt1 | contig 12166 bp, 20 predicted proteins | sample CPBDNA_7_FD_96879 | JGI IMG/M metagenome (GOLD analysis project Ga0129324, IMG submission 96879) | Freshwater to marine salinity gradient microbial communities from Chesapeake Bay, USA - CPBay_Spr_15_0.2_DNA | ecosystem: Environmental > Aquatic > Marine > Coastal | place: USA: Chesapeake Bay... | reverse complement strand
GATCAAACTACAGGCACTGTGTAACGCTGGCGTTGCCGGCAACACTAACTTTAACTAACTAATAATTAGTAACAGGTTATATATTACATTTTTTATCACAGTGTAACAAGATTGCAAGACTAAAAATAATTTAACAATTACTTTTGGTATTTAAGTAACTTGCAATTTTAAAATACCCGGCTTAATCCCCCGGGTATTTTTTTGGCTCATAAGTAGTAGTGGCTTGTCCTAAACTTGACCACTCTGATATTATTTTAGAGCTAAAAAACTACAGCAGATGTGTTGTAGTTTTTTTTTGGCTAAAAAAAGATAAAAAAAAGGTTGACCTTTGCCACAAAAAGTGGTATACTATGCATATAGTTTAACAAATAAGGAGTAACTATTATGGCAACAAGTAAACAAATAAGATCATACGCAAAAGAGCATAACTGTTCAAATGCGGAGGCAAAAGCACACTTTATTGAACAAGCAGTTCAAAAAGTGAAAGAAAACTATAAAAGTTTTTTAGATGAATCAGATGGTAGTCAAGACGGCTTTAGACCCGATGCTGGTATATCAATGGCTATGGCAGATGACACAGGCATTGTGGTAAATGTCAGTGAGTTTGTTTCTAATGTAACACAAACAGCAAACATGTTTGGAGGATTTCTATTTCATGAAGTAGATGACAAAATAGAAATAACTGAAACTGTTGGATTGTCCAATGATACAGACAGAGATTATTGTGGCACATTGTGGTTTGATGACAAAACATTAGATGCTTTTTTCACAGAAATAGAAAAAGGTGCCTTCAATATTGAAATGCGTGGCACACCTGCTGAAGAAACTAAAAGTGGTAATGGTGAAAAGTTTAGACCCATAATCATAGAAGATGTAAGTGTAAAAGGTTGCTACAGTGATGCTGGTAGTGATTTTATGACATTTAGTATGGCAGGTTCTGTAAGTCACGGAGACTTTGCTAAACAGTTTAGACAAGCAATAAACAACAAGGTGGTGGCGTAATGGATATTGAAAATGCAATGAGAGAAGGTAAATTACAATTTGCCAAACAAGGTATTTTTAATGTGAGAACACAATTAGACTTTGCTGAATATGGTAAAAAATTACCTAGGGCAACACAATGGGAAAGTCATTGGGCAATATATCCTTATGCGGCTGATCCTCGTAATCCTTGGAATGCTAAATGGTGTGAAACAGAATATAAAACACATCGCAATGGTAAAATTAAAAGTTTATTCTTTAAAGATAGTAATTTAACGTATAAACCACATTGCATACAACGTATATTTGAACGTAATGGTTTTGATCCTGCTAATTTGCCTAAACACATTGAAGAAACTGATTGGATTCAATATGCTCCCAAAGGCATAGTTGATGGCGTTGAACAACGTTTTCCTATTCCTTTTCTAGATGGTTTACTTATAGTAAGTAGACGTTTAGGTATACTAGGCACTCACATAAAGTGTCATAGTCAAGGTATCAAAAGTATGGATGAACCTTTTGGGCAACATACTTATACTGCTTGGACTTATATTGAGAATCTCAATGAAGCACAGAACACTACATTGTTTTACATCAATAATGGTCAATTTGAAGATGCTGTAAACAAAGCAGATAGTTGGATTAAATCACCAGAAGAAGATTGGTTAAAAGAATTATTATAAATACTGTGACATGCATGAAAATGTGTGTTGTGTGTGTGTGTTATTAAAGGGCTCTTCGGAGCCCTTTTTTATAATATAATAATAGTATCACCAGCAACTGGTGTCTTTTTACTACCATCTAAATTGTGATGTTTATACATTGCCCACATCAATTGCAATTTTGAAGGTGCATTTCTGCTACCATGAAAATGTATGATGTGACTTTTGTCAAAACTGTGTTCATTCCACAAATCACTTCTGTGTAAATTATTATCAAAGTGTTCATCAGCATGTAACATGTGTCCTTGGTATGCTAGGTGCGGTTGGCGTGTGTTTTCTAGTGTTCTGTTTGGTTGATCCCACAACATTTTGTTTAAAATAACCTGTTCTGTGTTCCAACAATCAAAATCCCATTCTTCTGCCATTTTTAAACCCATATTCCAAATGTCTTGGCTCATGGTATGTGGATAGTATCTTACGTCTGCGTTAAAGAAATGTTCATGTTGTATGTTCCATTTGTTTTTTTCGCTACTGCTTTTGGGATCTGTGTAATTAAACATCATAAAATCATCAAATTTGCCAAATATTGTTGTGGGCAACTGCATAAAATTGTCTGGACCCATATACAATATGTTACAAGGTGCATTTTCTTTCCAAAAATCATATATTTTGAAGAAATGATCTTGAAAAACCTGTTGTATGTCATCTACTTGTTCATTCCAAAACACAAATTCCCAATCACCTTTGAGATATTTTTTTATACTGGCTAAACTTATTTCGTGCATTTTCATATATTGCTCATATATGTCGCCTTCATCACTTCTATCTCTGAACCACATTGGTGATTCGATTTTATACATACTTCTCATCACATAATTTTTCATGTTATTACCTCTAGTTTTGGAAAATATTTTACATACACTATATTTTTATCTGTTACTGATTTTACATTTTTTTGAATTTCATCAAAAAAGTTCCATGCAAGTGGCACAACCACAATTGGCTGTGTTAAACTGTTCAACACTGAACTGTCATATATTCTGATATCACTGCCAGGTGTGTAACAGTTTTGTTTTAGTGGATTGTCATCAATGATACCATTCAAACGTATTTTGCCTGCATTCAATACAGTGTTGCCTTTTGCGGCGGCGCCATAACCTAACACAATGTAATCTTGTTGTTGAAAATGTTTCACTATATTGGCCAAATCTGCTAAACAAGTTTTTACACCATCGGCAAATACTGTGTGATACAGTTCTGAATATTTGTAACTTTCATCTTGTATGTGTTTTGCTATGCTAAAACGTTGTGTGGTTGTAGCACTGTGTTTGATTGTGAATATGTAACTGCCGCCATGTATATCACCAATGGTTATGTCAACTAATTCTAAACCACATCTTTTAACCAATGTGTTCATGCTGTTTGCACAAAAGAAACTGATGTGTTCATGATAGGTGGTGTCAAACTGATTGTTCTCTAACCAATATGCTTGTGATGTTTGTATTCTGATTGTGCCACCTTCTCTTAATTGATCTCGCATGGCACACAAAAATGCATGTGGATTGCTGTTGTGTGCAAACACATTTTGTGCTATAATCAAATCATATTTGCGGCCTGTTTGTATTGGCCAAAAGTCACAAACAGTATCATGCTTTGCACTACATATAGGATATAAATTTTCTGCAGGATCTACGCCATATGTTTTCCAACCTCTTGCGGCAAAACTGTCTAATTGTGTGCCATCATTACAAGCAATGTCTAACACAGAGCCTGGCTGTTGATATGCACCACAATAGTCTGCAAACCAATCACAATAATCTCTCAATGTTTGACTAGTGCCGGTAACATACAGATAATCTTTAAACATCAGCTCAGGATCAACTGCCACCGTGAGTTGACTGTGCCAACAATCACCGCACACATTCAAACCCAGTGGATATTCTGGTAATGCTGTGCTTTTGTCATGATAACTGTTTGCCAATGGTTGATTGTGCAAATCTAAATAGTTGTGCAGTTGGTCACTGCCACATGCTACACAATTATCTAGGGTAGTGTATTGTGACATTTCTGTGACTTCTTTGTGTGTGGGTATAATCATTTATCAATCCTTTTGTTAGTGTTTCTATTGTGTCCTTAAATTCAAAACCGTATGTGCTTGTAAACTTATCTGTGTTCATGCCAAAATCATATGTGGTATTGGCTAATTTTTCATTGGTGTTTGGTGTGGGTTTTGCTTCTTCTACTTGCACACCTGTTATGCTGGCAACACGTTGTGCTATCTGTCTACTGGTTGCAGTAAAACTGGCTAAATTGTAAATGCCTCTGTTATCATTTCCTTCAATGATGCTTTCAATAGCTCTACAAGCGTCTGTAACGCCCAGTATGCTACGTTTGACATCACCATTGAACAATTTAACACATCCTTGTTCTAATGCAGTGTTGGTCATTGCATTTATCATCACATCAGTGCGCCAATGTGGTGCAACACCATTCACTGTGCCAAATCTCAATCCATAATATTCTAACTGTGTGTGTTCTACAATTTGATCAATGTGTAGTTTGGTGAGGTCATATGGATTTATGGGTTTGAAATTTGTATCAGATTCTTTTAAATCTGCAAGTGGTGTTGCACCATAAACACTGGCTGAGGAGGCATAAATGAATTTTTGGTGACTCAATTTGCGTGTTAAATTCACAAAGTTTACCACATTGTTGGCATATGCACTGTAGAGATCTGTTTTGCACATGTTCACTGAACTGTGTCCTGCAAGTAGCACAACAACATCATATTTGGTCAATTCATCTGGTGTGATACTGTTGTAATCCTTTCTTGTTGAAGGCACAAAACTGTCAAACCAGTTTAGATCCCAATTTGATATGGTGTGTTTTGTTTTGAGGTGTTCATACAGTGCTGATCCCACATAGCCACTGCCGCCAATCAGTAATACTTTGCTCATGCTATAACTATTGTGTCTCCGCCTTTATCTATGTTACTGCGATCTGTGATTGATGTGTGTGTAAATCCAGAATCTAATTGTTTTGTGCTGACGCCTGTTCTACCGCCAATTTGTTCATAGTCATAACCTTTTAGGAAAATGCCTGCTTGTGCCATCAATGCAATCATGGGCATGTTATCATGTATAGTAGTTCTATAGCCATAACTTTGTGCTATACGTCTAGCAATTTCTCTGTCGCTTAACTGTTTACCTCTGTGTTTGTTTGTGTTGGCATATCTGCCTTTTACTCTGTGTCGCATGTTTCCTCCGTTACGTTGTATGCACCAAATTTCAGTGCGTAATAATTTGCATAAAATCTTTGAGCGTGTTCATTGCCTGCTTGTGGCCACGAGAACACTTTGGTGTATTCAGGTTCACCTCTTAGGTGGCTTCTAAACCACAATCGAAATTTAATCATGTGTATCATCCGTTACATAATATGATTGTGCCACAATGTGTTCAATCAGTTCATAATCTGCTTTACGCCACTGTTTAAACCATTTTAAATTTGATTTTGAGATTGCATAAGTTTGTTCTCTGTCAAATTGACTTCTACTGCGTCTTAAAAAACTGTCTGTGGGTAATTGTATATTGTGGTGTTTTAAAAATATTGCATCTAGTTTGCTTACATCATACACAACACTCACTTTGTGTTCATGCTCTAGATATGTGTGTAGCTCACCTAACCAAAATGATAATGATCTGGTCAATATTGAAAAATCAGGAGATAGTGCCACACATCGATCAAACAGTTCTGTGGCTACACCTGTTCTCAATCCTGTAATCAATGCATTAGGTGTGTTGTATTGTTCAAATAATTGTTCTTCTATGTGTTGTAAGTTTCTATATCCACCACGTCTATAAAAATTGTATTCTTTACGAGCATTTAGTTCTTCGCGTAATGGATTGGTAACTCTTTCCCAATAGCCACTGGCAAATCTTTCCCATGGATCTCTCAAACCAAAAGCAGTATCTCCGCGATGTGATAACAGTGTTACACCATGTGATTGCAGTGTTTTAAAAGGCATGACAATCCTATCTTTTTCACAATTCTTAAATGCTGTGCCTGCTGTTTTTGGTATGTGTAGATATTCCATTATTTTTCTTTTTTGTCTTTGTTTCCAAATATTCTATCCCAGTTGTCTTTGTATTCTTGTGAATACGCACCTGGCCTAGCGGCAGAACCTTTGCCACCATGTGTTGCATAACTGCTGGGTCTTTTTTCTAGACCTTCTGAAATATCTCTGGCTTGTTTTAAACCAGGATGTTCATTTATGATCTTTTCGTTTTTCTTCCATTGTGATGTGCCTTTTTCTGGCACAGTGCTTTTTTTATCTGACATGTATACCTCCTGTGTGCATTCTCATTTTGCCCATCTTTTTAGTAATTGGTTTCATTGATTGATATCCTATACACATATAGCCTAATGCATCATTTATGTGTGAAAAGTCTTTGGCACCATCTTTTTCTGGCTGACGTGTGCCTTCTCGGTAAACGTGTTTGGTCAAACCGTTTATCAGTGTTTTGCATTTTGGATCTATGATCAATTTTCTTTCGCCGCTGGTTGAACACAACAATGCATTCACTGTGGCTATTCTGTCTTTCACAGAAGGATTGATTGCATCGCTATGCACTTTGAATCCTGCATTGTGTAATATGATGTGATCAGTTACTCCTCCTGCACTTGTGCGTCTTTGTGCACCTGATGCATCTGGATATGCATCAACTAACTGTTCTGGATATCTGGTTTTTATTTCATCGCATAATTCATTGGTATTTGAATTGTATATTTCTATTTCATCAAACACCCACAGTTTGCCATCTACTTCTTTGGCTATAACAGCACACAGAGGACTCACGTTAAAATCAACGCCCACCATTATTCTTTCTCTGGGTTGCAAGTTATACACAAAGTTATCTATATTTTGTTGATCAAATGCATAGTATATAACACCTGCATAGTTCACAAACTGGCCTTCATATTCTTGTTCAAAACTTCTTTGGTCTAATTCTGCTTTTGCTTGTGCTAATTCTTCTTCGCTGACGATGCCTGCTTGTGCAGTTGTGTATTGCCAACTTTGCCAATCTTGTTGACTGTTTGCGTTTGTGAACATTTCCCAAAAATGGTTTCTGCCTTTGGGTGTGCCTGTGATTAAAGCACCACCTTCGCGATCAGACAAACATGGTCTTATGCTTTGTGGCCATGCACTTTCAGCAAAGTCTGCAAACTCATCACATATAACATAATCTAGACCAATACCTCTGATGCTGTCTGGATTGTCTGCACTACGCAACATTATCAGTGAATTGTTTACTAATGTGATTTCTAGATTGCTTTCATTTATCTTTTTGATCCAGTTTTTAGCTCTCAACATTTCTTTGAGATCGTCCCACACAATTTGTCTTGCCATTCTGTATGATGGTGCAATATACATAACTTTTCTATTAGGATGACGTGCATGTTTGGCCATTTCATTTATACTTAAATAGGTCTTACCGCTCCGACGACCGGAGCATAGAACTTTAAAGCGACTTTTTGAATTGCTCACTGTTTTTTGCATCTCAGTCAATATCATTTGAGTTTTGTTCCTGTTGGTATCCACACATCATGTTTATCCCATGCTTCTACATCATAACCTGGATCATCATCTACAGCATTATTGCCTTTGATCTTTTCAAACATTTTGCGTGTTGCCCATGCCTCTGGATCTAACGCTTCTTCCAACATTTCATCAATAGCCTTTTTAATTTTGACAAAATCTTCTGGATCGTTGCTTTTAAATCCTTTCATCTTCATCTTGGTAGGTGTTTCCATGTTTTGTTCATGTGTATGGCTTGCACTGTGCTTGGATTGATGTTCAATATCTCTGCCATGCGTTGTTGTGTGATTTTGTAGTGATTTGCAATGATCCATTCTGCTTGTGATTGTGTGAGTGTGGCATTGTAGTTGTCTTCACCTATCATTCTGGGTGGTTTAACATATCTACCTTTGGCAATACAGTCTTGAATGTTGTCTTTGACTGTGCCACTCCACAAATGATCTGGATTCACACATTGTCTATAAGTTACATCATTGTTTGCATAATTTTTATCACAATCATGTAACACACAATAGTTGTTTACTTGATCTTCTGTGAACTTACCTGATATCAATGCGGCAAATTTGTGTGCAGTTATAAATCTAATTTTGTTATCAGATTCTCTGTAGTAATACCAATTACAGTATCCTGTGTTTTGAACAGCACTGGTAAAATAATGACAACCATTTGGTTGTATTTCTATTTTGTCATAGAATTTTTGTATATACTTTTGAGGAACATCATGTATATAATGTGGTTCACCAGGGATTCCTGGCTTTTTGCATTCTGTAACAGTGGCCATTATAACACCAAGTCTTTTTGTTTTTCTGGTTGTTTGACTTCTTGACTGAATCCCACACAAATTGTTATGACAGTGAGTGGTATGAACCATGGTGAAATCAAGTTTAACATGTGTCCCCACAGTAAACTTATGCCTGTCAGTGTCATTGCGTTGAATGTTCCAGCAGTTGCTCTGCCTTCCCAATTTGCAAGTTCTTTTGCAGTTTCTTTGCCTATCCTCATATCTTTTTTCCTATATATCTAAAAGGAGCCGCCTAATTGAAATACTGACTTTGGGTGTGTGCTTCTCTCTTTTCCACTTGCACACACATCAATACCAATTAGGTCTTACGCTCACGAACTGGTTTGTTGTTCATGTTGAGTTTCCTCCTCAACTTGTTCATTCCACGGTAAAACTGTGGAATCATCTGTGGTTACAGGGTTATCGCTCATTCCTAAATAGTTTTTACTCAAGAATATCAGCAATGTTCTGTCTCCACTTAATGCTTGTTGTATCATTTTTTGACGTAACTTTTGTTTTAGTTGACATCTGCCTTTTGTCAAAATATCACTAAAATTGTATCTAAATGAACTTTCTGATACGCCATAATACTCTGCAATTTCTCTGTCAGTGCTACCAATTTCTGCTAAGTGTAGGACTTCATCTTCAGGCACTAATGTTTTTTCTCTGCCCACAACTCTGGCTGTTACAGTGAGCTCACCTCTTTTGATTGTTTTTCTATTGGGGTATTGAGCCTGTGAATTGTCCGTTTCTTGCATATCAGTTTCCTGTGACTACAATGCTACACCTGTAGCACTTAATTGCAAACTTATTTATCAATAAAACACTTTTTTGGCTTGTTTTTGTGTCAATATATTGTATAATTCTACTTGTTTGGGTTCTATGTCATACCATTTGCCCCACATGTATGCTCTGTGGCGCAATTTGTCTGTGGTTGAATGAAAACAGTGCAATATGAATTGTTCATCACTATTGCTTATTTCACCATCTCTGACCCATATTCCTCTGACGTATTTGAAATAGTTCACAGCAGGATATGCAGGTGCATTTTTGAATTTGGCAAATCTCAGTGATAATTCATCTATGTGTTGTTGTGTAACCATTATAACTACTTATAATGATCATGGATTTTCTGGGGGTTTTTGCTCTCTGTAGGCTTTTGCTAAACGTTCACAATACATCAAATACTCAAATTCCTCTATGAGTTCTTGTATTTGTGCATCTAGTTCAGTGGTGATTTCAGGTGGTTTTGTTGAGAATCTCATGCAATTATTTAGTAACTATCTGGATCTTTACTGCTGATATAAGCATTTGAGTTGCCATATTGTTCTATGTCTTCCCATTGTTCTATTTTATAATGCCAAATACCAGCATGTTGTTGTTTTATGTCTTTTAACTTATAACTATCCCATGTAGCAACCATCCACACATGCCACATATCATTTAGATAATTGCTTAATTTATGACCATTTTGACGTATCAGTTTAGGCAATATGATATGTTGCAATTTGAGTAGATATGCACTACCCATTGTGTTATCTAGATGTTCTCTGTTTGAGTTATATCCTTTTTCAAATGCTATAGATAAATCTTTGAGATCAATTTCATGAAATTTTGGAAAAATCCATTCTTTAAAATAAGCATAACTGTATCTGTTTGCTTCAGTCATAATTCACCCATTTGTTTTTTCATATTGTTATTATAACTGATCTCAAGTTCTCTGTCAAGTTCTTTCTCACTTGGCCCAGGAGTAAACTCTATACACATATAAGTCCAAGTGACCTACTGTCACTTGAAATTGCATATCTCCTACAACTCGTTATCACTCGTTGTAGTTTCTAAGCAATTTATTGCTCTTAAGTTCGTTTGAACCAAATAAGCAACAAATGAATTAGAACATCACGTATGTGATGTGACTGCTTGATGTAAGAAACTGTAGTCAGAAGGAACCGTTTTAGGTTCCCTCCAAAAAAATTTGACTTGATGTTAAGACGTCAGCCACGAAGGAGTAGGTATTTTTACACTTTGACAATGGACTCTGCTACTTTTCCAACCTACAGCGACATGCTATTGCATTAAGAACTTCGTTACCTTGTATGTTCTCTGTTTATGTCAGTGCTTTTCGTGTATCAACATTTACACTATACCAATACGTTGAGTATCCTGGTTCTCACTCTCTGACCCACTTCCATTTATGCTATTCAGGATAGTCGCTACACAATGCACGACGGGGGTGTCTCAGTATGTCACGTGTCCGGTTATTACGCCGGTTTTTCCACAGCAGTATTATCTAATCTGGCCTGCCAACCTTATGTGTTGATTATTGAGGGTTCTGTGATTGAGCCTTGATGAATATGAGCCATGATGTTTGTGCCTTGATGTGTTATTAGTTATCACTTTGATTTGAATTCTTACCGTTTTTTCGTAATTTTTTATTATTTTCAACACATATATCAATGAATGATTTTAAATCAGAACATTGTTTTAATTTGTTTAATGTGTTATCCACAATGTTAAAATGTTCTTGATCATATGTGTATCCATATGCATTAGGTTTGTTTGTTGATTTTGCAAATCCATTAAATTTCATATTATTACTCCCATGGTGGTGTGTGTTTTTTGATGTATTCATCTAGATCAATAACATCATTTTGTTTTTCTATTTCTACTGCCATATTGTGCATATTTTCAATCAAACTGAACAGTGGTGCATGATCATGTTTATCTTTTAACCATTGTTTGCTGATTTGAAAATTGTTATCTGCATTGATTACCATGGTAGGTTTTTGATTGCATCTATAATCAGTGAATTCTTGTTTAACAGTCCAAAAACCTTTGTTGTTTTCTTGTAATTTTAACACATAACCATCATTGAGTTCTCTGATGATTTTGCTCCATTGACCTAGATTTTTATATGAATCCATAACAAAAGTTGTTGCTGTGGTAAATGGATACGAATTACCAACTGCGTGGTTATCTAATACAACAAAATGTATTTGCACAAATTCACCACTGTCTTTGATACTGCTGTTTGGAGCATGATGCTTTATGGCATACAGATTATATCTATAAGTGTCAAATTTAAGATGTTCTGGAACTGGTTGTTTTTTTGTTTTTACTTTCATTGGTGTTTATCTCCTTGCTTTCATATTAAAAACTCCAATGTTATTTATCATCTAGATGAATTTTTGAGGAATTTTTTAGTCAAGAAAATGCCCTCCGAAGAGGGCACTAATTAGGAAAAATTAAAAAATTTTTATCAAATTTTAAAACTTGGCTTTAAGCATTCAACTAACGTTGTATGATTAAAATGTAAGAGATTGCGTTTTTGGCAAACATCAATATAGGGCTCATTCTAGATTAGATGTAATCAATTTAAAAGATTGGAGTTTTTTAACATATGATTGAAATAAACATTATGAAATATGAAGATCAATAATGAATAATACTACAATCTCTTACACATTTATTTATCAAAAAGATTAAATTTTGTTGGCTTTTTTTAGTTCTTTTGTGGCCCAAGCAAATGCTCTAATGCCACCCCACAAATTCATTGCTTGTATAACTTTTGATGTTTTGTTGTCTAAATCTTTTGCTTTAGCACGGTCATAATTGCCTCTGTGACGTGCTATAAAACTTCTCATGCGTTTTAACACATCATAACTAACATCATCACCACTTGCTAATTGATTTGCTCTGCGTAAACCTACAAGTGTTCCTGCACGTCTACTAGGTGGTAAGTCTTCTCTGTCTTTGAGAGCTTTTTTGGCGGCACTTCTGATGTAATCTGGTGGCACTGGCATTATTTGGCTCTTTTGGTGGGTTTGGTGCGTTTGATACGCATTTTCTTTGTGGCTATTCGTTGTGTATACAGATTTTTTACACTTGCACTGGTTGTTCCTGCCATATTACATTCCTACTGCAATGCTCAAAACACTAGCAAGTAAACTGCCTAGTGTTAGTATCACAATAGTCCATACTCTGTTGTCTAGTCTATCTAATCTTTCTGTGAAGAAACTTCTATTTTCTGTTATTTGAGTTTGCAAATCATCTACTTTCTTTTCAAGGGCAAGATGCTCTGCAGTATTTGTTGCTTTTAACTTGATTAAGTCAGCGTTCACACTGTTAGCAGTTGGTTTAGTCATT
>Ga0129324_10002173_pt1 | contig 12174 bp, 16 predicted proteins | sample CPBDNA_7_FD_96879 | JGI IMG/M metagenome (GOLD analysis project Ga0129324, IMG submission 96879) | Freshwater to marine salinity gradient microbial communities from Chesapeake Bay, USA - CPBay_Spr_15_0.2_DNA | ecosystem: Environmental > Aquatic > Marine > Coastal | place: USA: Chesapeake Bay... | reverse complement strand
CCTGCGCTTGTAATTGGTGAATTAGCAACCGCAAAAGCTGCTGGCATCGTTAATCCTACGCTAGTAACCGAACCAACCCCTGCACCTATATCCGCTAAAACCTCCGCGCCTGTACGATATTTAACAACTCCATCTTCAGAAACTAAAAATTTATCTGTATCTCCTAATGCATTTTGAATGTTTGCAATTTTTAGCCTTTGAGCAGTATCAATCCTTAATGCCTCTGTATTATTTGTACGGATTAAAAAATCATTGTTGATAGTCGAACCAATAAAACAATCATTATCCACTCCTGGCTCTCCTGGCAATCCTGGATTAATAATCCCAAACCTTGCATAAGATGTTGCGCCAATCTGTAAATCTAAACCTGATCCTGGATCCGTAGAATTTATGGATAGCTTGTTGTTTGGTGTTGCAATATCAACTCCGATTTTGTCGCTTAACTCTGTGATAATTGAATCCCCCAAAGTGTTGGCACTTGTAAATTTTGGGATTGCCCCTGTGGTGCCAAATATCTTTGCATTGAATATTGCCCCTATTGTTGTTTTATAGGTAATCTGATTTGCAACCTCTGCAATCGGAATGATATCCGTATCAATTGGCGCCCTGCCTAATGCTGGGAAATCTTTTGTATAAACTCCATTTATTACTGGCATATCTTATCTTAATTTACAAATACATACTCATCTCCGCCATTATCAACATAATTGCCTGAACTTTGCGCCCAAACAAAATATTCAACTCCTGCATCTACTATTGGGCCATAACCTGTGATTGTTCCCGCAAATTTAACAAAATCCTCATTAACTCCTGTAATCTCCAAATTCTCTAAAAACCCCTCTCCTGCATCGCCCTCATCCGTTTCCAAATTTATCATCTGCCAATCCATCAATAGCCTGGACCTGCCCAAATCTTTTAATTCATTCCAACTAATTACGCTTGTATCAACTGAGTAGATAGCCTCAAAATTTACTGAATAGCTATGCAACTGACCTAACTGTTTTTGGCCCATCTCTTGCGTACTTTTGCAGGTTTTTATAAAACTTATAGACTCACTCAATCCATTGCTTAATAAGCAACCAACTGGCAAATCATTAATATAAAGCATTAAATTAGTCATATCCTGTTATAGTTGCGCTAAATGTAATAAAATCAGCTACCTGACCGATTAACTCTAAATTCTCAATAAAACCTTCTCCGCCCTCAATCTCATCTCCAACTATTTCCCAATTTATCTTAATCCTTTGAAGCGCTTTTAAGCCTGTCCACGACATGATACTATTATCCGTAGTCATAACGCCCTCCATAGGAATTGAGTACTGCCATAGCCTACCTAATTGAGTCTGTGCGCCTTTCTCACTTGTTTTGCAGGTAGGAATAAAACTAATCTGCTCAGACCTGCTAACACTACTCAAACATCCTACCGGCATATCATTTATAAATAACATCATGTTGCTTTGATAGTTACTTTTGTAGTTTCCCCAAAATCAGGAATTAATGTATAATCCATTGCAATCTCCTCATTTATAATCCTGCCTAAAACCGCTTTGCAAACATTAGGTTGTAAATCGTATGTTAAACTTAAATTCATAAAATGCCCTGCAATCAGATTAATGCTCCATCTTGTTAGCGGATTAAAATATCCAAATATAGACCCCTCAAATTGTACATAAGGACCAGCATAAAGCCTTTGTTTTTCCTCAACTGCTATTCTTAAAAACTCCTTACTAATTGAATAAGGCAAAGCCAAAACAGACTCAGGCAATCCCCTACGGTTCCATTCGCTTGTTAATGTAATCTCATCAGCACCATAAATGGCTCCTGTGTACATTTCAGTCGGACTATCTCCATTAAATACATCAACAGTAGGCGGAACAAATGTAAACTTTCCTGTTTGCGTAGCGGTGTGAATTTCTCCAATCGGATCGCCATCCCCAACTTGTTCTCTTAACGTAATATTTGTATAAACAATATCACCAGATGTATTATCAGGCGGATAAATCTTAAAAGTAATTGTTCCGCCTAATGGAGTAGGCGCAGTAATGATAAAATCAGATGATATGCCAAAATTAGATCTAACTTGGAACCATTCAAATAATAAAGGATCTTTTCTCCACTGGAATATTCCATCCTGTTGAGGCTGCAAATACCAAGTATCCGTTCCATCAAATAACTCCATACCAAAAATCATATCGGTTGTAGTATTTATAGGAATGCTAATGTAGTTTAAATCTAATCTTAACTCAGTACCCTCAATCACTACAAAATGCCTGTCATTCTCAAAGTAATTAGCATTATTAAAGCCAGTAACCTTGTAAAATACAACCCCGCCTCCTGGATACAAACCATTATAAACTGTTCCGTATTTAGTCCAGTCAGGTATGGTTACATCATCTCTGGGACCTAATGGATCGCCTGGACCATCAACAAAAGCACCAAATAATGTTGGATTATCTAAAATATTTGCTAACTGTCCGTATTTATAAGACATTGAGGCATTTTTGTATGGCTTATCAATCATTTTCATTTGGTCCGTATTGATATGGAAATATGGCGCATCAATTATGCCCTCACTTTCACCGCCTAATAAAGTATCTAAATCCGCAGTAAATGTTGGCTGATCGTAAACCCTTTGCCCATCTAAATATTTTCTAAAAACTAAATCGCCTGTTAATGCCAATTCTGTTGGCCTAAAAATATACCATTCGCCCTCACTTTGCACCATAACTGCGGTCCACTCCTCTAAAATAGATTTTAAGACCTCCTCACAATTCATTGGTGTAAATTGATCATCTTTAAAGTATCTTTCACTATTTACAAAACTTTGAGCCAATGGATCGAATGCATCGCCCTGAGTCATTGTTACATCGTAAATATTTACACAAGTATTTAAAACTAAACTTGGAGCATCTAAACGAATTAGACAGGCATTAATTACCTCAATAAAAGATTGTTTGCCTAAATAAAAATTTCCATCGTTTTGTACATAGGATAGGTTTTTTAACAATCCTAACCCATCGACTGCATTTAATGAAATAGGATAAGGCGCAAATGTGAAAGCCTCTTGACATCCATCAGGAATTATAAACCCAGTCCAGATTAAATCGGTGTTTTTATACACTTGGACCATAAACTCTCTTTCATTCTCGGTGTATAATTGCTCTAATTGGAAATCCTCAGTAGCTATTAAATTTAACGTACACTCAGACCCCATTATTGGATCGAGTTTTAAATTAGATGTATTCTGATAGTTAATCTGTATCGGATTTTGTTGGGCCTGAATTTCAATTGGTTCCCCTGCATAATCTAACTGCAAAATATTGCATAGATACTCATCAGGCACGCCATCAACTATCCTTGTATCCCTATCCGCGTAAAACGTAAAAAAGTATTTTTCAAAATATGCCATTATCCAAATCTCGTTAATTTTGCACCTGCTCTGTTTAATACTCCTATTAAGTTAGTACCTGAAATCTCAAATACAACCCGACCACCTGCAAAATCCTGAGATGATCCCGCTGCGCTTGTACTGATTGCTGCGCTTGACTGTGGTGTTGGTGCTGATAAATTACCACCTCCGCCAGCTGATCCGCCGCCCATACCTCCGCCCATTTTGCTTGCTCTGCCTTTAACATAACCAGATAAAGCCAATAAAGCAACCCCGCCCGCAATTGCTGCGACTGGATTTAGTGATTTTAATGATAATTTAATACCTAATATGGCAACACCTGTTGCAATTGCCATCTGGCCTAATTGCCCTAAAACACTACCCAAACTACTTAATAAAGTCTGACCTAATGCGCCAGCTATACTGGTTCCATTTGCTATTGCGGTTCCAATCGCATCTCCGATACCTGCAAATGTGCTTGCTAAATTAGATGTAATTATATCATTTGCCGATTGATTAAATTCTAATAGTACAGTATTTACTGCGGCTAATTTTTCTTTTAATTTTGGAAATGGTACTAATGGAGTTTTGTTTAATTGAGCCTCTGTTGCTCTATATTTTTCAACAAATAAATCTAATTCGTTAATGCTTGACTTTGCAGTAAATTGCTCTTCTCTTTTAAACTCAGCTGCCTTTCCTTTTTTACCTGTTCCAAAATTGGCGGCAATAGGTTTTGCAGCTTCTCTTTCTAATGCAGTTCTGGCATCTCTTAATGCCTTTATTCCATCCTCATATATTGTTTTAAATGCGGTCTTTACGTTTTTATCAGCACCACCTTTTAATAATTTATCTCCTTCGCCTTTTAATTTAGCAATTGCAGCTGAAAAATCATTTGCACTCTTTGCTCCCTGAACTGTGGTTTGTACAACATTATTAACTCCTTTCTCAACTGCCATAATCGCAGAAACATCAATATCCTTTTTAGATACTAATGCCCCTAATGATGGTACTCCTGAAATCTTTCCTGCTGCCTTAACTAATCCAGTAAAAAATGATCCTTCAATTTTAAACTTTGATGCAATATTTAACTCTTTATTAAATTGAGTTATCTCATTAATTGCCTCACTTATAATATCTATAACTCCAGAAAATACGCCTGATGTATTGCCTCCAACTGATACCAGCATCTGATCCCAACTATCCCCTAAATTGGAAATCTTTCCTGTTAAGGTTTCAGATATTACTGCCATTGATCCAGATACACCCTCTGCATTCCCTAAAGATGTTACATAATTACGGATTGCCTCAGATGATTTCTCAACTGTGGTCTGCACTCCTTTAAATGTAAAAATTACCTTATCCCCTGCATCCTTTGCCCTAATACCAAACTCCTTTAATCTTTCAAACTCTCCTGTTTGTGCATCTAATATGGCCTCAGCTAATTGATTAAATGATTTACCTGTACTGGCTGCTAAATCTCCTAAACTCCGCATTTCTGCTCCAGTAGGCTTAAATCCTTGATTAGCTAACTTAACAAATGAGTCCGTTAATTCCTGAACTCCAAAAGGTGTTTTAGCAGCAAATTCCTCAATCTCTTTTAGTTTTAACTTAGCTAATGCATTAGATCCTAAAGTATTTCCCAGCACTGCGCCTAACTTTTCAAACTCTGCGGTTACTTTTAAAACCTCCTGCCCAAAACCTACAAATGCTCCAACACTTAGCGCACCGCCTAAACTTAAAGCAACTGACTTAAATGCAGAGTTTGCACTTGTAGCAAAATTACTTACACTCTTATTTCCTTCGGCCGCAAAACCTTTTAACTTATTGCTTGCACCTTTTAAATCTTTGTCTAACTGCCCTAATGGCGCCCCAATTGGGATTTCAATTCCTTGCATTTGCCAGATATTTAATCATTGCTTTATTCATTTGCTCCTTTATTTTATCCATGTCTTTAATCTCCTCATCTTGGTAAATAAATGACATGAATTTTTTATAAGTAGGCATTCCTTTATTAACGTGAACTCTCATGCCATTCCATGTAGCCCATCCTATCCGTTCCCATTCCTTTTTTTCTCTATTAAAAAAACCCTGACATTTCAATATATATTGATTCCATGTCAGGGCATAAAAGTCATCAGGCATTAAACCGAGTTCGCCAAATGCAAAAGTTAAAACATCCTTATTCCAATTTAGCTTTTCACTTCGCTTTTTTTTTGTTCTTGCTCATTGCTTTCGGTATTTAAACCTAAAACTCTGAATATCTCCTTTGATACAACCATGACCAAATCTCCGCCTGATCCGCCCGCTTTATCAATCCAATCATGAATATCAAAAGGAGTAAAATCTACAACTTCGCCCTTTTTTATAATAGGATAAGCTGCTGCATGATACATAAACATCCTCATAAAAGGAAGTAACTGTTTTCCCAATAAATCGGATAAATCTGATACAGATGCATCGAAATGAGTTAATGTTTGCTCTAAGGCGTAATTACCAAAGAAAAACTGTTTATTCTCATCTCCTATTTTGTAGGTTAAATGGCCCTCCATAAATTAGTAACCAGGATAAGGATCAGTTTCTGAAATGTCGCCATCTCCTAATAAAGTACCTGAGAATGTAATAAACTCTCCCTCAGCACCTGTAATATCTAATGATGAGAAATAAGCTGCTCCATACTGTGGTGCAAAATTAGGCTCCTCTGTTCCATCAGTTCTAAGCAAAGCGATTTGATACTCAGTTAGGGTTTTTGCTCTTGCTATATTCTTAATTGTATCCCATGATGCTTTTGCAGTATCTCCACCCGCACCGCTTGTATCAGTAAATACTCCTTCAAATGGAATCTCATATGAGTAAGTTGTAGGCTTTCTACGCGTTACTCCTGGATCACATTTTGTTACTGTTTCGGCAAAATCCCAACTTTCTGAGATACCGTTTGATGTTAAACATGCTACTGGCTTCCAGGTTCCTGAATTGCGAATGTACAACATGAATAAACTGCCTGAATAAAATTGCTCTTCTGCCATTTTAGTTTATGTTTAGTTTATGATTAAAAATTAATATATATTGAAATACGTTTTCCGTATCTGTTTCCAAAATTACCTCTGTACTTAGATTTTGCATCGTTTCAACATTATGGAAATCAACTAAATTAATTCCATCAACCTGTATTATCTCTGCTATCTCCTCTCCAATTACCATCGCAAAACTTAAATCTCCTGCTCCGTTTGGATACCTTGTTACAATTTGCACTGTAATTGTGCATTCATACCAATAATTGCACTTTGTTTTGTTTTGCGCCTTTGTCTGGCTTGACAAAATTACATATTTTTTTGGTACATTCTTTAGCGGTGCTGACTTGCTATAAACAGGTATATCCAGATCCCCAACTATTAAATTAGATAAGGCATCTTTGTAAGCATTTAGCACAGATAAATTAGGATCTTTCATTACGTCAAATATAATTATTTTTTCGCATTATATTTTTTGGCTTCTCTGTCCAATGCAGTTTTTAATCTTTTCTGATAAATAGGTATGTTTTGTAGATAGGCAGGAATAAAAAACGGCTTTGGACCGTAATCTCTTTTTCTAATGCCTTTACCCTTAAATGGAGATGCTAAATAATCAAATCCTTTTGGAATTATAGTAGGCCCACCAGTACCAAATTCAACATAAGCTGAATAAGGCGCATTAGAAAAAAAAATTGATTTATTATAACCAACTCTTGCAGTTGTTTTACCTATTGATGACCTTAATTGCCCCATATCAACAGGAGCCTTTAGTTTTGCATCTGTTACCATATTATTAACAGTTTCATTAGTTATAGATACTGCTTGCCTTTGAGCATCCACTCCAAACCCATCAATTTGCTTTAACAATCTACTAATATCAATCTTTTGAGTTTTCATCTGTTACTCTGCCTAATATCTCGTTAAAACGCCTGCGATCATCTAAATCCCTAACTGAATGGATTGTATAATAATTACCCTCATATTCGATCCGCATGTCCTTTGTAGGCGCAAAATCTCTCCTGTATCGTGTTGTAAATCTATACGTTTGATTTATGACCTGTTCTCCAGCTTCTAACTGTCTGGATCCATCAAATGGCTTTACATTGGCCCACGTTACCAAAATTGGAACGAAGGTTATAACGTAATCCTGAAACTCATTTTCTACGCTTAGAAATTCCCCAAACGTAATACGCCTGTCTAATTTGCCCGGATTCATATTAAAATAAAGTTATACGCCTGTATGGCGCCAGTAAATAAGTAACTACCTTTGGCATATCCTCAGTTGGATTATCTCTATTTTCGTATAGAAAAGTAATTAATTCTTTAATTGCAGTTTCAATATCATCTGGCACATCAGAACCTCCATCATAATTCCAATCATAACCAGCTACATAGGTTACAGTATTAAAGCCTGCTCTATTAGTAATTACATCTGAATAATACTGAGTATCTACTATCTCAAAATTTAAATCATCAAAGTTTTTATCATAAACCTCCTCAACCGAAATGATAGGATAATTAAACAATCGTAAATTTCCTGTTATGTCTGTGATTTCAGTAATTGATCTTTGCCATAATACTTGCAAAGTATATTGCTCAACCTGATTAACCGCAGATTTTATCAATGCAGTTATTAATCCATCCTCGAACTCGTAATCCAAATCCAACCTCAGCCACAACTTTGCTTGCGACAGGCTTACTACGTTTAACTGATCCATACTCTTTTTTGCTTTTAAAAGGCTTATCCTTTACTGTTTTGCTTTCCATTATTTTGTTGCTAATTTACTAATTTTTACTAACCATTTTTCAAACTTGGCTAAATCCTTAATTGGATCCAATTCCTTTGCTCTCTGTAATGGCTTTTTATCCTTAAATAATTGCTTACTATTTTTAATCGCCTCAACCCATGCATCAACATCATTCCTATTAACGTAAATGGCGCTATCTGCAAGACTTTCTCTAAATCCTGGTATGTCTGATGCTATTACAGGAATATCGCAGCATAAAGCCTCAACCTGCGCCATACCATAACTATCATACTCGCTTGGTGCAATTAACAACTTAGTCATTGCCAAATATTTCCGTATATCCTCTGTTATACCAACGTATTTAATATTTCTAACCTTTGGATCAGCTATCTGTAAATAGTAACCGCCTTGCACCGCTAAAAATTTATGGTTCGGTAATCGCTTTGCAATCTCAATTAGTATTTTTCCGCCCTTGTTTTCGTTATGGTTTATCAAAGTAATGTATTCCGCTTTGCTTGTATCAACATCTGCATAATCTCTATAATTTACAGGCGGATGCAAAACATAGGTTTCCTGATTATAATTTAACTCTTTTTTAGCTTGGTCCGTATTGTAAACAGTAAATACATTCTTTCTAATATCTACCTGCGGATAGCCTGCATTGTTATGAGTAAAGTTTATGATTTTTTTAGGACTGATCCTCTGTTTGTTCATTGCATAATAAGTACCTGACAATTGACAAAATACTAAGTCGGCCCAATTCCATAAATTATTGTGACATGTTTTATAGTCTTTAGTCTGCGCATAAATATCTATGCCCTCATAACTGTAATCAATCGGATACCTTGTAATTGCCTTAACCTCATGCCCTTTGCTAATCAAATACTGGCAAATACGATGCAAACAAATTTCTGAGCCTGCCCTTTGATGAGGCAAATATATTCCTGGACTTAATAGAATTTTCATATTATATTGATAAATAAATAAGGTTTAGGAATCTTTGGAGTTGATCCATCGTAATTATGCAAATCGGATTGATGATAATGGATTGATTGTATTTTAGTAGCTGGATTAAACATCCTATAACCTGCCCTGTTTAATTCGTATGCAATGCGATTATCACAACCAGGAATGCCCAGATAAAAATCACAAAACCGAACATTTCGCAATTTACCTTTAAAAATCCAACTATCTTGGCTGAACCTTTCATTGTGCAACCTTAATCCATCTTTCTTTTTATCCCATCTGCTCAAAGCTATGCATTGCCTTTCATGTATATCTATTTTGGCTAAGGTTTCATTAAAATAAATATCAGTATTAGCAATGATTGAAATATCATTTACCGATGTAACTGTATCATTAACCAAATCAAAGAAATTGCGATATGTCGGCCTTTCAGCATTAACAATTATCAGCTTATCTGATTTAGGTAATTTTACATCGCCCTCAACTATTAAAAAGATATTATCAATTAACGGATTTGCAATGTTTTTATTTAGGCAGTATAATAACTCCTTTTGCCTCTTTGCATCCTTATCCTGATAAAACGATGTGTAAAGATTTACCATATAAATTTAACCAATGCTAAAACCGCCAATACTAAAAAGCTAAAAGCCAATAAACATATTGACCAGCCAATTAAAGTAAACAAAAACCTAACTATTCTCATATTGATTTAATATTAATTTGTAATTTTTATGATACTTATTTATGGCATGATAGCCAACGGAACCCAGAGCAAACTCGGTTTCAACTGCAAACTTATTGCACGTTTCTTTATCTGGCATCTCAATGCCTAATTTGCGCATCTCATTGCAAAAGAAAATATCCTCATTTGCATCTAATGCCATTCCTTTATATGGTGTATTAACACAAATCTCATGCATTAGTTTAGGATTGCGAATACTTAACCCGCCATTCATGCATCCTGGTATGTGATCAATCCATGACCCTATAAAATCCCACTTTAAAAACTCCTCAATCCCATCTCTGAGTAATCCTGAATCATGCTGAAAAACTAAAACCCTATCAAACGTGCAACCTCTCCAAAATGATGGATTAGTTAAAACACGATTATAATCAGAGGCGGACCGCAAAGAATAAATCCCGCCCTCATAAGGCGGTGTCATGTGTATTATTTCCCAATCATTAGGCAAATATTGTTTATGCTCTTTAATTGCTTTTTGCGCAACCTTATCCCGATCATCAATTATTATTGCAGCTACTTTCATAACTCAACAGTTTTAGTAATCTTAGCCTGTAATTCATGTTCTGCATGCTTACCATACTGCCAAACTACAATATCTAAACCACTATCCTCAGCCTCTTTAATTAACTCGTTTAGAATGTTTAATTGCTTTCTGATTTCCTTTGCGTAATCCATATCTGTCATACTAATTGCTTATTAAAATTCTTATGCATTTTAAGGCTCTCAGGCAGTTCGTTTTTATCAAATGGTACTGCATTCCATAAATTGTAAGAAACACAGTGTAAGTCCTTAATTTCGTTATCTGGCGACCATCCGTAAAATGTATCATTTAACCAATTCTTTTTAATCTCACTTGCATGCCCAAAGACCAAATATTTGTATCTCATAATAGCCTCTGGCTGGCACGTACTGAAATGATAAATGGTTTGTTTTAAATTAAGGTTTTGGAACGTGTTAAACCTATGCATATTCTCTAATCTAATTGGTCTAAATCCATCTAAACAAACATGGTTAAACGATCTCCAAAAGTTTATAAATCCATCAATTCCATAATATCTCTCCTCATTACTAAATGCATAATCAAAACTTGCATCTAATTCCTCAGACTTGTAAACCTCATCTGAATCAACTGTTAATACCAAATCATACCCATCCGAGTATTTATGCTTTACGTTTCTGTGTTCCCACTCCGCGCCATAACTATCCTTGCGATCCCAAATCATTTTATCCCCTAATACCTGTTTGCAAATTGCAAATATATCCTCTTCACTATCTGGGCATTGCGCATTGGTTTGGTGTCCTTGACTGCCATATTTAGAATATGCAATTACCATTTTATCAACATGATTTACAACTGATAGCAAAGACTCTTTTAGATAGTCCCCTGCATAATGAATTGTCATAAATCCTAAAACTTTATAATTACTCATATTCCTTTATTATGTTTTTAATCATTACATCAAATGTATAATTTTCTTTTACGAATCTTTCGCCTTGCATAGCTATTTTTTGGCGTTCATCATCATGCTTTAAATAATATTCAATCAGGTGGATTAAATCAGTAAATTTTTGCCACATTCTTAAATGAACCAAATCTACAAATGGCATCTCTTCATATTCTCTGGCTAAACATAAAACCCCAGAACCCATTATTCTTAAAATCCTATCACTTGAATACTTAGGCTCATCAAAATGGCTCAGGTTAATCCCAATCTTTATGCCTCTGTACGCCTTAGCCTCCTCTGCCTGACTATGATTAAAGTTACCCGAACCATTTGTCCAGTTATTGCCATAAACTCCGTAGCGACCTTTAAAATGCCTATGCAACAAGTTATGCATTTGGATTCTCATTCTTGATAATGGGAATTTAGCTGATCCGTAATTATTACCAAAAAATGCAATCTCAGGCATTGGCAAACTATCCCCTAATGGACTGAAAATTTCAGGATCGTATCCTATCTCTAAATACCCCCCATTCTGAACATTTCCCGCATCTCTTAGATTGCTAAATAAAGTCCTATCAATATAAGGCGCCATATCAATCATCCATTGCGGAGTTTTATCTCTAATATCGCCATTCCAATTAATAACAAATGCGCCTGTTTTTTTTAACTCTTTGACTGTTTCAATATGGATGATATTCTGAGCCTGAATCTGCATAAATACAATATCAGGCTTAAAAGCATTTGCCATATTAATAGCCTTTTGGTTTACATCCTGCTCTCCTGTACTGAGTTCAATATAAGCGGTTGAGTTTGCTAAAAACGCTTTGCGCATCGAATCAAATGGCGGAGGCCCAACACATAAACCTAAATGAAAAAT
>Ga0129324_10002168_pt1 | contig 12201 bp, 13 predicted proteins | sample CPBDNA_7_FD_96879 | JGI IMG/M metagenome (GOLD analysis project Ga0129324, IMG submission 96879) | Freshwater to marine salinity gradient microbial communities from Chesapeake Bay, USA - CPBay_Spr_15_0.2_DNA | ecosystem: Environmental > Aquatic > Marine > Coastal | place: USA: Chesapeake Bay... | reverse complement strand
GATTATCTTCATCTAAAATCCCAAAGAGCGGGTCAGTTCCTAGCCCTGCATCGGGACCTGGCGAGAAACGAACGATACGCATTAACCTATCTTAGCGCAGTGATCTCACCTGACTCATCGATATGAAAGATAGAAGCAGAGGGTGAATGCGTGTGAATAATCCCAGTCGATCCTTTTGCGTTACCAGTAAGAACAAGGGCTTCGATTCCTGAAATCTGTGATGCCATTGCAACTGTGAAAACTGCCTGAATCGCATCGAGTGTGAGCTCAGATGTATTGATTGCAATTGCCACATAGGTACGACCCGTTGAATCACGAAGTGCTGCAGCCTGCGATGCCCCCGTGCGCTTCAACGTTGCTTGTGCCAGAGTTGCTAGCTTTTGATCTTCTATATTTTCAAAACTATTCATTATTATCTTCTTCATCACTACGTTCGATGATGACAGAGCTAATGCGCCGCCTGCGACCAATCGGACGCTCAGAGGTGATCTTCCATCCTTTGAGTATGATGGTTGATCCAGCAATCGGAACTCGACCAAGCTTTTGCGCCATGAGGCCACCGATAGTGTCAACATCTTGTGAATCTGCATCTTCAAAATCAATTTTGAGTTCATCGGCTAAATCTTCAATGTGAAGTGTCGCCTTAGCGCGCGCCTTATCTTCTGTGATCCATGAGAATGCATCAATTCCATCATCGAACTCATCTGCAATTTCACCAACGATCTCTTCAATAATGTCTTCGATCGTGATGATTCCTGCAGTACCACCGTACTCATCGACCACAATTGCTAAGTGAATCTGATCGCGCTGCATCTCTTTGAGAAGTTCAGCTGCAATCTTGATTTCAGGTACAAAGACGGCTGGGCGCATTAACCCACCCACCCGTTCAGTAGTCTCAGCCTCGTGGTGATCAAGTGCCCGCTTTGCCAAATCTTTAACGTAGGCGATTCCAATAATGTTATCGAGGTTCTCCCCCACAACAGGGATACGGGAATATCCAGAACGCAGAGCTAGCGAGAGGCCCTGTCGCAGAGTCTTATCCTGCTCAATCCAGACCATATCTGTGCGGTGCACCATGAGCTCGCGAACCAAAGTGTCACCAAGTTCAAAGACTGAGTGAATCATTTCGTGCTCATCGGATTCAACGAGACCGCGTTCATGTGCCTGATCTACTAAGTCACGAAGTTCCGCTTCATTGGTAAAAGGTCCTGATCTAAAGCCTTTGCCAGGTGTAATCGCATTACCCACTGCGATCAGCAATTTGGTAACTGGGCCAAGAATTACCGCCAAAAATGCTGAGATGATGATTCCTGCACGAGCCCAGCGATGAGGATTTTGTCTACCTAAAGTGCGCGGACCAACGCCAATAACAACGTAAGAGAGGATAACCATGACGACAACGGTCCATAGGTAAGCAAAACCTGAGGAGAAAACTTGTAAGAAAGCGCGAAGAACTAGTGCTGCAGCTGTGAACTCACAAACTTTGCGCACAAGGAGAATCACGTTGAGGAATCGCGCAGGTTGAGCAGAATATCTCTTAAGTAGATGTCCACCGCGCTTTGACTCGAGCTCTTCAATCAGGACGCGAGAGATCGAGGTGAGGGCAGATTCGGATGCAGCAAGAAAGCCAGCAAATCCGATCAAAAGAATAATTGCTATGACCGAGACAAGGTCCACTAGGACGCTCCCCATTCCTTTACTAATTTCTCCTGCAGGGTGAACATTACTTTCTCATCCTCCAGATGTGCGTGGTCGTACCCAAGGATATGCAGTAATCCGTGCACAGCCAAAATAAAGAACTCATGATTGCTTGAGTGTCCAGCGGTCATAGCTTGTCGCACCGCAACCGATGGGCAAATCACGATATCACCAAGGGTGACAGCATCACCATTATTCTCTGGCATATCCATTGGGAAAGAGAGGACATCGGTAGGGCCTGGTTCATTCATCCACTTGATATGGAGCTCTGTCATTTCGACTTCGTCGACAAATGTAAGACTGACTTCACAATCGGGATTGAGATTTAAGGCGCGCAAAGCGTAGGAAATCAGTGAGGTGATCTCATCGCTTGGAACAAGTTCTCCAGAGCGATTGTTTGATTCAATCGTCATCTTGTTATCAGCTGTGTCGAATGTTTCGAGGGGCTTGGGCTGCGCTATCAAAGGCATCGTATGCCTTGACGATATCGCCTATTAAACGGTGACGGACAACATCTTCGGCAGTGAGCTCAATGAATGAAATGTCATCGACTTCACCGAGAATGTCATGGATAATTCGAAGACCTGATTTAGCACCGTTAGGTAAATCAACTTGAGTGACATCACCTGTGATGACCATCTTGGAACCAAATCCAAGGCGAGTAAGAAACATCTTCATCTGTTCCGGAGTTGTATTCTGCGCTTCATCCAAGATAATAAATGAATCATTAAGTGTTCGGCCACGCATAAATGCAAGTGGGGCTACTTCAATTACACCGCTTTGCATCAAGCGCGGAATTGAATCTGGATCAATCATGTCGTGTAAGGCATCAAAGAGTGGGCGCAGATATGGATCAATCTTTTCAGTCAGGGTTCCAGGTAGAAATCCCAGCTTCTCCCCCGCCTCAACTGCCGGGCGGGTCAAGATAATGCGATTTACTTTCTTTGCCTGCAAGGCAGCAACAGCCTTTGCCATCGCCAGATAGGTCTTTCCCGTTCCGGCAGGGCCAATTCCAAAAGTAATCGTGTTCTCTTCGATAGCATCAACATAATGCTTCTGATTAGCCGTCTTTGGCCGAATTGTGCGTCCACGGTTACTGACAATGTTCAGTGAGAGAACCTCGGCTGGATGCTCAATCGGATCTTGTGCCAACATCTCGATACTTCGCTTAACCGCATCAGTAGTCAGCGCTTGTCCAGATCGAATAATAATCATCATTTCAGCAAAGAGTTTTTCGAGTGCGATGCAATCAATGTGTGGGCCACGTAGCGTGATTTCATTTCCACGTACTGTCATTGCGACAGAAGGAAATCCAGCTTCAATAATATTAATATTGCTATCGCCGACTCCGACGAGTGCAACCATTGGAATGGCAGGTGGGACGGTGATCAGAGTGCGCTCCATATGACGATAAATCTAGTCCTAGCCTGGGGGCCATGCCAGTCCACGACCAGCCAAGAGATGAAGGTGAGCGTGAAAAACTGACTGTCCGGCATCTGCCCCAGTGTTAAAGACCGAGCGATAGCCCGTCAACCCTTTTTCGCTCGCAATCTCATCTGCTGCACGGTGCATGGCAGCAATAATCGTCGGAGAGATAGCTGAGATCTCAGCAGCGTTTTTGGCATGCAGTGTTGGAATGATCAATACATGTGTTGGTGCTTGAGGATTGAGATCGTTAAACGCGAGAACATTTTCATTACGGTAGAGGATCTCTGCCGGAATATCGCCTTTAATAATTTTGCAGAAGATACAATCGGGATCTAGCGTCATGAGAAAAGGGTAGTGGTTTACCAACTCTTAAGAAGTGTTTGAAGGGCGGCAAGTCCTGCAATACCGGCATGAGCGCTGCGAAATATAGGACGGCCCATCAGCGCAATTTTTGCTCCGCTTGAAGTAAAGGCTGAGAGCTCGTCATCTGTAATACCACCTTCTGGCCCAATAATAATGAGGGCTCTCTTTGGCGATGTTGCCGTGATTGCAGAAAGTTTACTTGTCGCACTTTCGTGGAACAAGACCGCTAAATCAGTTCTTGCGATCTCATCGATAACCTCGGCGGTGTTTATCGGACCGATGATTTCTGGAATGCGAAAGCGGCGCGCCTGTTTACTAGCCTCACGGATTGTCACATCTAACTTCTCCAGAGTTTTATCCGCCTTGCCAATACTGCGGGCCGAATTCCAAAAAACGATTCGGTCAGCACCTACTTCGGTTAAAAGTGCAGCACACTCTTTTAGGCGATCTCCTTTAGGTAGCGCCTGTATGACGGTGTACTCGATAGCAAGTGCATCTTGAAAATCGCTTTCAATCACCTCGCACTCCATAGAGCGCTTACTTACCTCAATCGCCTTTACCGTTGAATAAGCACCCTTGCCGTCGCTGAGCCAGAAAATTTCACCTGGTCCAGTACGAAGCACCCGTATCGCATGGAGAGCATCTGCATTATCAAATGTGTATCGCGAACCAACCACGGCTGGAAGATCAGGGACGAAAAAGAGAGTACGCATTAGCGTCCGAATGAATCTCTAAATTTACCCAGGAAACTTTGGTTTTTATCTTTTGTATGTGAGTCACCGACAACCTCGCCGCGAGATTTAGCAAACTCTTTAAGTAGTTTCTCCTGCTCGCGTGAAAGCTTGGTTGGTGTCATCACAACGATATGAACAATGAGATCTCCACGGCTACCGCTGCGCAGGCGGGTCATTCCGTGACCTTTCAGTGAAACGGTGGCATCGTTTTGTGTACCAGCTTTAACTACAAGTTCTGATTGGCCATCAAGGGTATCAACGGTAATTTTCGTTCCTAGTGCTGCTGCTGCAAAAGAAATCTCAACTTCCATATGCAGGGTGTCACCATCGCGAATCAGAAATTCGTGTGGCTCAACGACAATCTCTACATAGAGATCTCCTGCTGGGCCGCCACCTGCGCCTACTTCACCGCGTCCTGCAAGTTGCATACGGTTACCGGTTTCAACCCCTGCTGGAATTTTTACTGGAATACTCTGGCGCGCACGGACTCGTCCTTCGCCGGCGCATTCCCGACATGGATCTTGAATAATTGTTCCAAAGCCCGAACATGGTGCACATACACGTGATGTCATTACTTGACCTAGGAATGACTTTTGAATTTGCTGAGTCTCACCACGCCCCTTACAGACCTGGCACATAGATGGCGCACTTGCATTAGCGCATCCGTTGCCATTACATGTTGAGCAGATAACAGCGCTCTCAATAGCAAGTTCGCGATCTGTTCCAAAACATGCCTCTGCCAGAGTGACCTGTACGCGAATCAGTGCATCTTGACCTTGGCGCATACGTGGGCGTGGGCCGCGATTTCCACCGCCGCCAAAGAAAGCATCCATGATGTCGCTAAAGCCGCCGCCACCGAAACCCTGACCACCAAAACCCTGACCACCCATGTCGTATTGCTGACGTTTCTGTGGATCACTTAATACTTCGTAGGCCGCAGTAACTTCTTTAAATTTATCCTGCACCGCTGGGTCAGGATTCACATCCGGATGAAGTTCGCGGGCAATTTTTCGATATGCCTTTTTGATCTCATCAGCAGAGGCATCACGCGAAACACCCAACAGTCCGTACATATCTGACATTACTTATAGCTTCCCTCTGAGATAAATCGACCGACATAGCGCGCAACTGCGCCAACAGCTGCCATTGACCCAGCGTAATCCATGCGCGTGGGCCCAAGAATCCCGAGTGCGCCAAGAGATGCTCCGGCCTCACCAAAGGCGTCACCATAACCAACAGTGACAAGGGATGTTGATTTTAAATTCTGCTCACTCTGTTCAGAACCAATTCGCACCTTGACGGTATCGGCGGCATCTCCCAAGAGGCGCAGCAATACCACTTGCTCTTCCAGTGCTTCAAGAACAGGGTGCATCGTCCTCTGGAAATCATCACTAAAGCGAGCAAGGTTGGCCGTACCCGCCAAAACTACTTTCTCTTCTGCGCGTTCAATCGCCATTTCAATTACTGCAGAGATAATCAATGAGACATCGCGGCGATCGGCAGCACCATATCCCTCGATAATTCCTGAGATTCGATCTGCCACCTCAGGCAATGATTGTCCAGCCATGGCGTTATTGAGCTGGCTGCGAATACTTGCGATAAAGGCATCTGGCACATCTCGAGTCAGTTCGATCACTCGCTGCTCTACTCGCCCCGCATCGGTTATCAAAATCATCATCATGCGAGATGCAGTCAGTGGGACTACCTCAATATGGCGCACGCGAGATTTCATAATTGATGGATATTGCACAACTGCGACCTGCTTGGTGACATCTGCTAATAACCGAACTGTGCGCATGACGACATCATCAAGATCGAGTGCACCTTCCAGGAAAGATTCAATTGCGCGGCGCTCTGGAGCGGACAGGGGTTTAACTTCAGCTAACTTATCCACGAATACTCGATAGCCACGATCTGTCGGTATACGACCAGCGCTGGTGTGAGGCGCGGTGATCAGACCTTCTTCTTCAAGTAAAGCCATCTCATTTCGAATAGTTGCCGGTGAAACACCGAGTTCGTGGCGATCTGCAATTGCCTTGGAACCAACAGGTTCCTGTGTTGCAACGTACTCATCAACAATTGCCCTAAGAATTTCCAGGCGGCGGGTTGAGGTGCTCATATCAAAAGAATGGCGATGCTTACTTGTTTAAGACAAGTGCGATCGAGATGAGGGTGAGCAAGAAGAAGGGTGGAATCCCTGTGCGCAACTTGTTCGCCTTAAAGTGCGTATAGACCGCACCAGCCATGACAATCCATAGACCCACCAGTGGGAAGAAGAGCATCCAATTCCACTTCATACTGATGATCAGACCCAGAGCTAGCGCTGTTTCGATAAAACCAACAAGGCGTGCCAATTTATCTGGAACATTCACTTCACGTGTGCCTGAGAGCCCTTTTTCATTACCGCTAGCCTTAGAAAGCCCTGAGATAACAAAGACAACGGCTAGAAATGCAACGATGGCGGTAAGTGCTGTGCTCATAAGGCTAAAGGTACTACAGCTACGCTAGGCAAGCAGGTCGGCCACGATGCGATCAGCGATTAAGCGACCAGTTGCGGTCAGCACTAGCGCATCAGCGGTATCAATAATTCGATCCGACTTAATGTGATCCGCCATTCGCTCGTATTGGGCGATTGTCAGAGCCCGCTTTGCAATTCCTGTGCGCAGACGACTTGAGAGCATGATGTATTCACTCTTTCGCATCTCATCTGTGAGCTCTTCTGAATCTGCAATCGGTGAAAGACCATCAAATAACCTCTGCTTATATGCGGTGGGATGTTTTACATTCCAGAATCTTTTTCGATCAATATGTGAATGCGCGCCTGGTCCTAAGCCCCACCAATTTGCAGATTTCCAATATGCCATGTTGTGTCGTGATTCAAAGCCAGGTTTTGCCCAGTTAGAAAGTTCATACCATTTCAAACCTTTAAAGCCACATGCTTGATCAATATAGAGATACATATCGGCCATCAAATCATCGTCAGGGGACGCGACATCACCACGCTTAATCTGTGCCGCTAACTTCGTTCCCTCTTCAATGATGAGTGCATAGGCACTGATGTGATCAACGCCAAGATTAAGTGCCTGCGTAACCGTTGATTGCCAATCCGAAAGACTCTCCCCCGGAGTTCCATAGATCAAATCAACACTCACCGAGGTAAAACCCGCAGCCCGTGCCATATCTACTGCACGCTTTACATTCTCAGGGTCATGCGTGCGATCCAAGACTTTGAGTACATGGGTGGACGTTGATTGCATGCCAAATGAAATACGGTTAAAGCCGGCTGCAAAGTAGCCCTCAAGTTTTTCTGCCGTCACTGAATCAGGGTTAGCCTCAAGGGTAATCTCACAATCATCGGTGAGACCATTACGACCCTTGATTGCTGTGATTACCCGACCCAAGTCGCGGGGTGGGATTAGCGAAGGGGTTCCTCCACCGAAGAAGATTGTGGGCACCTGATCCTTCGGTGCAAATTCAAGTTCCTTAAGCACTGCATCGATGTAATCTCCTGAAACAACTTCAAGAGTTGCGCCATCTTGAAGTTCTGAAGGAGTGTAGGTATTGAAGTCGCAATAGCCACATCGCTTGATGCAGTACGGGATATGGACGTAGAAGGAGAGCATTATTCTGCTTTTCGAGCAGCTTTAATCTTTTCAATATCAGCATCTGTTGCCAGGGCCGCGACGAAGGCTTCTTGTGGAACTTCAACGCGTCCCACCATCTTCATGCGCTTCTTTCCCTCTTTCTGCTTTTCAAGAAGTTTGCGCTTACGTGAAATATCGCCACCGTAACACTTTGCAAGAACATCTTTACGCATCGCACGAATAGATTCGCGGGCGATAATACGAGAGCCAATAGCGGCCTGAATAGGAACTTCGAATTGCTGGCGCGGAATTAACTCACGGAGCTTGCCTGTCATCATCACACCATAGGCATATGCCTTATCGCGGTGCACGATTGCGCTGAAGGCATCGACGGCTTCGCCTTGTAGCAAGATATCGACCTTCACCAGTTGGCCTGGTTCATCACCAATCTCTTCATAATCAAGGGAGGCATAACCCTTGGTGCGGCTCTTGAGTTGATCGAAGAAGTCAAAGACTATCTCTGCAAGCGGAAGTGTGTAGCGGATCTCAACGCGATCTTCTGAGATGTAATCCATTCCGAGCAATGAACCGCGGCGATCCTGGCAGAGCTCCATAATTACACCGATAAAATCTGATGGAGCAAGAATTGTCGCTTTTACGATTGGCTCTTCTACGGTGTTAATTTTTCCATCGGGAAACTCTGATGGATTGGTAACAACAAATTTCTTGCCATCTTCAAGAGTTACTTGATAGACCACATTTGGCGCTGTTGAAATGAGGGAAATCTTTGATTCACGCTCGAGGCGTTCACGAACAATTTCCATATGCAGCAGCCCTAGGAATCCACAACGGAAACCAAAGCCGAGCGCTGCTGAACTTTCGGGTTCATAGACAAGAGCGGCATCGTTGAGTTGTAATTTATCGAGGGAATCACGCAGTAAGGGGAAATCAGCGCCATCTAATGGAAAGAGGCCAGCAAAGACCATCGGCTTTGGATCTTTATATCCTGCAAGTGGTTTTGTTGTTGGATTCTGATAAGAAGTGATTGTGTCACCCACACGTGATTGGCGAACATCTTTAACACCTGTAATTAAATATCCCACTTCGCCAACGCCCAGCCCCTTGCTAGGAAGAGGCTCAGGTGAGATCACGCCAACTTCGAGAGCTTCATGGCGAACACCAGTGGAATACATCTGAATCTGTTCGCGTGGAGTTAAATGTCCATCGATAACACGAACATAGGTAACGACGCCGCGATAGGCGTCATAGACAGAGTCAAAGATTAGAGCGCGTGCAGGTGCATGTGGGTCCCCCACTGGTGCTGGAATTTGTGCCACGATCTGATCGAGTAGATCGGCAACACCATCGCCTGTTTTTCCTGAAACGCGTAGACAATCCTCTGGCTTGCATCCAATGAGGTTTGCAAGTTCTGCTGCGAATTTCTCTGGCTGAGCATTCGGTAAATCGATCTTGTTGAGTACCGGAATAATGGTGAGGTTATTCTCCATCGCAAGATAAAGATTTGCCAGGGTCTGAGCTTCGATTCCTTGTGCACAGTCAACGAGCAAAACTGCGCCTTCACATGCAGCGAGCGAGCGCGATACCTCGTAGGTGAAGTCAACGTGCCCAGGTGTATCGATCATATTCAGGATGTATTCCTGACCATCGAGACCGCTGCGCCAGGGAAGGCGAACTGCTTGTGACTTAATGGTGATCCCGCGTTCGCGTTCGATATCCATACGATCCAGATATTGCGCACGCATGTTGCGCGCTTCGACTACTTCAGTGATTCCCAGCATGCGATCGGCAAGAGTTGATTTGCCATGGTCGATATGTGCGATGATACAAAAGTTGCGAATCTGCGCAGGATTTGTTGCGGCAGGTTGGGGCGCCTTACTGATTTGGATTGCAGGCACGTTTCTGGCCCCTTGTTAGGCGTTACTAGTTAAATTAACGAGCGCCGGCTTTGGCAGCTGCCTTAGCCATTGAAGACTTCTTATTTGCAGCGTTGTTCTTGTGGATTACACCTTTTGCAACTGCAACATCGAGAGCCTGTGAGGCGGTGCGAAGTTCGGTGGTGATTACAGCAGAGTCTCCACCTTTAATTGCATCGCGGAAGCGACGAACGGCGGTCTTGATTGAAGAGGAGACAGACTTGTTGCGAAGGCGAGCCTTCTCGTTTGTCTTTACTCGCTTGATCTGAGACTTGATATTTGCCACGTGGTGAACTCCGACTTTTCTTAGTTGGTGACCTAGCCGGTGGGCTAAGTGCAGATGCGAAGGTTATCAGCCCACCTACGCTCGCCTCAAATCGAGGAAATCTCGCCTAGCCGGCAGCGCGTGCGGCGGTAATCGTGGCTAGCGCCTTCTCGAGAGCAAAGATCGGATCTGAGGCGGCGCCCTTTACCTGCGCATCGGCTAAAGCCAAGGCTTGCACCGCCTTGGCAATTGATCGAGGACTCCACCCAGCTAATTGGCGGCGTGCTTTATCAATCTGCCATGGAGCCATTCCTAATTCACCAGCAACATCAAATGATCTAGCGCCCCGATTTACTCCGCTGACCTTTGCTAGTGATCGCAGATTAGATGCCAACGCACTTGTAATCATGACGGGGTCGGTGCCAGTTTCTAGCGCACTGCGTAGCGCAACAAGAGCCGCAGCCAGATTTCCATCAAGTGTTGCATCAGCAACATCAAATCCCGTGGTCTCTAGACGACCTTGATGGAATGCATCAATCATCGCCTCATCAATTGTTTTACCTGTTTGGGCATCTAGGCAAATCTGTGAAACTGCCGCTTGTAGTTCGCGCATATCGCTACCGAGTGCGCCAACCAGGGCTGTGATTGCACCCGGTGTTGCTTTGCGATGTGCATCGAGAAAGAGAGATTTTACAAACTCTTCCTTATCGGTTTCTTTTTTGAGTGGATCGCAGGCGATAATTTCAGGTTTAGCTTTCTTAATCAGATCAAGTAACGCTTTTCCTTTCACACCACCCTTATGAAGAAATACCAGTGTTGTCAGTTCATCTGGAGCAGGTAGATATCTAATAATCTCATCGCGCGACTCCTCTGGCAGATCTTGTAGATCCTTGATGATCAGTGCGCGCCGTTCAGAAAATAGTGATGGTGCAAGGGCATCTGAAATGTCACCAACGAGGGCATCGGGTGAAGAGATTGTGGTGATTTCACACTTCTCTTCTTTGAGTTCAGCGACAATCTTTGCTAGCGCTCGCTCTGCCAATGCTGCTTCGGAGCCGATTAAGAGATAGAGAGATTTCATCGCCATCCCTTTCCCAACCCCAGTGAACTTAAGCCCAGTGAACCTAACCCCATCGTAGAAGTGTCAATCCGCTTCTGCTTGTCCGAACAATAAATTTTCCATCACGAACCTGAATCACAACCGCGCCATCGAGATCGGTGCGCAAGACCCGTGAGCCGAGTCTAGCCAAGGCATCGATTGTTTGTGGAGACGGGTGGCCATATGTGTTTCCCGTGCCGACACTAATAATTGAGATCGCGGGTGAGAGCGCACGCGTAAAACCCTCATCCTGAAATTTAGATCCGTGATGTGAAACTTTGTAGATATCCACTTTGCCAATCAGGGGCGCGATCTCGCGCTGACTTTCAGGTTCTATATCTCCGCCTGCAAAGAGTGAGAAATCAGGTGCGCGCAGCATGATTGCGATACTTGAATTATTTGGATCGCTCACCTGATCTTCTGCCCATTGATTTTGTGGCCATAGAACATCAACGACTACCGGACCTCGCGTGCTTGAAAATGTTGCGCGTGTTCCCGCTCGCACATTTTCATACCATTGCATAGCGATCTCTCGGCCATCTGCTGCACCAGAGTATCCACCCACATGGTCAAAGTGGCTATGACTCATTATTAACAATTCAATCTTATTTATTCCTAATTGATGCAGGCAACGATCTAGGGCAATGGGATCGGGGCCCACATCAAGGACAATCCCCCGATTGTTTCCAAGGTTGACCACCATGGCATCTCCTTGCCCCACATCACAATTCGCAATCTGCCAATCTCCTCCTGGAAAACGGAGAAACCACGAGATCACGATCAGAAGTACGAGCGCTGCGATAACTATCTTGCGATTAAATATGAAACCGAGCGCGATCACCCCAGCAATTGTTAAAAAACTCTTACTCCCGGTAGCGACAGTAATAAGTGGAAGATCTGAAATTACTGAGGCAATCCATGCCACCCATGCCGCCAGTGGCTTCACCGCCCAAATCAAAACCCCCGATACCCACGGTGCCACGGGAGAGATGAGTCCTGCAACAAATCCAAATATCGTCACTGGAGCCACCGCTGGAGCTGCAAGAACATTAGCCAGAACGCTCATTAATGAGATTTGTCCCGAGATAGCAACAAT
>Ga0129324_10002166_pt1 | contig 12211 bp, 14 predicted proteins | sample CPBDNA_7_FD_96879 | JGI IMG/M metagenome (GOLD analysis project Ga0129324, IMG submission 96879) | Freshwater to marine salinity gradient microbial communities from Chesapeake Bay, USA - CPBay_Spr_15_0.2_DNA | ecosystem: Environmental > Aquatic > Marine > Coastal | place: USA: Chesapeake Bay... | reverse complement strand
TTGGTGGGTTTTGTGTCGGGGTGGGCGGGGTCCATGATGACGGATGGGTGTGTTTGTTGGATAATACAATTCCTACTCTAAGAAATAAAATTTCAATTTTTGTTAATTTTCACCAAAATATCCATTTTTTCCTATACATCTAAATTGAAACCCTATGCATGTAGTGGATAAAATACAGTACCTCCAGACTGCAATGCTCCTCCACAACTATTAAGGGGTGGTCCATACATGCTAGAATTAACTGGTTTTCCATCTTCGTCAAATTTGCATCCAACAATATCATATGTTCTTTCGGATGTTTCATCAAGAGGCTCACTATCTGCAGTTAAATTTGTGAATCCTTCATCTGCTTGTTGCATTTTTGTATCATATATGTCCTGTTTATTTTGCATACTATCAAGAACTCGGACACCAGCTCTAGTCGCAAACCGTTCTTTAACTGGCGGTAATACTTTTTCGATTATTCTTTTCTGTTTTTGTGCGAAACCTTCTTGTGTTCCTCGATATTTAACGCTTAATAATAATATAATAAATAATCCAACTAGCCCACTTTGATGATCCGCATAAATTGCCAATCCAACAATTGCAACTAAAAGCATTAAATTTACATCGTCATTGAATATTTGTCGCATTGTGCTATCCATTGGAATAATTCCCTGGTATATCAAAAGTCCGACTACTAGTATGACTGCAGATAAAGCGATTGATACGGTTTCTTTCATTTTATAATTTATATGCGAATTCGTGCGTTTTTATTTTAGAATGAGATATTTATTTATCCCTGTTTATTATAATATAATCTCTAGAATGGAAGAAGATAAAAAGGACAAAACTGAATTAAACAATCTGTCATTTTGGGAAATAATTAAGAATGAATTTAAAACAATTAAAAGTTCAATCCAAACACACAAACAACTTATTGGATTATTATTATTACTTTTTATAATCCTACTAGCATCAGATTTATCCTCAACCGCAAAATTAATAGGGGGTGCCTCAAATGTTGGAGTGCCCGGGCTTAATACCGCTGGTTTAGGTGGCAATAGTAATAGTAATATTAATAGTAATAGTAATATTAATAGTAATAGTAATAATGATAGTGGAAAACAACAGAAGAAAAAAGATAAAAAAGAGAAAAAGGGATTAAGTAAAGAAGAGAAAAAAGAAAAGAGAAAAGAAAAGAGAAAAGGTCAAGTAGATGCGGCAACGGCGAATTTCACCGGCTCAACCCCTGGGTTTTTCAATTTAATAAAACATCATTTAATGCGCGGATTAACAGTGATTGGTATATTATTATTGATTGTCGGTGTTGTTGTTGTACCAATAGTAATTTACGCAGTTGTTTTATATACTGTTTTGAGTGCAAATGTAAGAACCGCAGTCACCACATTATAATGTAATCTAATCTAATAATATTATAATGTAATCTAAAAATAAAAATGGAAGAAAGTAAAGAATTTGATGAGAATGTTGAAGTGTATTTCCTTGGATATAATTTAACAGAATATAAAAATTGGGTATTTCGGAATTGGAGACTAATATTAATTGCATCTCTAGCAACCTTGATTCTTCTATTAGCAACAATACCAAAATCGCAAGGTGGAGGTGCATCAAATAATATACCGACAGATATACCAGCAGATATGCCGAAAAGTATGCCAAAAGGTTCTGGAAAACTCGGTTTGTTAAAAAAAGGTATGGGTAAAGGTTTAAGTGCAACAGGGCGTGGTTTAAAAGTTGCAGGAAGTGCTGGACTTCATTATGCTACAGTAGGTGGGATTAGATTTGCAGGTATTATATTTACAATTGCAATAACAATTTTTATATTAATTGTATTTATGCCAATTACTGCATTGTTTGCAATTGTGTTCTTCTCTGTTATTATGTTAAAACCAAAGATTGAATTCATGAAATCCCTATAAGATATATTTTATTTATCGCGTATTTTGTTTTATACATGTATTGGGCTATTTTCAACGGCATTTTTATACATATTTTCGAGTTCAGTTTCTTCATCAACTCCAAAATATTTATTATAAATTTCTAGGACAGCTTCTTCTTCAATGTCGGATTTACCTAAAAAATTCATTTTATCTTTTACTTCTTTAAGAATTTTGTGTCTAGTGGGTTCATCGTCAAATCTGGCTAAATAATTACTTGCAATCATTTTATCTAATTTTTTCAAATTCTCAGCGTATATTTTATTCATATCTAGCTCTTCCGAATCAATATCGGCTTCTTCTTTGAAATATTCAAATAATTTACCTTTCCGATTTGCGATATTTACGTAATAGAATTGTATGGCAAACATAATAATGGATAAAAGCCCCATAAACTTGTTGCCATTTCGCCATTGATATCCAAGCCAAATTATCATTCCCGCCTGAACTAGAAAATGCGATAATACGTTTTTGATGATATCAGGTATATCTCCTCCAATAAATTTTTGGAATAAATAAATGAATACAGCAATTCGTATCGTATAGTATATGCCAATAACATATTTATTTCCAGTAAATTTACTAATTTGGTTTTTTAAATTATCAAACATATTTTATGCAATTTTTGTCAATGATATTATCGTTTATTATAATAATACAATAAAAGATGTCCCGATATTGCTCTATAGAAGAATCGCTCGGAGGTTCATTATTAGGAAATAGTGCGATGTCAGACGGCATTCATATTAGAAAGCATAAGAAAAAACGGCGTCATCATGTTCCAGAGCCATATGTCTATTCGGGCGATCAATCGTATTGTGGGTTAGATGGGGGGATGGTAATGTCTTCTAATGCTTTGACAGATGCTAGACCAGAATTTTATAATAATGGTCCAGTTGAAAGAGATAGCGTTCATCATTCGAATTATGTTGGGATGGAAGATACTGGACTGCATTCAATGGAAATGTATGAAGACCATTCTGATATGCAACAAGCGACAAAACAACAAGCGACAAAACAACAAGCGACAAAACAACAAGCGACAAAACAAGTTGTGAATAAAGATAATCAAGTTGCGAAATTAAATAAGACTATGCTAGAAGTGCTTAGTCGATTAGATAGACTAGAAAGAAAAATAAATACACAATCTGCAAGTCCATCTAGCAATAGAAATATTCATGACATTATGATTTATGTAATTATTGGGCTATTCTTAGTTTTTGTGCTTGATAGTATATTTACATTTAGTAAATCAAAAGTTTAACCTTCTAGACTTGTCTGACATATTACGTAAATCCGCGGAATTATAGATTAATTCGTCAATTGTAGCATCATTAATAAGACCTACATCAAGTATTTCTGGAGTTATAGAGTTATTTGATGGTTTTTGGCTCCAATTAATATATATAGCATTTGGTTGTATATATTCAACGTAAAATCCGTGTTTTGCTAGATAGTCCATAATATATATAATGCATCCTTGAACGTCATATGAAGGTATTCCATAGGTGTATTCTGAAATTGTATAAAGGCATAAACACTCAGATAAGTATTTTATTTTATCATTAACATTTTTAATATGTAATATGCATTTTTCTAGCATTTGCTGATATGTTTGTATTTGTCTTTTTTGTTTTTCTTGTATTTGTTTATGTAAATTTGAAATGCTTAACATAATAATCAAATAATCAGTTAATCAGTTAATATAATTAATTAAATAATATAATATAATATTCGATATTTCACTCTTTCTTTCTAACAAAAAATATATTATTAGAATAAAGAAAGAACAAATATTTGTATAATGTCTATTCCTTGGGAAAGTAAAACTTTTAATCATCCTCTTTGCACAGGTAATCTAGTTAATCTAGGCAATCATCAAATTCAAGTTAATGGTAAAATTGGGAGTATGAGTGCCAAAGTTGTATATTGGGCTGCAGACGAACCCAATTATGGCTACTCTTATTATGGTAGCGGACATCCATTTGCAAATCCCGAAATGGCTTACAGCAACAACCATAATAAGGGTCAGGTTTATGCTACCGAAGGGCAATTTTCTTTTACTATTAAATATCCTAATGCATATTATATTGGACTAGGGAGTCAATATGTAGCACCGCATTTTAATGTAAAATTATGCGATGAAGCGGAAGAGAGTTGTTCTAATTATTTTACAGTCCAAATTGATGATGGTATTCCATTTAGAACTTTAACATATCCTGCACCACCTGGTAAGAAAGCACGCACAGGTCCCTCATTTTACTATGAACCTGAACGTGAAATCCGGAGTCAAGAGGAAATTCTACGACAGAGCGCATATCCATCAGAACATATTACTCCAGATAATTTTTGGGGTGATAAACCACCAAAATAAGGCAATTCAAAATGTATATTTAACATAACAAAAACAAGTATTATTTATTTAATATTTATTTAATAAAATTGTATTAAAAAATGATGGAAGCTTCTACATTTGAGTATGAGTGTGTTGTTTGCAATGATACAAAATCAACAGTTTATAAAATATGTCAGTGTCGTAGAGGATATCTATGCTTTACATGTAAAGAATTAATGGAAAAACAAAAAAATATAAAATGTCCAGTATGTCGTCAAAATATCAGGATAAATAAAAGTTATAAAATATGCCAAGGAATTTGTAATGTGTTAAGCACATATAGTTTTGTTGGAGTACATGTAATATTATCTTTTATTATACCCCTGGCATATTTTAAAAATAGATATTACGATAATACTGATGTATATAATAGTATTTATGATGTAGTAAGTCCTAAATTTGATGATTATATAATAAAGGAACCTGCTTTTTATGCATTAACAATTTTAGGGGATTTGGTAATTATTCCATGTTTTATATTATCATGGAATTTATTTAATATACTTTTAATTAACTATGGGGACGGTATAAGTTTAAGTGGGACTTTTGTGAAGGCATACCTAGGTATTATAAATTGTTTAAGAATTATATTTATTGTCATTACTATGCAATATACACCAACGAAAAATCATATTAAAATATATGTAATATCATGCGGTTTATGTAATTTAGTATCATTTGTATTTCTGACATGGTTTATTGCATTATTGATGGCATTTAAACATGTTAAATCATTTGCAAAAGTCGCAATACCGTATGATATCTCTTATAAAAACTATGGGATTTTTCAAAATCATTCATTGGAACATGATAATATAGTCCTTGATAATATAGTCCTTGATAATATCAATATTGATAACATGGTCTATGAATTCGGTATACAAACTAGTAATAGCTTTCTTGTAGAAGAAACCACTGTATAATTTAGTTTTTTGTTTTTACTTAGTTTTTTGTTTTTACTTAGTTTTTTTATATTTTTTTGCATATAAGTATTTATCAAAATGTGAATAAATTAGTAATATAGAAATAATAATACAGAAATAATAATATAGAAATAATAATATAGAAATAATAATATAGAAATAATAATAAAGGAATGAGTGATTATCAAACAAATAAAATTAATAATAAATTGGGTGAAATCCGAAATAAACTAGAAAACTTAGAATCGTCGAATGTAAATGATAAATGCAAATTGGATAAGCTTATTAAGGAACATGGATTAGTTGATTATATGACAAAGATTGATATAATTAAATCTAATATTTCTGAAAAGAGAGAGTTGGTAAAGACTTTGCAAATGAATAGGACAAATAGCAATAGAGAAAGACATAATATTCCGAATACATATTTGTCAAAGTTGGAAGCCGAAAAAAATATATGGATTGCTGAGTTAGAAAGAATTGAGATTAAAACATTGGATGCTAGAGAAGAATATATTCAGAATAGAGCAGATATATTGGAAGATATAGTAAATATTGATATTGCAATTTCAAAAACACAACATGATATTACAATTGAAACAATGCGTATAAAGGAATATAGTGGTCAAATCCGTTCTACAAAAAGGGCAATTATACAAAGAATTAAAGATGACAAGGGGCAAAAGAAAGAGAATTTAAATGCCATTACAAAAATAGAAAGTCAAATCAAACAAATAAATAACAAGGAGATTGATGTTGAATACCAATTAACCGATGTAATTCCTAGGCAAAAACGTGAGGCAAACAAATCATATCATAAATTAAAAAATAGTTATGATACAAAAAATGAAGAATTGAGCACAGTAAATGCTTGGATTACAGAACTAGTAGATGATATTAATATAAATGGGACTGATATTGATAAACATCAAAGGCTAACTAGTTATTGGAAGCAAAGAGATAATCTTGAAGGTGAAATTAAAAAACTAAATATGGCTTCTGGCTTAAATGTATATAATATATATCTTAAATGTGAAGAAAAAAAGAAAGAACTATTGGAATTAAAGACTGTATATCAGGATACTGCAATGCAATTATCGGATTACAAAAGTGAATTATTACATCCGCCTAGCAAAGAAGATGACACAATATCAATCGATGTAAATAATTTAAAGCATCAGAAAAAACTTATTAGGGAGCTAGAGGCTAGATTAATTAAATTACAGAATGATAAAGAAGATAATCAGATAAAATTAAAAGAAACTGATAAACTTATACAAACAGATGATGCAACTTTGAAAAAACAAGAAGGTTCCGCACATGAAAGATGGGAAATTATGCAAGTTAGAATTGAAGAATGGAAGCATGACGCCCAAATTCAGTTATCTAGCGACCTTGATAAACTCGATTCTGATATTAGCAATATAAATCAAGAAATATTATCAGTCGATAAAAAAAGACATGAAATACAATTACAGCTAGAAGGGCTACTCGGACAAAGTTCTCTAGTGGAATACCAAACTCTAACTAATAAAATACAGAAAACAATGAAACAAATCGAAAAATTAAATGCCGAAATTGCAGGATTAGAATTGCATTTATAGAAATTATATAGATATACATATACGAAAAATTATAAATATTTAGATATAATAATACGGTGAAAGAATACATCATGGCTAATAAAATTAGAAAAAGTATTAAATCGAAAAAAAAACATAATAATACTCGTAAATTAAAAAAGAAAACGCGTAAATGTAAATGTAAAACTGGTGGGGGGGTTGGAGGGAATCGTTATGCCGTTTTACCTAATAATAAGAGTAATAATAATAATAATAATAATAATAATAATAATAATAATAATAATACAGGTATAGGTACTGATAACAAGAATCGTAATAATCTGGTCATAAGTAATGGTACAAATAGTGGTAATGACACATATGCTGATAATGATACAAATGTAGGTTGGACTCAGATTCCAGTTAAAATTAATACTAGCAATAACAAAACTATAACATCAAGTGTAAATGTAGATGTTATAACATCTTCAGTTATAACTGAATTTATTAATAACATTGATATAGATATTGCTGTTGATGAAAAAGGAACTTTAAAAAATGGCAAAGTTAGAACTCCCGAAGCGTTTGGGAATATTCGAAAAAATATTGTAAATCAAATTAATTTTGCAAAAACAATGTTTGAAAATTTATTAAAAAATATTGGTCCGGCGTTTGTTAATGCAGAAAATGACATTATATTAGTGGACTTTACAAATATTGTAAAATTTTATGACATTGATAAAATAATATACGAAGATGAAGCTGCTTATAAATTAGGTAATAAAGATGCTTATAAATTAGGTGTTAAAGATCCTTATGCTGCTTATAAATTAGGTGTTAAAGATGCTTATAAACTTAGTGTTAAACAGATAATACAAAACGAATATCCTAAAGATACCGTGATATTTATATATGATGAAAACGCGATTGCTGATAAGTTCCAGCTAACAGTCAAAGGATTTCCATTTTATAAATTAGAAAAAGATGGCAACAGAATTAATTTAAAATTAAATTGTACCGTTATAAGAAACCCTGGATTAAAATACTGTCATAATATCAACGCAACTAACAATGAAAGTGATCCACTTTATTTTAATGAAAGTGATGATTATGTAATTATATTATTATATTTATATTTCAAAAAAATTAATAAAAAAGTTAGCATATATAGCAATGACAATTACAATTTTGCAAAAAAACTTAATCTTAATAAAATTAATCTTGCCAGTATTAATAAGAATAAGACAAGTACAATTAGTGAATTAACAAAAATATCTTTAGAAAAGCCGACACCAATACTTCCACAATACTCAAAAACAAAACCACAAAAAAACAAAAAAAAAAACAAAAACTATCGCAAACCAAAATAACCGTTTAATCTTTATTCAAAAACACAACAACACCTGGAATAATATTGGATACTAATGAAAAAGGCCATATAATTGAACGATACATTCGACAAAAAGCATTATTAGTAGCACCAAATTTAGCAGCTTCCAATTTAGTATCGCATCTTGACAATACGGTATCATAAATGTAGTCATCTCCATAAATAGATTTATATGATGCTTTATCAATAATGAATTCGCCTTTTTTCATTTTATTATATTTTGACAAAGCGTCTTGAGATTCAATATATCCACTTCCAAGATTATAAGTTAATATAGAACATATATATGCATAAGTAGTCAATCTCATTGGATCTGGTAAATTATTAACGTACACGACAATCGGATTTAATATATTCATTTTGTAATAATAAATAATAATATTTATTTATTTATTTTTCTTTATATATAAAAAAATTAAAACACAAAATGAATCTTATTATCATTTATCTTTGTCTAGTTCATCGACAATAGGTTTAACATATTTGTCTGCATATTCCTGCCCGATCTGTTTAGATTGGTCTTCCATACTAATTTCCTCTCTTTTAACTGCTCGTAATTTACTAATCATATCAGTCAATCTAGCCAATTCTTCTGGGTTATCTAGTGATCCATTTGATACCTTTTCGAATAGAGATGGTGCTTTCATTACATAATCTTTATATTCATATTCAACGTAATTAATAAAGTCTTTCTCTGTATATTTCATAAATCGGCGTTTTGCTTTCCAATCTGAACGTTCTTTAAGAATTTTATTAATTACTTCCATTAACTCATCTGGGTCAAATGCCAACATTATTTAATTAGTTATGTAATATATTTATTAGTTATTAATTGTTTTTATGTGATATCTCTTATATTATTTTAATCCGAAAATATTTAATATATTCTGACGAATACTTTGTGGAATAAAGTGAAAATCAATTAATGTTTGATTAATTTGAAATTGGTTATTTTTAAATAAATTATTACCATCCTCACTATTACCATCACCCTGACTTTTATTTCTATTTGAATTGAATGTGGTTAGTAGCATGTTGTATATTTCAGAATCTAGTATCATTTTTTCTACTAATTTTATGCTACAATTGGTATATTCCTTTGATGTATTTCTGGTTAATATTTTTGTAGATAAAAGGAACTTGCTAGATATTAGACAAGGTGGTATTTCATCTGACTTATCACCAACTAGTATTTTAGTAATTAAATATTTTAATTTGCAATGTGTCGAAGTTAATTTGGGATTTGAAAGATTTTTGCCTTTTATATCTAGCAAGTGTGTATTGTTATCACACATTTGTATGTAATCACAATCAGTTGCTACAATGTAAATTTCACTTGATTGTGATTGTGATTGTGATTGTGATTGTCGAATATGTTGTATTAAAACTGCATTGATGTCATCACCCTCTGCATTTTTTACTCTAGCTATATGTGATTTGTGTAATTTAGCAAATGGTGCAATTATATTCTCTTCTGCGTGTGCAAATATTTTATAACAATAGAATTTAGATTTTATATGAGAATCTTTCCGATTTTCTTTGTATCCATTTATAATAGTATGTCTCCATATTTCCCAAGAAGGACAATCTAGTGAAAATATTAGGTTGCTAGAAGGTATTTTATATTTTTTTAATAATTTAAGTATGCCATCTAAAAATGTTTTATTGAATTTTTCCATAAATACCGTATCCCCCATCCAATCATATTCGTCGGAATTATTAACAATTGCAAACTTTTCTTTGTGTGCCATAGAATACCAGGTTCTTAATGCGAAAAATCGGTAGAATATCACATAACTACTATCCACTAATAAGAATGGTTTTTGATAATCAAATTGGGAATGCGAATCTTCATAATAATGAAAATCTTTTAAATGTGTATAGTTATCTAGTGAATATATTGGATTTGGATTTGGATTTGGATTTGTCATGTTGATATAATATATCTATTTTATGTATTCTTTTTATTTATTCTTTTTATGTTATGTTTATTATATGCAATTTTGATATATAGAGTAATTTAACTTAAACAAAATCAATTTTTATGAGATAATCTAGAATACATGTCATCAAATCCAGGAAGACTTATACAACTACTATCTATAAGTAATAGAGCACAAGCAATCTGTAAAAAAGTAAAACTGCAAATGAAAACATTAAAACTAGTTTGCCAATTCAACAAATTATAAGATATACAATTCCTAGAAGCCACGATTTATTAAGTATTGACTATTTAGTAATCGAACAACCAGATAACATTTGCCGATTAAAAAATATTAAAGTTATGATTGGAGGGAATTGTGTTTTGTCATTACACTATAACTTTATTAGTCAAATTATCCCAGATTCAATATCGCATTTTGAAGGTAAAACCATATATAAATTAAATATTAATAAATTTTGGAAAGATCCAATTAAACTTATAAACCTGGCTTTCAACCAAGTTGTATGTATTTTTGAATTTAGTGATATTACTGGAATTACAAATATTGAATTGGCGAATTGTGGCACTTTTTTAGATTCACCAGAGAGAAGAGAAATGGCACAAACAGACCATAATGACGTAGTACTTATGAATAATGGAATTTATTATAGTGAAAAAAGTGAAGTATTATCTCATACATTAAGTCTAGAAAATCTTACTTATACCAATGGATTATTTATAGAAACCGATTGTATAAATGATATACAAAATATACAAATTCGGGTGATGAATTTGAATTTTATTGATTATAACAGGCTTGACATTCATTTACATTGTAAAAAAATAAATAACAATTTATTATATTTACCTATTTCTAATGAGCCATTATTTTCTGATGATTATTCTGGTAGTTCTGCATTTCATAATATAGATAATTCAAATATAATAATTAATACATGTCCTACAAATAATCCAGGGACCACTAGGAATATTACGATTCATTCAATCGAATACAATATGTTGTCCTATAAATGTGGTATTGCAGGAACTAAATTTTCTATAAAAGAATATGCAGAATATTGCATTGCTAAAATCATAGAATCTCAATTAATTTACAAAGTTTATGAAGGGGACTCTTGTCCGATTACATTAGAACCTATATGCGAAGGTGATAAATATATTGTATGTGATAGATGCAATAAAGCTTTTGGTGAAGAAGCAATGAAATGTTGGATGGATACACATGATAATTGTCCGCATTGCAGATATTCTAGTAATATGATTCGAATAATATATATCAATTCTATAGCTGACATAGTAACAGAACCGTCATTAGTTAGTTGAATACCATTTTTTATTTTTTATATAAGTTAAAAATATATAAATATTGTTAAAATAATAATATGATTAATAATAATAATAATATAATTAATAATATTGATAAATATGCTATTGAAAGGGATATTATTGAGGGTGAATTAGAAAATTGTAGAATTCGATTTAATAATGAAATATTGGATAAAATAAATAAAAATGATGAGAAAATAGAATGTGCAAAATATAAATTAAATTTGGCAAGTTTGGAATATGACAGATATATGGATGGAATAAACAAATTAAAAATGTGTTCTAGCGAACCAATATCAATATCCAAAAATCCGAATAAATTTATTGAATCCTATGATTATGATCATTTTTGGATATTATTGAGTTATCCTGAATACCAGAATAAATGCAAATCGTCTATTTTAATGTGTTCTAAAGAAATAAGTGGTACATTACATAATATGACATATATTGTTGATTATAGGACATCAAAAAAGGAACAAATCATGACAGATATTAAGGCTGATGTATTTCAGAATAAAGCAAATTTACTTGAACTGAGAGAACTTGCAAAGAATATTAAATTTCTAGAATTAGAAGAACAAAAATATATAGAAGAACTTATAACTTTAAGGGCAACTAGAGAAACTTTACAAAATACCATTCTAGATAATAATAATAATAATAATAATAATAATAATAATAATAATAATAATAATAATAATAATAATAATAATAATAATAATAATAA
>Ga0129324_10002165_pt1 | contig 12225 bp, 15 predicted proteins | sample CPBDNA_7_FD_96879 | JGI IMG/M metagenome (GOLD analysis project Ga0129324, IMG submission 96879) | Freshwater to marine salinity gradient microbial communities from Chesapeake Bay, USA - CPBay_Spr_15_0.2_DNA | ecosystem: Environmental > Aquatic > Marine > Coastal | place: USA: Chesapeake Bay... | reverse complement strand
AGTACGAAGTGCACATGAACCCACCAGAGCGCAGCTCACTTGAGTATCCTGGCTATGGAGGTGATATAGAGATTACCGAACTTAGCTATACTTCTGGCCCATACCAGGGTCAAGACGTCAAGTTGAATAGCAACATGTTTAATTCGCTTGAAAGGATGATCTTTGATGAAAGACTTGGTCGACGCCGACCGTATGGCGGACGTAGATTCTGAATCATTGCTTGGAACACAAATTGAAAATCACAAGAAGACGGCTTAGGCAGATCGTTAAGGAGGCTGTCAAAACTAACGGCGTTGTGCGTCCCTCCATGACGACGAGAGATTTCCTTCGCGGCCTGCAGATGGGAGGCTCCACCAACATCGGTTTCGGAATAGGCGATCGAGTCAAGGTGGCTTACGGAGAGCATCGAGGCAAGAGAGGCACCATCACCGATGTTTACGATGCGTTCGACGAATACATGGTAACTCTAGACGACGGTCCGGAGATGGCTTTCGAACATGATGAGCTTGAGCTCGTAGGTCCCGTGTAAACCTGTCGCCTTCGTGTTATAATGCCTCTGTGGTTCCGCAACTCGGCCCGGAGGCGTTTTCATGTGGATCCCACCCAAATCACCGCACGGACTCATTCAAGAGCAGTACTGGCCCGACAAGTGGAAGGTGCTTGTCTGCTGCCTGATGCTCAATCAGACCTCGAGGAAGCAGCTAGATCACATCGTCGAGGGCTTCTTCAGGGACTTCCCCGATCCGGATGCCCTGTTGAAGGCCTCGGATGCTGACATCCTGCAGTACATCTCGCACCTCGGGATGCAGAACCGTCGGATGAAGATCCTGCGGCGCTTCTCGGCAGAGTTCAAGGCCGGAAAGTGGGGCACCGCGAAGGACCTCTACGGCTGCGGTAAGTACGCCGATGACTGCTATCGCATCTTCTTCGTGGGCGACTGGAAGAAGGTGGAACCGAAGGACCATGCCCTGAACAAGTATCACAACTGGCTACACGAGACCAACGGAGGCATAAATGCCTGAATCTCCTGAGTGCAGGAAGCAAGCTGAATTTCTCTCCCACACAGCTCAGCAAGGCCCACTGTCAGAAATCGAAGTGTTGTCAGGAAGATACACCAAGAAACCACTTTCTGGGCTTGATGAGATTCGGGCTGCTCTGCCACTGAAGACCATCGGCGGTGGCGTGCACGGGAAGTTCATCTATCTCGTCTTCGAGAACGGATCATCTGCGCACATTACTCTCGGCATGTCCGGTGGGTTTCTGACGAAATCGACTTCACATGCCCGTGTTCGATTTCGGTGGGGCAATCGTGACGTGTTCTTCACAGACGCACGTAACTTTGGCACCCTGAAGTTCACACAGAGCACCCAGGAGCTCTCTAAGAAGCTCGAGAAGCTAGGGCCTGATATTATGCAAGGCGGCGCTGACGAGTTCATTAGAAGATGCCTGAAGCGTTCTCACTGGAACATCTGTAAGGCGCTAATGGATCAAAGCATCGTCGCCGGCATCGGAAACTACATCAAGGCTGAGCTTCTCTACGAGCTGAAGATCAATCCCTGGTGTGCAGTGGGGGATCTCGCTGAGGACGACCTGCGTGAAGTGTTCGATCGCGCGGGAGATGTGGCGTGGCGATCCTACAACCTGGGAGGTGCCACCATTCAGTCTTATCGAGACCCATCAGGTGCGAAGGGTGAAGCAGCCAGACGATTCGCTGTCTACGGGCAAAAGAAGTCACCTGCAGGTTTTGACATCCTGAGAGAACAAACACCTGACGGGCGCACAACTCATTGGTCACCGGGTGAACAAACTCGGTTTTCTGAATAGCTTATCCGCATTGACAACACAGACAAGGAGTGAACATGTCAAGCAACGAAGAGACAGTCTATGCCCTTTCAGACGATGCCATCGCAGCCATCGTCAAACTCATTCAGTTCGGATTTCTGTCCGGGACTGATGTCACAGATCACTTCCGGCGATTTCGGCTCACTCTGAACGATGAGCAGTTTCTAACGCCGGGTGCTGAATGGCTTGAAAACTTCGAGCGTGAGATGCAAGATCAGAACGATCATGTCATCACCCGAGCGAAAGTAATGACAAGCAACCGGAACTGATTGTCGTGATTAATCTCACAGACATTATCAACATACGCCAGTCTTTCATGCAGGAGATTGAGAAGAAGATTCCGGGAACATATCCAGCGCATCCCGATCTCAGTGATCCAAAGACCCAAAGCGTTGTCCGTGAGATCACGCTTCGAGGTGTGGAGGAGATTTTTGAAGCGTTGCAACACCTAAAGGGGTGGAAAAACCACCGAAATGATATCGATTGCAGCGTGGATGAAGAAGAGTTTCTAGAAGAGATCGTGGATGCTTTCAATTACTTCTTTAGTCTCATGATTCTTGCGGGTGTGACGCCTGACAAGTTTGAGAAATCCTTCAAGGAGAAAGATGAAAAGATCCGAGAGCGACTCCGGAAGCTTTGATAAGCTAGTAGTGTCCAGTTACCCGCTCCCGGTGTCGACTATTTCAGTCGAGATCGAGGAGAATTCTGGAACGTTTGCATCCATTCTTGCAACATCAGTGTCTCCACTGGGCGTTGGTCCTGCAGCAATCACGTTCGCAGTCCAGAAAACCTCCGGCATTGTCGAACTGCTTGAGAGGGCAAAGTTCGCTTACATAACACAGCATCCGTGCTCTGCCCTGATCGACTCTGTTGCTTCGCGTGTTAGATTGACCCAGGATGCACTTCGTGTCGGATCCACAAGGGTTTTGAAGTGTGAGCACAAGCTCGTTGACGACAGCACAAGCAACAACCTTTACGTTGCACACGTCACAGAGTACGAAAGGGTGGGTGAAAGCTTTGATCCTGTCGTTTATTGGCGAGGCGGATACCACACTATAGGTGATAAATGAAGACAATTTCAGATGACTTTCTGACACTTCTAGGCTCTCTAACAGCACAAAGAAGATTTTCAGATCGTGTGTACGATCAAACAGATGACCCAACAGAAAAAGCCCGGCGTATGAGATCGCTGATCATGGGCTTACAAGCAGAGACCATCGATCTGTTGAGCACTGTGAGATACAAGGATCACGTCAACACTTCCGAGAATATTGACACAGACAAGATCCTGTTTGAAGCTGTTGACATCTATCGCTATCTTCTCGCGATCTTGAACAACTGGGACATTAGCCCGCGTGATTTTGCTATTGCGTGCGCAACTCGCGATAAGCATCTTCATGGGCGCAAAGATCTTGAGCAGCGGCCTTGGAATGGTTCAGATCCGGTCGTTGTGTTTGACCTTGACGACGTTTTAGGTTCTTTCAGGTCGAGGTTTTTCGACTGGATCCGGAATAGATACAAAATCGATCTCGATCATGATAACGATCAATACTATTGCACGAGTGAGATGTCTGAAGCTGGCCTAAACCCAGAGTCTGTCTACGAGAAGTTCATTCATGAGCGACAGGTTTTGTCGCTTCCAGTTATCAAGTCAGCAGCACGTTGTGTTCAACTTGCTAAAGAAATGGGTTGCTACGTTCAGATTCTAACAGCCCGACCTGGTGACAACAGCCTTCTTTGCTACAACACGTATGAGTGGCTACAGGAGGCCGGCCTTCTTCAGTTTGTAGATGACATAGCATTTTCTGGTGAGAAGATGAGGTGGGTCATGAAGCAACCCTGGTACAACGAGAACAAGCTTGTATGCGCTTTTGAGGACTCTCCAAAGCACGCAGGCGAGTATGCCTCACACGGTGTCAAGGTTCTTGCACCGATGACTAGCTACAACAAGGTTCTTCTAGATAAGAAAAACGTTGTATGCTATAAGCAAGGCTCCGTGAAAGAAGCTGAGAATGCCTTTGCCGACACGATTAGTCAATATCGTGATGCAGAATAATTGTAATCTGAGAGTCTTTGCATACACTATCACTACACAAATTCCCTAAGGCACGCAAGGAGACTAAATGCCTATCAATAATGATCTAGATCCAATCGTACTTCCAATGGACCTCAAGTTCGGTAAGACTCCGAAGACTGAGTTCATGAACAACCTCGACGCGCTTCGTGTTGAACTAGTTGATGCACCTACTGCTGATCAGGCACGAAATGTTGCCTGGCACTACGTTAAGGCGACGTGGGCTGACACGGCATCGGAGATCAAGCCTGAGGATGCAGATCCCACGCTGAAGAGCAAGAATCTGCTTGATGTCTTGCAGTTTCGTGCACTGCCTACCCCGATGGAGTGCTTGAGTTTCACATTCCGTTTGTCGGGACTCTCGTTTCAGGAAGTGACTCACATCATTCGTCATCGTGCAGGCTCTTTCGCAGCGCAATGCACGGGAGATCGAGATCTTCGTGACGATGCTGCTGTTATTCCCGAGTCTGTTGAGAACTCACCTGAGTTTCTTGAGCGCTACAAGAGTATTGTTGAGGAATCGAAGCAGCTCTACGCTGACATGACTGACTCTAAGGTTGTGTCAATGATGGATGCGAGGATGATCCTACCCAAGTGTATGACTTCATTCTACTACATGCGACTCAATCTCAAGGACCTGATCGGTTTTGTCAAGCAGCGTCAAGATCGACAGATCCAGCCAGCAGCTGACAATATCCTTGCTGCTTTGATGGCAATTGAGGCATGCAAGGCTGTTCCAGAGCTAACTCAGGTATTCAAGTTTGATACCCCTGACTGGCACTACATCAAGACCTTTCGGGTGAAGGAAGGTGATCAGTGGGTGAGTCGAGGAACGAACCTTTACTGGCCTGAGCCTCACAATGACTCGTTTGACTTTCATCCTGATGACACGATTTATCAGTGTCGTCGAGAAGAGATCAATGGTACTGATGGTGTAGGTGAAAAGGTGTTTACCCAAATGTGGCGTAATCTCATGGGTGAACTCGAGACGCTCAAGAATGAATACGAAGCAGCATACGGAGTCGCAGAATGAGTTTTGACAAGAAGCAGCATGTTTATCTCGCATCCGGATGGTTCTCACCCGACCAGGATGAGCAACTCACCCGTCTTGAAAAGGTGTTTGATGATCGGTCCGAGTGGATCGATCTTGCATCTCCTCGCAGGATCTTTGTCTGTCCGCCCGATGCCTCACTAGAGGTGCAGGATGAGGTGTTCAAGGGCAACATGGATCACATCGGAAAGTGTGACTTCACCCTCGTGAACACCACTTACCGAGACATTGGAACGATCTGGGAGGCTGGTGCTGCATTTGCGCTCAACCGTAAGATCGTCTACTTCTGTGAAGGTCTTCCTGAGGGGGCGAAGTTCAATCTCATGCTCTCACGAAGCGGAATCAAGGTATGCACCTCACAGGAAGAGCTGGAGGACTATCTTGACCGATGCCATAAAGCCGGCGAGATGCTTTACGAACCCTACGATCGAGACATTGAGTAGCACTATGCGAGCATTTGTGACAGGAGAGAAGGGATTTCTCGCAAAAAACTTTCCTCAATCGTTCAGCAAATACGGCTTTGTTGTCGTCTCTGGTGAAGGAAAGGGCCTGTTGGAAAACAACAAAGGGGAACCCTGTGTACACAGCAATAACGAGACGGCATGGGCAGATTTTTTCAGAAACGAGAAGATTGACCTTGTTGTTCACAATGCTGCAGTTGTAGGAACTGATGTTGTCGCTCTAAACCAGCGGGAGTCAACGCTAACCAATGTAGGTGGCACGCACACAATCTCTCGAGCTGCTCAGAGCGCAAGTGTTCCAGTTTGCTATATGGGCACATCGGTCATTTATGACACACCTGCTTATCAAGACAGTGTAATCACCGAGGCATCTGTGCATGCCCCGGGAACTTTTTACGGGGCACAGAAACTGTCAGGTGAGCACATTGTTCGTGCGTGCTGCGATGACTGGCTAATTATGCGCCCACTGTTCGCTTATGGGGGCGTAGGTGACATGAACTCATTGCCAGCCAAGACGTACTATGCACACAAGTCTGGTGCAGGCAAGATCGACATGTTTCTTAACCCACAGAAACGTAAAGACTACATGCATGTTAGTGACTTCTGTGACGCAGTTGCTTTGGCGTGTAGCAAAGGCCTGTGGGGGCGAGATTATAACGTCTCAGCAGAGGAGCCACTAATGACGTCTGAGATCGTGCAGATGATGTCTGAAATAGCGAATTCCGATCTTAACGAGGTTATTCAGTGGCATCCTGACACTGACTACCTAGGGAATCACTTGTTGTCTTCTGAGACATTTAGAAAAGAAACCGGATGGTCACCAGGCATTCAGTTCAGAGAAGGCCTTATGCGTTCATATGCGTCCATCTTCAAAGACGAAAGCGACTACAATCCGCTTGAGCACCTACAGAAGGCTGAAACCCTCGGGACAGATCTAGCGGGCTTCTACCCGAAGTCTAGCTAATACAGCTGTCTAATGCGATTAGCCATAACGCCCCAGAAGTGCCTGTTGCGCTAATTTGGCAGCAAAACTTGTACTTGTAAACCATATTGCTTAAAGTAAAACAAGCAGACACCATTTCTGCAGTTTGCAGCTAATCACTCAAAGAGCAACAACATGACTAACTACAAGATGGAGGATACAGGAAAGCCTGTGCTCGACATTGTAGCCCCGAAGGTTTTTACCGGGCTGCATTGTCACTCAGGCTTTTCCTAGCTAGGATCCACTTTCGATGGACTAGGGTATCCGAAAGATCACATTGACTTCGTCCTGAGCGAACCGCAGGGCATGGATTCGTGGGCATTGACAGATCACGGTCACGGAAACGGCCTCGCTCATGCCTTTGCACATGCTCGAAAAATGGAAAAGGCAGGTCGAAAGTATCGACAGGTCTATGGCGTTGAGTTCTATTTTGTGCCTAGTCTTGAAGACTGGGAAATGCAATACGAACAGCACAAGATCTCGATCAAGGAGGAACGAGACGCTAAGAAAGCAGCCAAGAAAGCAGCTGAACCCGTGATCGTTGACGCGGAGGACGACATCGAGCAAGGGGGTCACATCATCGAGGATGAGGACGAGACGAAGTCAAGCTCTAAAGGGAAGCCGGAGTGGAAGCGTTACTATCACCTGGTTGCCATTGCGAAGAACCAGGTTGGCCTCAATAATCTCTTCACTCTGGTCAAGAAGGCATACAAGAACGGTTTCTATCGGTTCCCACGTGTCGACTACAAGATGCTTGCCGAGCACAGCGAAGGATTGATCCTGTCGACAGCATGCATTGGTGGTCGTCCCAGTGGTCTGATCTATCAGGAGTTTCCTGACACACCGTTTGATGAGCTTGGCCCACACCTGCTCGATGATCCCGCGGCCTGCAAAGCTATCATGTCTCGCCTCGAGAACATGGCAGATCGTTTCACAGACATTGTTGGGCCTGAGAACTTCTTCCTTGAGCTGCAGTTCAACAGGCTCGGTGCGCAGCACCTGACAAACAGAGCGTTGATCGAGCTTGCAAAGAAGACAGGTTTGAATCTCATCTCCACTGCTGACTCCCACTATCCAGATCCTGAGAAGTGGCAGGCCCGCGAGCTCTACAAGAAGCTGGGCTGGATGGGCAACAAACCTGGTCAGACACTACCCGAAAAAGATGAGCTCAAGACTGAGCTCTATCCCAAGAATGCGCAGCAGATGTGGGACGAGTTTCTCGTAGGTCACCAGAAATATGATTTCTACTCAGGGCATGAGGAGCTAATCAAGGACTCCATCGAACGCACCCACGGTATCGCCTGGGATTTGTGTGACGGTTCTTGGATTGACACCAAGGCAAAGCTTCCCAATCACACAGATGCGAAAGAGACTGCTTTCCAGAAGTTGGTCAAGCTGGTCAAAGAAAAGCTTGTTGAGATGGATCTCGATGGTAAACCTGAGTATGTTGAACGTGCGAAGGAGGAACTGTCTGACATCAAACACCTTGGTCACGAATCTTATTTCTTGACCATGAACGAGATCTTTCACCTTGCCGAGAAGAAGACACTTCTAGGACCAGGTCGAGGATCAGCTCCTGGAAGCCTTGTCAACTATCTACTAGGCATTACGCAGATCGATCCCCTGGAGTATGGGCTGCTTTGGAGTCGTTTTTTAGGGAGACATCGAGTGAGCTGGCCGGATATCGATTCTGATGCTGGCGACAGAGATGAGCTGATTGATGCAGCGCGTGAACTCTACGGAGATGATGCTGTCATTCCCGTCTCGAACTTCAATACTCTCAAGCTAAAGTCGCTAATCAAGGACATCGCCAAGTTTTACAACGTTCCGTTTGAGGAGGTGAACGAGGTCACAGGTCCGCTGCAAGACGAGGTGATGCCGCACGCGAAGGATGATGACCAGGAAAAGTCAGTTTTCGTATTGACGCACGAGGACTGCATGAAGTATTCGGAAAAATACCGAACCTTCATGGAGAAGTATCCTAAAGTCGCCGCGCACGTTGAAACCCTCTTCATGCAGAACAGATCGATTGGTCGACACGCTGGCGGCGTTATTGTTGCACCGTCAGGAGCTCTCGAGAAGTCGATGCCTATTATCTCTGTTCGAGGTGAGTTGCAGACTCCGTGGACAGAGGGCATGAACTTTCGAAATCTTGAGGACAACGGATTCTTGAAATTCGACTTCCTCGGCCTTACTCTTTTGAAAGACGTTGAAAACTGCATTCGTCGTATTCTTGAGCGTAAAACAAATCGTGAAGTATCGTTTGATGAGATCAGAGAGTTTTACAATACACACTTGAACAGCAGGTTCAACGATCAAGATGACAGCAAAGTCTGGCGACATGTGTATCATGAGGGAAGATTTGTAGGTGTGTTCCAATTCACGAATACAGGTGCTAGAAACTTCTGTATGGAAGCATCACCCACTTCAATCAAGGAGCTCGCTGCAATCACAGCAATCTATCGCCCAGGGCCACTCAAGGCAAACGTTCATAAGAAATATGTCGAAGCCAAGAACAACTCTGACTCGATTGTTTATGATCACCCAATCATTGAAGAAGTCTTAGGAGAGACCTACTCGATGATCGCGTTTCAGGAACAGTTCATGAACTTGGCTGTTAAATTAGCTGGGTTCACACCAGGAGAATCCGATAAGCTTCGCAAGACGCTGGTCAAGAAGTCACTAGATACGATCGGCACCAAGGGCGATGAGAAGGAGATTGCCAGACAGAAGTTTATCAAGGGTGCTGTCGAGATAAATGGACTGGATAGGCAGAAGGCATCAGATCTTTGGGACACAATCGCATTCTTTTCGATTTACGGATTCAATAAGTCGCACTCTGTTGCCTATGCGATCGACTCGTATTACGCTGCATGGCTTCATACACATTACGAGACGGACTGGCTTGCGACAATCCTGCAGTCTGAGAACGGTAATCCCAAAGGTCTCGCGAAGGCGATGACTGAGATCAAAGCATTGGGTTATCAGTTCGACCGCGCTGACATCAATCACTCAGGCAAGGAGTGGCAATTCTCCGAAGAGATACAGGCTTTCGTTCCGCCCTTGACATCCGTGAAGGGCGTGGGGGGATCCGCTATGGAGGAGATTCTTCAAAATCGACCTTACAGGACGTTGCATGATCTTCTCTATGACGAAGGAGGTAAGTGGAAGCACACCAAGATGAACAAGACAGCCTTCACATCTTTGTGCAAGATCGAGGCATTCATGTCAATTGATGAGCTGAAAACAGGCCGCGTGGGCAATCACAATCAGTTGCTCAAGATGATCACGGATGAGAAGAACTACAACATCCTGCGAAAGGGCCAGTGGGGAATGTCAAACGCGCAATACAAAAAAGCGATTAAGGCCGGTGAAGATCCACAGCCCATCATCGATATTCTCACAGAGAAATACAATGAGGTGCGTGACTGGACACGCAATGAAAAGATCAGCCAGTTTGTTGACATCACCACTTCTGCCGATGCTGATCTTGTATTTCCTCCCGATATGATTAGAATCATCAAGGAGAAGGGGCTTCAATCTCTACATGATATCCCACCAGGTGAATCCGGTATCGGTTGGTTGTGCGCTTCTGAAGTGATTGCAAAGAAGACTAAGAACGGCAAGAACTTCTATCGAGTCAAGGCCATCGATGATGATTACAGAAACGCTTGGCTTCGGGTCTGGGGTGCTGACAAGATTGAGGTTGATCCCTACACGATCTGGATTGTTGAGGCTTCACACGACAAGCAGTGGGGATTCTCAACGACTTCCTGGAAGATGAAGAAGGTGACGGCATTTGACTAACAATATTTGGGAAAGCAGAGTTCGCAGGATTACGCTAGAGGGTCCGGATCTAGCCGGAAAATCAACACTATACAAGTCTCTGCACAATTCAACAGGATACATCTGGGACATTCAGGACCGCTCTTCGCTGTCAATGATTGTCTATAGCCGATTTTACGGAAGAGATGAAACTCCTCACAGAGAACAACTGTCCAGAGACTTGCTTGATATAGGCAATCTCGTTGTCGTTGTCATTCCGAGTGCAGAAGAATTATCTCGTAGATACAAGATGCGTGGTGATGAACTGCAAAATCTAGCATCTGTGCTGAAGATCCGACAGTTATTTCTTGAGGAAACAAAATTCATCCAAGGGTATCCAAACACACTAGTGATCCAGGACGATATGGATGCCTATACACTCGCGTCTAATGTCGAGTCGTGGATTCAAAGCAGAAGCCTAACAGGCATGAAGGAGATAGCTGACAATATCGCTCAGATCGCTCGAGCGCAGGGAGGAGAAGCTTCTGGCGTGACACTTTCTATCGATTGTGGCAGTGCTTATCTTCATCCCGACGAAGAGGTATTGCAATGGCCTCAGGAACGGGAGTATTACAGCGAGATTGTTCAAGGGGTGTGCTCAAAGATTAGTCGCGAAATCGCAGGTGACAATGAGTACTTTGCAAAACAAAATCCACACACGACTCGAAGATTTGTGTGGTCATCTGACACCTGCATTAGTATGCTCAACTTCTTCGTTCGAGGCGACACCCACACACTTTACGCTACACTGAGATCATCTGAAACAGAAAGAACTTTGCCGTATGATCTTCGGTTTTTGTCTCACTTAATGAACGAGGCAGAGCATGCGATGGGTGTGTCTCATCTGAGCAGAAGAATTCATCTGATTATCCACTCGGCTCACATTGTGAGGAGAAAAGAAAATGCCTAGCTTGCAACCTGAACTAGTTGTCTACACAGGCCCGATGTTCTCCAGTAAGACAACCCGTCTTTTGTTGGCAGCGGAGAAGTCGAAACGCCGAGGAAGAAAGGTGTTGGCCTACAAAGCAGCACTTGACGGTCGTTATCACGAGTCAAACATCACGTCTCACATGGGTTGGTCGCTTCCTGCTGAACCGGTGTCGACTGGTTCCGAGATCTGGCGACACGTTGAGAAGTGCTGTGATCTACGCGTCACGGATCCCACCGATGTCACGATCGTTGTTGATGAGGCGTTCATGATTGAAGGGTCTGCGGAGACGATATTTAAGCTCTATCGACGAGGTTACACAGTGTTTGTCTCGTCGATTCAACTGTCATCCACAGGAGAGAGCTTCGATGAGATGGAAAAACTCCTGCCTCACGCAACGAAAGTGGAGGTGTGCTCAGCAGCCTGCTCGGTCTGTGGTGCTGATGCCTTCTACTCAGCACGGACATCCGTCGTGTCAGATGTCATTCATGTGGGCGGCAGTCAATCGTATGAGCCGCGTTGCTGGCATCATTTCGACAAGCTGAGGTAAAACCATGGTCGAACCGACTTCAATTGATCTTGTTCTGTATCACGCGAACTGCACCGATGGCATGGGTGCAGCTTACGCAGCCTGGAAGCTCTTGGGCTCCAAAGCTGAGTATATCCCCTGTCACCACGGCGAAGAGCCACCAGATGTGACTGGTCGCAACGTGGCGTGCCTTGACTACGCGTTCCCCAACGCAGTGACGAAGCAGATGATCGAGGACGCCAACTCGCTCATCATCATCGATCACCACAAGTCCGCGATGGTCGATCTGCATGACGTGCCCAACGCGATCTTCGACATGAAACACTCAGGCGCCATTCTCGCGTGGAACTTCTTCCACCCAGGTAAGGAGCCGCCGAAGTTCCTGAACTACATCGAGGACCGAGACCTGTGGCTGTGGGAATTACCCTACTCGAAAGAATTCAGCGCCTCATTTGACATGGTGCCGTTCGACTTCGACGAGTTCGACAAGTTCTGCGATGATTCCGTCTTTGATGATGCTATCAAGCGAGGTT
>Ga0129324_10002163_pt1 | contig 12231 bp, 9 predicted proteins | sample CPBDNA_7_FD_96879 | JGI IMG/M metagenome (GOLD analysis project Ga0129324, IMG submission 96879) | Freshwater to marine salinity gradient microbial communities from Chesapeake Bay, USA - CPBay_Spr_15_0.2_DNA | ecosystem: Environmental > Aquatic > Marine > Coastal | place: USA: Chesapeake Bay... | reverse complement strand
GAGACACGCGATGGCCGCCTCATTCAAGCTAACCCATGGGGACCTTGGGCTCCGGTCGCTACGCTCCCTATGCCCAACGCCCCCATGGGCGCTTCGTACACCACGTGGAGGGACACAAGCTATGCAGCGCTCAACACTAACCGTAATCCCGATAATTTATGCGAAATTTAGGTCGCGTGCTTAACCAATAGGCGCTGGCCGCACTATTTATTGGCCGAGTTAAAGCAAAAACGAGCACCTCGAACCGCGAACGTACTCTGTTTTTGGGCGGATCAGAGATCTGAGCAACTATTTTTGAGATGCCTTTACCGTATTGCGGTGCATCGTATAGAGCGTACTGGCAACAATGATGCAGGCGCCGGACAAGGTCCAGACGGTGGGAATTTCGGCAAAGAAGATAAACCCGATGATACCCGCGTAAATCAGGCGCGAGTATTCCATCGGCGCGATTGCTGCCGCTTCGCCGACCTTCAGTGCTTGAATGAAAAGCCACTGCATCGCGGACATCAGGCTGCCGATCATCAGAATAAAAATTAACTCATGAAGGTTCGGCATCACCCATTGGAGATAAGCGGGGATGACCAAGACAAGGGTGATGGATACCGAATGAAAAGCTAAGATCGTCGATGGTTTGTCGATTTGCGACAACTTGCGCAGAACGATTTGACCGCCCGAAACAAAGAGCGCCGAAACAATCGCCATCATGGCGAAAATATTAAAGTTGTCCGGGTCAGGTCGAATTATTATCAGGACGCCGATAAAACCAATAAAAATACTGGTCCAACGACGAATGCCGATAACTTCTTTGAGAAAAATAATCGCCAAAATCGTTGTGAACAAAATCCGCGCAAAGGAAATCGCCGTCACTTCTGCCAGTGGCATGTTCACGACCGCAGAAAATCCGGTGTACATCGCGATGATCGAAAGCGAGCCACGTAAAAAATGTGTGCCGTAAATGTTGGTTTTGAACACCGTACCCAAATTGCGAAAAATCACCGGCGAAATAATGAGCAACACGAGGAGCTGTCGGATAAACAAAATTTCGATGACGGGGATGGTTTGACCCACATGCTTAATCAAAGAAGACATCAGCACCGAGATCATTGACGCGAGCAGAATAATCAATGAACCGCGAGCGTTACCGGGCAGGGCGTGCCAGCGTTGAATCTGCTTTTGCATGGTGCGTAAATTTCTGCCTGCTGACGGCTCGAAAATAACCGAAATGGAATTCCGATATCCCGCTTATGTCATGAACATACTGAACCCGCACCGTCCAGGAAAGACAGATGCCTGATTTCGACGCGAAAAAGGCCTGCCATACATACCGTTCTCAAGATGATTTCGGCGGATGTCCGGGCGTCGCGGTTTGCCGCATGTATTTTGTAGCACGCTTTGATCATCGGTTTTTCACGCCGTATTTAAAGTGAAGTGTGCATCGGCAAGTGTTATGATCAAAAATGCGCACACCAAAAATTTTCACCACAATTAAAACGTATACGTGGCCACTTTTTTTCGCCGACCTACGTGCAGGTGCGACAGTGGCCATGGTTGCGCTCCCGTTGAGCCTCGCCATTGCCATTGCGTCGGGCGCTGGGCCTGAGAAAGGGCTCGTGACGGCGATCGTCGCGGGTTTTGTCATTTCATTGCTCGGTGGAAGCCGTGTTCAAATCGGCGGGCCGACGGGGGCCTTCATCGTCGTCGTCTTCAGTGTGATTGCCGAGCATGGCTATGACGGGCTTGTTTTGGCGACGATGATGGCGGGCTTTATTTTGCTGATTGCAGGATATTTCCGCGCCGGGAACCTCATCGCCTTTGTCCCCGAGGCGGTTGTAAACGGTTTTACAATTGGTATCGGCATCATCCTCGCCACAAGCCAGTTGAAGGATTTTCTTGGGCTTGCCGTCGACAAGGTGCCGGCGGATTTCATTGAAAAGCTTCCAGTGCTATGGGCGGCCCGCGACACGATCAGCCTCCCGACAATTTTTATCGCCTGCATATCGCTGATCTTGATTGTCTTTTTGCGTCGAATTGCGCCAAAATTTCCGGGCCTTATCATCGCTGTGGGTGTCGGCTCGGCGCTTGTCGCTTTGATGGCGTTGCCCGTCGATACGCTGGGTTCGCGGTTCGGCGACCTCCCTGACCATTTGCCGTGGCCGGAACTTCCGGATATCTCGATTTCCCGTCTGGTCGAACTTTTTCCGTCGGCCGTTGTGATCGCGTTTTTAGCGGGCGTTGAATCGCTGTTATCAGCGATGGTTGCCGATAAAATGATTTCGGGGCAGCATCGACCTAATGCCGAACTGACAGCTCAAGGTGCCGCCAATATCGCGTCGGCGTTTTTCGGGGGACTGCCTGCCACCGGTGCTATCGCGCGGACGGCGATGAACATCAATGCGGGCGGAAAAACCCCGGTTGCAGGGATCGTCCACGCTGTGGTCATTTTGCTGACGATGCTGGCCGCAGCGCCGCTTGCAGGGTATTTGGCGATGCCGGCGCTGGCGGCGCTTCTCATCATCACCGCTTGGAATATGACCGAGCCGCACAAATGGGGCGGCTATGCCAGAGCGCGAAAGAGCGATATTGTATTATTGCTGCTGACGCTCGTCCTTACGGTCGCTGTGGACCTGACCGTGGCCATCGGCGTCGGTGTATCGATTGGCCTCGCGCTACGTTTGAGCCGACGCATGTCTGATGGAAGCGACTGGACGCCTCCTGAGAGATAAAAAATGCCGGGAATGATTTTTTCGGGAACAGGATCTCAGCCGATCAATTCTGGAAGATGATATTATCGCTCGTCATTGCGCAACGATGTGCGGCGATTCGCACATAGGGCGTAAACGTTAAAATTGAATCAGGTGGGGTCATCTTTAACATGGATAGCAGATCCACCGGAAACCAATGCCCGTTGCACGGCAAAAGACATATCTTCTTTAAAAATAAACCTAAAAACTTTAGGCTTTAACTTCAATCGGATCGCTTATTGAGCGGCTGTCCCTCTGATTGATGGAGACGCCATGACTAGCGATTACCTAAAAAGTACCCGCTCTCTCGAAGAACTTGATGAGTTGTTCAGGCAGGAACGTATTGCCCTTGCCGAAGCGGCGATTGCCTCGCTGAAACATACCGTCGCGATCGGTACCGCAAGTATTGGTGAAGCACAGCAGATATCGAGTGCTCGGATTTTTGCCGACGTTCAGGTGGCGACGGCGAAAATAACCGTGGACACCGAAGTTACCATTAAGGTGTTGGAAACAAGGGCCATTGCTGTCCAACTCGAAATACAAGAGCATATGAAACACAAACCGCTTGAGCGCGATCAGTTTCGTAACATGATTGAAGAGGTCGGGACCAAAGGAAGCACAGATATTTCAGAGCACGCCGCTTCGGTCATCAATAAGATTGAGAACGAGGCGCGCATGGCGGTTGAGAGAATTAAAGCCTCCGGGGATGAAGCGCTAGTGTCGGTGGAAAGACTGGCCACGGACATCGCGAATAGGGTTCGTGAGAATCAAGACGTCGCTGTGGAAGTATTAGAGGAATCTAAGCAGAAATCGAGGCAAGCAGCGGAAGTCATCAAAGATGCTGAAATGGCGGCAGAAAAAGTGCAATCTCAAGGTAAAGTTTTCGTGCAGCAGATACTTGATGAAGTTCATGAATCAGTGAAACAGATCAACGAAATTTCAGATCAGGCGACAGCAGCAATTAGAGAGTGTGTTGAGCAGTCGGATGAAAAGATATTAAGCGCTCGAAATGCAGCGCTGAAAAAAGTCAGTGAAATCGTTAGTTCAATGACAAAAGACACAGAAAACTCGCCTTGAACGTCGGTTGCGGGGCAAAAGTTGACGTCGCATTTATCCGTTCATCGGCCTCACGAAATAAAGCTCCATATTCCAGACGATCTGCATAAAATCGTTGGAGGTTTTGTATGGGTTGATTCATCAGACTACCCTATGCCATCGACGCTCATGGCGCTCATCGAACAGTTTAAGAAACGGCTTAACGTGCAAGACCTCGCAAACGCTTGAACAACATTTTTTCAGGGGCGTTGATCAAGTCGTGGCACGCGTTCCTTGATTGCATATTAAACGTGATGGACAACGTACCCGGCAGGAACTCACAATCAACATCGGCCAGGGCTGCGAATCGCGATTGAAATCTGAGCTCGAGACCAGGAGATGAGAACAATGTTGCCACTTTCCGGCGTAAAAATTCTCGATGCGACTCATGTTATTGCCGGGCCGTTTGCGAGCTATCAGTTATGCCTGATGGGTGCCGAGGCAGTGCGTGTCGAACGGCTGGGCGGCAATGATTTCATTCGTCGTCACGCGGGGTCAGATGATCTAATTGCGGCCGGGCTTGGCGGCTCTTTCTCGGCGCAGAACGCGGGCAAAAAATGCATCCTGCTGGATTTAAAAGATCCGCGTGGTCGGGACGTGTTTTTGAAACTGGCCGCTGAAAGTGACGTGGTGATCGAAAATTACCGTCCCGGCGTCATGGACCGCCTCAAGGTTGGCTACGAAGATATCTGTGCGGTGAAACCTGACATTATTTACTGCTCGCTCAGCGGATACGGTGATGTCGGGCCGCTCAAAGATTCGCCGGCGTATGATCATATTGTCCAAGGTATGTCGGGATTGATGAGCATGACCGGCACGCCAGAGTCCGGCCCGCAACGGGCAGGCTTGCCGATTACGGATTACATCGCAGGTCTGACGGCGGCACTGGCGGTTACAGGTGCATTACATCAGCTTAAGGTCTCGGGCGAGGGGCAGCATCTGCAAGTGCCGATGCTATCTTCGGTTCTGGCGTTTATGGGGACCTTTGCGATTGATCAGCAAACGACCGGGCGCGAGCGCGGCCTGCAGGGGAACATACCGTTTAGCGGCAGCCCTTTTGCGGGCAGATTCGATGCCGCGGACGGCTATCTGGTTGTGACTGCGAACACATCCGCACAGGCGGTGCGTATGGTTACGGCGTTGGGCTTGGATGATTTGATCCCACTGGCCGAACAGACGAGCCATCTTAGTGAGGACGAACGCACGACAATCACATCAGCTTTGCAGGCGGCCTTTCGACGCCGCACAGCGACGGCATGGGAAGATATCCTCGGCAGCGTCTCGGTGCCTGCGGGCAAAGTTCGCAACTTGGGTGACATTCTTGCACACCCGCAAACCCAAGCATCCGGGTGCCTTGATGATCTGCCGCTGCCGGGTAGAGACGTCCCGCTCAAACTTCCAGGACTTGGCTTTACGTCTGATGCTTGGAAACGTGCGCCGTTGAAGCAGCCCGACACCGCCGGTGAAAGCACCCAAGATGTGATGCGTGCTCTGGGCTATAGCGCTGAGCAGATAGCGGCCCTCTTACTTGCTGGTGTCATTGCGGCGCCCGACACACTAGAACGAGTTGATTGAATGATTACATGGCGTGATAAAATGTCGATCGATAATGGCGGTGTTATTGATCAAGACCACAAACACCTGATCGAAATCATAAACCGATTTGGAGAGATTGCGGCTGATGGACTTGATAAGGAGGAAGCCGCTGAAATCCTTTATGCCCTAAAATTCTACACACAAACCCATTTTGGTCGTGAAGAGCAATTGCAGAATCTGGTCTCATTCCCTTATGCCGATGCGCATCATCACGAGCACGTAAATCTGATCAAAACATTGGATACCGCAATCCAGCACTTCAAAGAGAGTGATGGCGAGCAACAGGAACGGCTACACGTTGAAATCCAAGAGATGCTTCATGATTGGCTTATCAATCACATTTTATTTAGTGATCTAAAAATGCAGATGTACGTCGATGCAATGAAAAAACATGCATCGATTTTTGGCGCGTTAAAAGATCTCGAAGTTGATGTGACTTAATCTAAGGCTTTCTGCAGACGGAACGCGTGTACGCTAGTGGGTAAGCCGCAACGTCGCAATATTCATGGGTGCATTGGTGTGCGCCGCCGCTTCCGCTGCAATGCCGATCACGAGCACGTCCATATTTCCGGGCGTATCGTTCGGCCAAAGCTGATGATGGATTAATGACAGATCAATGGTGTCGACCCACCATTGCCCACCTTGTTCGGGCCCGCCGCGGGCGATGTAGCGAACACGCTCGGTGCCGTCTTCGTCACGTGCAGGGCCGAATACGGTACCGCGTTTGAGTGCGGTATCGCCCCATACCACGGTGATCACACGATCAATCGGCGGCGTATTGTCGGTGCTGAACTGCCACCAAGCCCGGCTTTTTTCTTTGGTTCGGTCCGCGAGGCCGATGATCAGGCGCACTGGATGGTTACCGCGCTTCGGTGCCTGCACGTGCCATGACCAACTGAGGTATGGCAGCGCCAACAACGGCGCGCGGACGTTGCGGGTCAAGGCGAACCCGTGTGTGCCGGGTGTCACCTGCAAAGCCGGTAGGCCGTCGATGCTCTGAATGCGCAATGCGCTCGGATGAACCTGACCGCTCAGCGACCATGTCGGCGGCAGTGTCCGCTTGGCGACCGCGTCGGCAAATTCCTGGTCTGGGCCGAGTACATCCAGTGTGTTCACGGTGGGCGGCAGCGCTGGTATTTCGGCGCATGCCGCCATGCCCAGCGTCAAAACGACGAGGGTGACCATTCGGTAGGCTATCGTTTTGACGCCCTGCGTCATGCGGCTTACTTCGCCTTTGCGTTTTTAATGGCGAGCAGGAGGTCTTCGGCTTGCAGCCATTGCGGCGAGCCGCGCGGAAATATCTCGGCGGCTTTGCCGGCGTGGAAGCGAGCGTCGACGTCGCGGCCTTGCAAAAGCGCTTCTTCGGCGAGCGCCAACGCGCTTTCGCCGACGTTGCCGAGCCTGCCCTCAGCGATGCCGAGGTTGCGCCACGCGCCCGGCATCTGCCGATTGCGCGACAGCGCAAATTTGAGGTGTTTTACCGCTTCGTTGAGGTTTTCCGTGGTCGCAGTTTCGATCAGCACACGCGCGAATTCGGCGCGCAGCAGGGGCTCGTCCGGCTTTTGCTCGACGGCGCGGCGGAAGGGTGCAATCGCGCCATCAATGTCGCCGCTTTCAAACAACACTTGCGCTTTGAGCTCCAAAAAATACGGGTCGTCCGGCACGTCGGCGAGCAAGCTATCGAGTGTCGCCAACGCTTTCGGCACATCGGGCGTGCGCGAATATGCAAACGCCCGTGCATAGCGCGCCGGGATTGAGGTATCGCTTTCCGGATACTGCCGAAGCGTGAGTTGCGGCTGCCCGAAATAGCCGATCAATTTTGCCTTGGCGCGTTCAAATGCTATCGACAGCGCTGGGTCGACCGGGGTGTCGGCATACGGCGATTTTGCAATGTGGGCACGGATCGCCCGGATGCGGTCTTCGGACAATGGGTGGGTGCGGGCATAGGCATTCTGATTGACGGCAGTCAGCAGGTCTTGCCCTTCAAGGATTTCCATAAACGACAACAGCCCTGCGGCTGATTGTTTGGTTTGATCTAATAACGCCAGCGCGGCTTGATCGGCAGAGCCTTCTTGGGTGCGGCTGAACGACAAAAAGTTTCGGTTTGCAACGTGCACGCCGCCCTGAAACACCGCTGCCCCCACATCACCGCGCCCGGTGCCGATGGCGGTCGCGGCGCCTAAAAGTGCGGCCACCAACGTTGTCGCTCCGCCTTGGCTTTGTGCGCCGGGCATTCGGCTCAGGTGGCCACCGGAAATGTGGCCGGTTTCGTGCGCGATCACGCCGATCACTTGGCTGGCATTGTCGGCACGCATCAATAGACCCGTATGCATAAACAGCTTTTGTCCGGCGGCGACAAAGGCATTCAGGTCCTTGTCCGCGACCAGGAGGATCTCTACAGATGATGGCGTTAGGCCCGCAGCTTCGAACAGTGGCGTTGCCATCCGCCGGATGGTATCTTCGATTTCGGCGTCACGGATCAAGCTCAATCCTTGCGCCTTGCCCGGACTCGCCGGGGCGACAAAGGTCACTGCCAAGAACAGCATGAAGAGATTGCGAAATATAGCCATGAAAATACGCACGTTGCCCACCTTTCGGGTTCTATCTCAACGTAGTCTTGCCCGGATGGGCCGTCAAATGACGGGTTTGTCATCTGCATGTGTTTTGGTGCTGGCTGCGCTGGCGCTGAGCGGTTGCGGCATCGCTGCTGACGAGGACTTCCAAAAAGGCCGGATCGGCTATGTATCCGGTGCACTCGGCGTGATTTCATCTGAAGAACCGCAGGCCGCGCTGATTGCCCGCGATATTCTGTCCGCAGGCGGCTCGGCGGCGGATGCCGCGGTTGCAATGGGTTTCGCCATGGCGGTGACGATGCCATCGTCGGCGAGTTTAGGTGGCGGGGGTGTTTGTATTGCGCGTGACGCGCGTGGCGATGTGCCGACGGTGTTCGATTTTCTGCCGCGTGCACCAAAGGTGGTGCCGCCAGGTACAGCACGCCCAAGCGCAGTGCCCGCCAATCCGCGCGGTCTGTTCTTGCTGCATTCTCGGTTTGGCAGTTTGTCGTGGAGCCAGGTTGTCGCGCCTTCTGAAAACTTAGCACGGTTCGGGTTTAATGTGCCGCGTGCGACGGCAACGAAATTACAGGCCGTCGCCGACTCGTTACTTCAAGACGACTCTGCCGCGCAGGTGTTCCGCCGTGCTGACGGTGCGATCATCGGCGAAGGCGATTTCCTTGTGCAGCCGGACCTTGCTGCGGTGCTGGCGCGCATTCGCAACGTCGGCGTCGGCGAGATTTACGTCGGTCATGGCGCGCAGAATCTGGCTGACGCGGTGGTCGCGGCCGGTGGTAGTCTGAGTGTCGAAGACCTGCGCGACTATCGACCGCAACTCAGGCTGCCGATCTCGTTCAATTGGGAAAAGAACACGACGTGGCATTTTGCCGGGCCACCGACAGCCGGCGGAGCCGTGGCCGCAGAAATGCTGGCGCTGCTGTTGGATGGGGGCCGGTTTGAAAACGCGGACCCTCTGACCCGCGAACATCTGTTGGCGGAAGCCGCGAAACTCGCGTTCGCTGATCGCATGCGGCTATTGCAGGCCGATGGTGCCTACAGCGAAGACCCGCAGTCGTTGTTGAGTGACGCGCATATTGAAAGTATGGGTGCACGCATCGACAATGATACCGTGGTGCCTTTGGCTGCGGTTGCGCCGACGGTGCGCGAATGGCCAGAAACACCCGATGCGGTCAGCTTTGCGGTCATGGATGTCCGCGGTGGGGCTGTGGCCTGCACCTTGACCATGAATAATTTGTTCGGCACCGGGCGTATGGCAGCCGGGTTCGGAATCATGTTGGCTGCGGCACCGGACAGTCGGGGGCGGACATACACGCCGCTGGGGCCGGTGCTGCTGACCAGTGAGTTTCATAATCATTCATATTTGGCGGCGGCTGCATCCGGCGGCGTTGTGGCGCCGACGGCATTGGTCAATGTGATCGCACGCGCCGCAGCCGGGCCGCAGACGTTGCGCGATTCCATGCGTGCACCTCGCACCCATTACGCCGGCGTGCCCGATACGGTTTTCGTTGAACCGGAGATGCCGAGCGATATCGTCGAAGGCCTGCGCAAGCTCGGGCACGATGTCGCGGTCACCGAAAGCATCGGGCGCGCGGTCGCGGTGTACTGCCCGTCGGGGATTCCCAACAACAAGGGTGTCCAATGTAACAGTGCGGCCGAGCGACGCGGCCACGGCATCGCGCTCGGCGGCAACTAAGCGTGGCGTTGAAGGTTGCCCGGCGCGGCCAAGTGCCGCCGTTCATCGTCATGGACGTCATGCGCGCCGCGTTTGAACGCGAGGCCGCAGGTGAAAATATTTTACACATGGAAGTCGGTCAGCCCGGCACCGGCGCGCCCGACGGCGTGATTGAAGCGGCGACTCGTGCCATGCAGGCGGACCGGCTCGGCTATACCGATGCGCTCGGCATTCCGGCGCTGCGCGACGCCATATCGGCGCATTATAATCGGACCTATGGCGCGGATGTTTCGGCAGACCGGATTGCGATCACCACCGGTTCCAGCGGTGCCTTTGTGCTGGCCTTCTTGGCTGCGTTCGACGCCGGTGACCGGGTCGCGCTCGCTGCGCCGGGCTATCCCGCGTACCGCAATATTTTGATGGCGTTGGGGATCGATGTTGTCGAAATCCCGGTCGGCCCGGAAACCAATTTCCAGCCGACGCCGGAACTTCTTGCTGCGTGCGGGCAAACGCTGGACGGTTTGATCATCGCCAGCCCCTCGAACCCGACGGGGACCATGATCGATGCGGCGGAGCTCAGCGCGCTGTACACGTACTGTAAAGACAACGGCACCCGTTTGGTATCTGACGAGATTTATCACGGCATTACCTATGGTGCGCCGGCAGAGACGATCTTGAAATCCGGTCAGGATGCCATCGTCGTGAACAGTTTTTCCAAATATTTCTCGATGACCGGCTGGCGCTTGGGCTGGATGGTGGTGCCGCCGGATTTGATGCGTGCCATCGAATGTTTGGCGCAGAACCTGTTCATCTCGCCGCCCGCGATTTCGCAACATGCCGCACTTGCGGTGTTTGACTGCACCGATGAACTTGATGCCAACGTGCGCAAGTACGCCGCCAATCGGGCGCTGTTGCTGGCGGAACTGCCGAAGGCTGGGTTTGATAAAATGGCGTCAGCGGATGGTGCTTTTTACATCTATGCGGATGTGGGCGAGATGACCAACGACTCCGTCGCATTTTGCCAGGCGATGCTTGCCGACATCGGCGTTGCAGCCACCCCCGGGCCGGACTTCGACCCTGCGCGCGGCCACCGATTTGTGCGCTTTTCGTTCGCTCGCGACACTGCCGACATGGCCGAGGCGGCAACCCGGTTGATCAACTGGCGCCGCTGATATCAGATTATTCTGATCTTGATCCCACCCCCAAAAGCGACGTCCCGGAATGACCGCAAGTCATTCCGGGAACGTTGAGTAAGGTCGCGGTTATGTGATTGAAGCGTCAGCCGCGACGCCACCAGCCTCGGCGGGTGGGTTTTTCGGCTTCATCCATTTGAGAGACATCGATCACCGTGGTCGAGGCGATTTCCGCGACCACGTGCGGGTTTGGTTCAGTGACGAGCTCGGGCGCCAGCTCAGGCTTTGTCTCAGGCTTCGAATCAGGTTTCGTCTCTGGTGCCGATTCCGTCACCGTAGCGGTTTCAGCCTCAGGTGCAGCGGCGACCTCCGGTTCGGACAGCGTTTCTGATTTATCTTCAGCGGTTTCCGTAGCTTCCGCCTTTTTGGCACCACGTCCGCGGCCGCCACGACTGCGACGTTTCGGCTTTTCGGGCTTTTCCTCGGTTTCCGTTTCGGCGGTCTCAGCTTGCTCGGTAGCTACCGGTTCAACAGTGTCGCTGTTGGACGGCTTTGCGTCGGCAGTCTCACCATCAGCGGCTTCGGGCGACGCCTCGGCATTGTTTTCTGCATTGTTTTCCGCGTCACCTTCACCGTCGGCACGACCGCGACGGCGACCGGCGCGACGACCCCGGCGACGACGGCGCGGGCGTTTCGGTTGATCGTCGTCATCTTCCGATGAGGCCGCACGTTCGTTGTTTTCAGAACCCTCGTCTTCGTCATCGTCACTGCTATCATTTGCAGGTTGTTCGTTGGACGATTCTTCCGTCGTCTCGGAAGACTGATTTTCTTCGCGCTCGTCACCGAACTCGTTGTCTTTGCGACCACGACGACGTCCGCGGCGGCGGCGTTTGCGGCCTGCGTTCTCGTTGCCGCCGTCATTGTCTTCTTCTTTTTCTTTTTCGGCTTCGACACCTTCGACGACACGTCCATCGATCTTCACCTTGTCCATCCGGTAATCCGGCGGGATCAGGCTGTCGTCACCTTCAAGATAGACCTTAAGTTCGTAATCGGTCTCAATCCGCGCCAATTGATCACGCTTATGATTGAGAATATAGAGCGCCATTTCGCTCGGAATGTGCATGGTGATTTCCGAGTTGCGCTTGCGCATGGCCTCTTCTTCGAGGGTCCGTAGCATTTGCAACGCCGTGGTGTCCACGGAGCGACGCACGCCGGTGCCGGCGCAATGCGGGCACGGTTCGGAATGGATTTCCTGGAGGCTTGGACGCAACCGTTGGCGCGACATTTCCAGCAAGCCGAAGGGTGAAATTCGGCCGATCTGAATGCGCGCACGGTCGGTACGCATCGCATCTTTCAGGGTGCGTTCAACCTTACCCTGATTGCGATGGTTTTCCATGTCGATGAAGTCGATGACGATCAGG
>Ga0129324_10002162_pt1 | contig 12233 bp, 5 predicted proteins | sample CPBDNA_7_FD_96879 | JGI IMG/M metagenome (GOLD analysis project Ga0129324, IMG submission 96879) | Freshwater to marine salinity gradient microbial communities from Chesapeake Bay, USA - CPBay_Spr_15_0.2_DNA | ecosystem: Environmental > Aquatic > Marine > Coastal | place: USA: Chesapeake Bay... | reverse complement strand
TGTTGTATGGAATCAATTTCGTGATAAATACGGTGATTTGTTTACAAATGATTCAGATGGAAATACAATGTTAGTATATCCTAGAAATTTAACAACTGGTAAATTAGTAGCAGATAGCAATAAAAAGAAATTTCAATATATTAAACCAAGTAATCATGAAACTATATCTGGGCCGGTTATTGCTATTAATCGAATTATTGGTATGAATTCAATTAGTTTGAATCCTGTATTAATAGAATCAGGTAGTTATTATTTCGAAAATCATATTAATATTATTACTGGACCACTTGATAAATTAAAAATAATATTAGAATCTTTAAAGAATCCTAAAACTATTGATTTTATAAAGATGATTATAGGTAATACGCAATTATCTAAGACTGAATTAGAAACAATGATTCCTATAATAATTGAAAAATAAATAAATAAATATATAATAAATATATAATAAATGGACCATATATTTGAGTGTAAACATTGCAAAGAGTTATTTACTATAAATTCTAAGGATTTCAATTGTATGATATTAAGACATGGAGTTCTTAAATCTACAATGAATCCGATTAATCCACATTCTTCTAAAAATGAATGTGATGAATTAGTATCAAAAAATTTAATCTATGGTTGTGGAAAACCATTACAAATTATAAATACTAACAATCAATTTGATGTTATTATTTGTGATTATATTTAGTTATTAATGTTTGTTAATAAAAATTGAATATATTCTATAATTATCATTATCATTATATGTAACTCTTATATTATCTCTATTGTCTGGTAATTTCATAATATATTCGTGTTCTTTTTCTAATATATTTTTTTTAATAGCCCATGAATCTTTATTAAAATTTTTAGAATCTTCATTTAATGTATCATCCCCCCATCGTGATGGATGTATTCTAGGTTCTGTTATAATAATTAAATCACTAAGAGATAACATTTTATTAAATATAATATCATAATTCTTACTAAAATGTATAGTATTTATTGATAAAATTATATCAAAATGGTTTTTTATTTTCATATCCATCATATCATCGAGCATAAAAGTTAAATTATTATATATTGGATGTTTATTTTTTATAGCCATTGTAATAGCATCGGGATTTTTATCAATAGCTACATATGTTTTTACAAATGGCGAAAAGAATTTAGATTCTATACCAATACCACAACCTATTTCTAACATAGATAAATTATTTATTTTTTTAAATTTAGATAAAAGAATATCTAATACTTGATAATTTCTTTTTTCTAATAAATTAATTGTTCTATACATATATTATGAGACAAAATAGTTTGGTCTCAAATCTATACATTATTTTTCATCAATATATAATTTAACAAAGGACCCCCTGTTGCCATCAAACACCACATAGATGGTTCGCCGCATGAATATAATATATTTCCTAATAACCCCGATACAATAATATAAACCGCATGTATCGCAGCAAATTTAAATGTCTTGACTAACAATAATACACTTAATAAAATTCCAGTACTATATAAAATTCCAGCAATACCTGTATTTAATACTTTATCTTCATTAAGAGGTTTCTTCCACCAACTATAATCTAAATGCGAACATTCATCTGTCGGTTTTAAGCATGTTACTGTTTTATAATTTTTAGAAAAATATAATTTATTAAATAAGAAAGCAGTATATATAATAATTATTAAGCTAACTATTAATCTTTCATATGTTCCTTTAACTGTTGAAAATAATAATATTATATTAGCGATAACAATTGGTTGTAATAAAGTAGCTGTAAATATAGTTCTAGTCCCAATTTTATTTAATTTCCCACATTTTTGGTCTTTCCATACCATAAAATCAAATAATTGTATCATAATAATAAATTGATAGACACCACTCATCATTAAATAATTTACATTTGAGGTTGAAGTAAACACCATACAATTTAGTATACTAGCAATTATAAATGTAGTTATAGATGTCTTTGCATCAATACACATATATATATATAATATTTTATAATATATTTAAAAGAGATATTATAAAATATTATAATGAATACAATTAATATTGATGAAAAACAAGATGAAATGTTAAATAGAATATCTAATGATAATAAATTAAATAGTATTGAAGAATACATTGATAATTATGAATTAAAAACATCACTTGTTAATATAGATTCATTATATCGAAATAAAATTCCACAAAATATTGTAGAAATGAATAGTACAATTCTTCCACTGGATCCAATTGAAACAACACAATATAGTAAACTAATTAAATTAAATATACTAAATCATCCTTATGTAATAGGTGATAAAATCATTGTTCAAAACGTAACTGCAAATAGTATAATATTAAATAATCCAATTAGTTTATTAAATAATTTTGATTATTTTATAGTTCATATGGAGAATCACGGTATATTATTAGAATATACAACTGGTAATAATTTCAATATAATTATATCTGCGTATGAGCCGTTAACAATTAATGATAGATTAATTAGTAACATACCTATTAATTCAATTATTGGAATTCATCCAATCTATATATATGATAGTACTAATATTAATAGTTTTATTACATCAGATATATATGATAATATTACTAGATTATTAAATATATCATCACCTAGTCAATTAACAAATAATTATTTTTTTATAAAATTACCTTTTAAATATACAAATCAAGAAAAACTTGATACAAATGTTAATATTAATAATATTGATAATATTAAAAAAATATTTAAATTTGAATTTACTAATATTGGTGGAATTATTATACCATATTTAAATGCGAACTATCCAATTAATTATCTTCAATATCAATCTTATCATGAAATAATTAATACAGATACTAATTATGTTTATTTTAACTCATCACAATTAGCTACCTTTTCGCAAAAGAGCGGTGGTTCGTCAATAGTTGTTGGGAAAATGATAAATACTATAGAAGGTTATCCTGATGCTAATAATTATACAATTCAATTAAAAAAAAGTTTTACGGATGTAGTTAGATTAGAATTAACAACTAGTGAAATACCATATGTTGATTTTAATATAAAAAATAATGTAAGTACACAAAATAATAAATTATATTGGCAATACTTGGACGATGGTAGTTATATATATACTATTACTATTCCAGAAGGTAGTTATAATCCAACCTCGTTAATCAATGTATTAAAAACACAAATGAATCAAATACCACGTATTGGTTCTACTATCAAAGAAACTATTTATAATTTATTTGAAATAAATTTTAATGAAAATTCTCAAGAAGTACAATTTCTTTCATATAAATTTCAGAATTTACCAAATTCACTAACTTTAGAAACAGATAGTTCATTAGGTAATGATGTAATAAAGTTAAATATTAAACATCCTAATAATTTTATTAATGTAGGAGATACAATTATTATATCTGGTTCAAAGAAAATGGGTGATATATCATCAAATTTAATAAATACTACACATATAGTTTATAGTATAAATAGAGACACGTATACTTATACTGTATTAATTGTATTAGACCAAATAACACCGAATCCAAATTATACTGGAACAGGAGGTCAGAATACAAAAATACGTATCCCAACTAATGTTAGTTTCTTATTTACTTATCCTGATACACTTGGATTTATTCTTGGATTTAAAAATACTGGTCAACCTAATGCTATTACACCATTTAGTTATATAACATCTAATTTTAGTGATTATATTATACCTACACCATATGATACAGTTGGTAATAGTAATACAATTAATTCTTTACTTAATTTAAGTGGAAATTTGTATTATATGTTGTTGTATGTTAATGATTATGAAGGTATACAAACAAATTCTAATTTAGATAATTCATTTTCTAAAATTCTAATGATTGGTAATTCAGGTGATATTATGTTTAATACATTCGTTAACTCTCCTCTAGAATTTGATATTCCAATTGGTTTAATTAATGAAATTAAAATTAAATTTCTCTATCCAGATGGTACTTTACCTGATTTCCGTAATTTCGACCATAGTTTTACATTTCGTATAACAGAACGTATTACTAAACCAAAACACACCGGATTAAATAGTAGAAAAACTAATTATATAGAAGGATTAAAAGAGATGGCTATAAACTAGCACTCATAGTTTCAAGTAAACGAAAATGATTGATTAAATATAGAAACATGTTTTCTGCGCATACAGCCCAGTTATTAATTGTACGATTTGTAATAGTATCAAAATAAGGAACAATATTGCTTTTTAATATAGTAAGAGTATTTTCATGTAATTCAATAGGACTTTCAGCAACTAACAAGTCTAAAAATGAATTTAATATTTCAGTAGTTGTTTGTGTTTCATATGATTCTTTTTCTTCCGCATCATCAAATATACTTACACTATTTATTACTAATTTTTGCGCGACTTCACCATATAGATATCTTTTAATATCATTTGTTATAATGTAGTCAACTCTATTCATTATTTTCGTAAAATTATTATCATCATTTGGTAGCATGAAATTAGTGTTATTTATTGATTGAAATAATATTTTTCTAATAATTTGTTCAATGCTATTACATAATATATTTTGTGTTAAATGTAATAACATATCATATACAAATATTAATATTTCATTATCTTTCTTGTAAAATGGTTTTTCAAAATAAGTTTTTACAAAATCATGCATAAATTGATAATAACCAATATTTTCATTTATAAAATTATCCATGTCTTGTATATTTGTAACAGGGTTATTTTTTGTTAATTCACTATTTTCTTCACGTAAGATACGGCTTATTATTAAATCTGGATTATTATTACTATTTTTTTCTAATAATTGTTTCCATCCATCTATATAACTATTCCTTAATTCATCTCTATTTATGTTATTTCTATTATTTCTTAATAGAGGAAATAATTTATCATATCTTTCTATTATTTTATCATATCTATATCCAACAGCATCTACACCATTTCGAATATCCGCTGTATCAATGGTTGGTTTTTGTATGTTTCTTAAAATAGAGATAATTTGCCTTAATCTATTATAGTCAGTTGTAAGTGTATTTATTTCTTGTCTAATTAATGTTACATCTATACGACTAAGGTAATTAAAAGTTTCCTCTTTTTTATTTTTTTTTATTTTTTGTGTAATATTATTTAATTCTAATTTATAATTTTCGACTATAGAATTTAATATATTATTATGATTATTACTATTAAAAATTATTATATCATAAATAATACACTCAATATAGTATACAGATTTTTTATTTTTCATTCTATTTAGAAACAAATCCGGGTATCTATTATTAAAACTAGCAACAAAATTATATCGGTATCTAAACATATAATCAGATAAATATTGCTGACACAAATAATTACACATTGAGAAAGATAATTCTAAATTTACCAATATATTATTATTATATAAATCATTTGCTTGTATAATATTTTTAATTTCATCAAATTGTGGTTTTACAAAATTTTGTATATATTCTTTTATATTTCTACCATTTGTAAATTTATTAACATGATTCTTATATTGTTCAAATAAATATGTAAATGGTGAATTTGATTGATACATTGAATAAAGACTAGTTTCATTTGGCTGCCGCGGCTGCCGCGGTTGGAGTGGTAGTCTCAATATATTTAAATTTAAAATTGGTAGAATAGGATTACGTGGTAGTACGCCTATTGCTGTAGCTAATAATCGTAAACCTGGATAATATGTATTTTTTATTAAATAAGTTAATGGACTTGACATCTCATTATTATGTATAAATATATTACCTCTACGTGCTATTGTTTCAATCAATGAATCTTTAATTGTAACACGATATTTACTCTTTAATAAATTAGTACCATTATAATCACTTGGGTAAATATAAAATATATCACGAATTGAATCATCTATTCTTGTGAAAGGTGAGTAATTCATTAATAATTTCTCTAATACACGTTGTCTATTTATAGACTGCACTAGATTAAGACTAGGTTTTTCATTAATATTAACATCAAACTTATATTTATTATCAAATAATAATTCTGTTTCATCTGGTGTCATTAAATTATCTGCTAATTTATTTCTAATTACGGTATTATATATAGATAAACCAATTTCATATATTTTACTTTTCAAATACATGCTAACTAATTCTTCTATCATTTTTGCTCCAATTAATAATTTCTGTGTATCAATTATATCCGGTTGTAAATTTTCTTCACGAATTAAAGATTGGTCTATATTTTGAATTATAACAATATTACTGGTAATCAATTGTATCGTATTTAATTTATAAAATAAACTTAGAGCCTCAGGATTATCAAAAGATGGAGGTAATTTAGTTGTTTTAGTTTTCTTAAAATTAGTATCAAGAAGTCTTTTATTTATAAAATATCTACCTTCTTTTATTCCTGTAATTACATTATGATAACTTGATATTTCATTCATTGGTGAACCTGTTTTATCTCTACCAGCAGGTACAAAATCAGTTTGATTACTATCTATAATTGGATTTGAATTTAATAATGTTTCATTATTATCAGCTATACCAGGTATAAGTGTTCCAGGTATATATTTTATATCATTATTATCATTAAATATTATTTCTGTATTTTTACCAAGTTGATGATATATAAATTTTGGTATTTCAACTGGTCCATCATTTGGTGTTTTTAAATAATAAGATAGATATAGATTAGTATTAATACTATTTACATGAGTCTCAAAATCTTTTATTTTAAAAATATCAATTGGGATAGGTACTGTTGTTTTATATTCGTCATATTGTTTTTTTATTAATTCACTCCATGTAGATATTGCTAGTAATAATGGATAACAATAACCTATAATACTTGCGTATGTTGACGATTTAGTAGTTAATTGAAAATCTTTCATTGTTTTGGTAATAATAGATGTTACACGATTTCTTAATTCTGTCATTTTGATATTATTACGATTTAATAATTCTTCATATGAATACTTAGTAGGAGGTCTAAATAATGTTTCAATACTATTTGTATAAAAAAATCTTCTATCTTTTATAGGATAATTAATACGATTATTATAAAAATACATACTAAAATAACTATTATCCAAAGGAATAATAGCATCAGGAGAAGGTTCTTCAATCTCAGTATCGGGTGATAATATTGAACCAGCTGGAAATATAGTACCGTTAACTAATCTTGAACCTTTTATAAACGTGAATCCTCTTTTCAATACAGTTCCAATTGGTAACATCGCATCATTGGGTAATTTCAAATCTAAATATTGTTTAGATGTATGTGAATTGATTCTAATTGTCTTTTTTAGTGTTGTAATTTCAGTTCCATTCGGCAAGATTGTTCCATTTAGTAAATCTGTCCCATCTGGAAAATAACATCCAGGCATAATACAACATCCAAGTGGAAAAACAGTATTAGCAATAAATTTTGTATCAGGTGTTATAATCTTGGATTTACCTGTTTTTACAGAAATAAATGTTTCAGGAGATATAATTGTATTTAAAGGTAGATTAGTACCAGATTTTAGAATTGTTCCTATTGGTAATATAGTACCTGCTATAATATTGGTTAAACCTCTAATAATAGTACCTTTTGGGAATTTAGTACCAACTGGTATATATGAACCAACTGGTAAAGTAATATTTACACCAATGGCAGCTCCAGGATTATTAATAGGTAAATAAGATGGTGAAAACACTGCATTAAGAATTATAGCATTAACATGAGTTATACCCCAGGCTACACCTACACCACCTACAATTGGAATAATTGTATTATCTTTTATAATAGTTCCATCAGGAAATATTGTTCCTGCAGTAATAACAGTTCCTAGAGCAAATTGAATACCTTTTGGGAAACTTGTTCCAATTGCTAATGTTGTGGCTTGAGCAAATTCAATAGCTCTATTTGCAGCTACACCTAGAGGATATCGACCCCCAGGTGCTATATTTACAGGAGCAACAGTAATTGAAAATCCTTGAAAATTATTTCCAACCTGTATATCATCAACAGCATTGAATGTAATAGATGAACCCGCATTTATAATAGTGCCTTTTGGAAAAATAGTTCCATTCCCAATAGTAGTTGTATTATCTATAAATGTTCCCTCTGGAAAAACAGTACCACTTGGTATAGTTGTTCCTGCTTGAAAAGTAATTTGACCATTAATTACTAGAGCACCCACTCCAGCTCTATTATCTATAGGTTGGGTTAAACTATTCGGGAACATAGCCTGAGGTGGAATTATATCTACGGCGGCATTAGCTGGTAAAATAATTCCATCTGGTAGAACAGTACCGTCTGGAAAAACATTTTCACTACCTCCAGTACCATCAAATATACTACCATTTAATACGGTACCTTTTACGATAACCGAACCATCTGTCAATACTGTTCCAACTGGAAATGTAGTACCGGTTACTCGTTCGATAGGTGGATTTGTATCAACCTCTATATTAATTTTTGGTAATACTCCCATGAAACATAGACCTAAATGCGATGCTTCTATTTTTTTTAATAAATAATGTATTTTATCATAATGTGATTTACCATATTCTGGATTAGGATTACCGGCAATCTGAAGCGGTAGTGGGTCTGGTATAGTATCTATATAATCATATCCTTGTGATAAATAATAATTAATTTTACTAGGTAAACTATATTCTAATAAGAATAATTCAACACTCTTTTCTTTATTAATATTAAATATATTAAAAAATTTTCTTAATGGATTACCTACAGTGAGAGCATTAGTTAATATTCTCGGTAATACAGTATCTACTTGATGTAAAGTATTAGTATCATTATTTTTACCAACAGGATGTAGTAAATGTGTAGGCACAGGATTATTACCATTAATTTGAAGACCAGGAGTAATATTAAATCCACTAGGTTCTAATCCATTAATAAATGGTGCTTCGTATAATGTTAATAATCTATCTAATATATTTTGTTTGGTAACAGGATCATTTCCAGTATTTATACTACGATATCTAATTAAACTAATTGTATCAACTACATTTTGTAATAATGGTTTTTGTTCCATATCCGTGTAATATTTAATAATCATACAACATAATTTTTCACTGAAAGATATTTTATTCTGTATTGTATCACTTACATTTAACCAATTTATATTTAGATTATAATTATTATTATTAAAATAATTATATGTATAGATGATAATATCTTTCAAACTTTCACTAATAGGTAATCCTGTTATATAGATATTGAAATTAGCACCATTACATACAGCTATATTATTTTTCACAATTGCATAATTTATATCATTTGTTAATAATAAATAAATCCATGTACTATAAACAAATCCTAAATCATAATTATTAATTGGTTGAGGTAGTAAAGCAGGTAAATGTACTCCAAATCCATTTGTATTATATATCAAAGGTCTAATTAATTGAGCTTTAAATACTTGGTGGATTGATAATAACATATCATTTTTACAATTTGCATATGCAGATATTAAATATATAAATATTTGATTTATCTCTACTATCAGATCTGATAGATTTGGACGATTTATGAAATCGTACTTACTCTTAAGTGTTAATATAAATGTATATAACCAGGATATTTTATTACTTGTATCGCGTTTTTCTATTAATTCAAGTAAATATTTATAATTATTATTACCCAAAGTTGTAATACCATTTATAACACGTTGTTCAAATTCTAAATCACATGTATCTAATATTATTTTAGTTATATATTCAATTATTAAATCTATTATTATTGGGTTACCAAGAGTAGCTGCGTAAGTATAAGCACCAGCATTAACATCATAATATTGATGTATTGTAGCAATATTTGGATCTACTAATCCATATGCCATTATATAAATTATTTTTTCAAGTGGGTAACTTAATAATGAATTGATATCATTATTTCCAGCCATAGTTTCTGGAATTTCATTTATAATTCTAACTTGTCGCGAACCACCTAAAAAAGTATATTTATCCCAATCAATTATATCAGATGCGAAATCTATTGCTGAATCATGTTTATCATCTTTATATGTATCACTATCTATATTATTATAATCAATGCCCTCTAGTTCCAATTTATTTTTTTTATCATTGTAAATTTCATTAACGTTATTTTTCTTAGGTAAATCAACTGGTTTATTAGTTTCATTTAGACTTGCTACACTCTTATCAAGATTCTTCTTAATGTGTTCATATACATTTGAATCTTTTACAACACTCAAATTATTAGCTGCATCACCACTTTGAGGCCATGAATTTTCTTCAGTTGGGTGAATTTTAATTTCATTAATAGGTTCAATCTTCCATTTACTTTTAATTTGATTTCTGAATTTATTAAGACTTGAATCACGTAAATCTTTCAATTCTTTCATTTTATTCATTTTATATACACCATTATCTTTTGTATTAACACGATATAATTCCTCCTGAAAATCTTTAATTGTATTAATACCATCATTATAGAACATTGTATATTTAATAGTATCAGTAATGGCTTTTAGATATGGAGAATCTCTAATATTACCCCATATTATACCACGTTCTCTTTGCCACCTATCAACATAGTCTTTATCTATTTTCTTTTGTTTTGGAACAATTAAACTTTGTACTTTTTTTTCTTGTTTCTCTTCAATTTTAATTTTACCAGCTAAAAGATAATGAAATGGTGTTGAACCATTATTATCTTTATAGTTTACATCAACACCTAGTTCTAATAAATATGTAACTATTGCGTCAAATTGTTTTCTACAAGCAATATGTAACGGTGTAATATTATTTCCATTGGGCGCATTAGGATTTACATTTTCAGTATACAAGTATTTAATCATGTTTAATCGTTGTAATTCTGTTTTAAGATTATCATCATTTAATAAAACTTGGTGAATAAGATTATTACCTTCGTTATTTGTAACTGTTAATGGTATACTTTCTATCAAACTAAATTGCTTTATATCGTGTGTATCCATTTTATTAATTCTAATAAATAAATCAGCTATCTTTTTTTCATCAAATTTAATCATATTATGATATGGTTTATCAAAATAACCCGGAGTTTTATTTGCATACATATATATATATAATACATAATTTTTTTTTAAAGTAATAAAACTATATTGTATAATAATGAACAAAGATATATTCAAATATGGCCCACCAGTAAATATGCTTACAGTACAAAGGTCATCTAGGAATTCAACATTTACTACAAATATAGATAACAGTATTAAAAATTTGATTCAAACAAACATTTCAACCACAATTAACAACAGTGTTATTGATGTAATTACAAATAATTTGTCAACAGTTATTAATAATTCAACAACATTTATCGAAGATATTCAAAATATTATTAACAATTCAACAACAATTATAAATGAATTAACTGGATGGACTTTAGATAATAATGTATTAAATACAACATATGAAGTAAATATTTACAATAATTTTACAGTTAAAGCAAATGTGACTGGTATAAAATTAACAAGCATAGGACCTATTTTCATGGATAGTACAGGAGACGCAGTAAATATAGGTAGTACAACTGATAATTTCAATATTGAGATAGGTAATTCAGCATCAACCCGTTTTATTAATTTTTATAATAAAACTAAATTTAGTAAAATTAATGTTTTCTCATCCAGTACATTATTTGATGATTTGACAAATTATACAGATTATGGAATTGTTACAGATAAACCAATATATTTATATAATACACTCGTTCTTAAAGATTTTAATTTAGAAGTAAAAGATGATAATAATCTTTATTTTAATGATAGTATGATAGTAACAGCGTCTCCTATAGTACCAGTTAATTTATTAGTAGATACAATTAATATTAGAACAATTACATTAGATAGAATACATTTACTAAGTAATGTCCAAAGTGATTTAATCCATATATTCGCAAATACAGGTGATTATCCAGATTTAACTAGTTATACTGATTATGGTATAGTTACTAATAAACCTTTGTTATTAGAAAATCGATTACAAATATCTGATTCAAATAGTAATATCGCTATGGGTTCAAGTGATATATTATCTAATAATACAACTGGTACTAATAATATTGCAATCGGTTTAAATATTTTACAAAGTAATACAACTGGATTTAATAATATCGCTTTGGGGCAACAACCATTATATTCGAATACATTAGGTTATAATAATATTGCTACTGGTTGGAAATCATTGTATTCAAATACAACTGGATTTATTAACATCGCTACAGGTTAT
>Ga0129324_10002161_pt1 | contig 12235 bp, 16 predicted proteins | sample CPBDNA_7_FD_96879 | JGI IMG/M metagenome (GOLD analysis project Ga0129324, IMG submission 96879) | Freshwater to marine salinity gradient microbial communities from Chesapeake Bay, USA - CPBay_Spr_15_0.2_DNA | ecosystem: Environmental > Aquatic > Marine > Coastal | place: USA: Chesapeake Bay... | reverse complement strand
TGCCATTTTTTTCTTTTCTTACGACATATAATTTTATTCTTCCATAAAAAACACGACCTCTTTTTATTCAACGAGAACGACGACGACGACGTCGACGTCGTCGAGCCTTTCTTCTTATTGATAAACCTATTCTCTTTTCTCATTACATCTATTTCCGCATGACAACTACATGTGTTTTTCAAAAATTCATCTTTTGAATAACATCTATCAGAATTATAACCACGAGCAATAATTTTCCCTCCCATTACTGCAACACATCCATGTTGATGATGCAACATATTAGATTTTGATGATTCGTTTAATGCAATTGAAGCAAATTTCTCATCTTTATTGTTTATTTGATTATTAATATTTCTCTCCATTGAAAAGATATCAGAAGTATAAGTCATATTATTGTTAGCAATAGTCATTGTTATTGTTATTTACTTTTAATCAAATACATATTTTTATTTCAATTTTTTATTTAAATAAAAATATATAAAGACGAATCAATTAAATTATTATAAATGAGAGATATTAATGAAGACGATATTACTCTTTTTATTTACATCAATCCTGAGAATCAATCATTAATCCAATTTTATAAACAAAGAATTGAACTCCATAATAACAATGTAAATTCTCCTTATCCAGATTCTGGTTTTGATCTTGGATTACCAAAGGATTTAACTATCACAAAACCTACATCTAATAAAATCCCTCTAGATATTTGTTGTTCTATGTATTCTAAAAATATACCTCAACCATATTATTTATATCCTAGATCTAGTATTATTAAAACTCCTTTAAGACTTTCCAATTCTGTTGGTATTATTGACACAGGATATAGAGGAACTATTACTGCAGTTGTAGATAATTTGGCTGTTGGTACTTCAGATATTTCCCTCTCTTGTTTAGAGAGATATTTTCAAATTTGTCATCCATCATTGCGTTCATTTAAAGTTAAAATTGTTAATTCCAAAGATGAGTTAGGAATTACAGAAAGAGGTGATGGTGGTTTTGGATCAACAGGCAGATAAAAGTTTAGCAATGATTAATCTTATATAATTATTTTTTTTTATCATATAATTATATAAAATGGCTTATACCAGAGGAATGAAAAAGAGAAGTCTTTCAAAAAGAAGATCTTATGCTAGACGCGTAAGAAAATCACCTTGTCGTGCTAAAGGTCCTGCTGCTTGCAGAGGCAAGGCAGGATGCAAGTATACAAAAGGTAAGAAGAGAAATTTCTGTAGAAAAAGTAGAAATGCACGAAGAATGAGAGGAGGTATGAATATAGTTATGAATGCATCCTCTGGAAATCCTATTACTCCTGCAGTATATAACTCAACTGATTAATCTTATATAATTATTTTTATCATATAAATAAATAACTTTTGATTTTATTTATATTGTATTATTAAAGTCTTAATTTATTGTATATGTATTATTTTAAAAAAGACGATTGGATAAATAATTTAATAAGATATTATGAATTTAACTATGCTGGATGGGGGATTTTAGTATTTTCAGCCATATTAATTACTTTTTATACAAATAAAAGATATATTAACGGTCTAATCACTTTATTTTTTACAACATTAGTTACTTGGTTTGGTCATTATGCTCTACATAAATTTCCTAATAATCCTATAAGCAAGTTTCACCAATATACTCATCATAGTAATTTTGGAAAAACACTTCTAGGAAAAATTTTAGAATATACAATTAATGAAATCTTCTTTTTCGGCGGAGGAATATTATTTTTAATTGTCTTATTAATCCATCATTTTACCAATACTTATATTTTAAATCCATATATTATTATTTGGTGGACAATATCTGTACCCCTTGTTCATGAAGTATATTATCATCAATCTAAAACAGATAATATTCATCAATTACATCACAAAGACAATTTAAAAAGCTTAGGTCCTGATATATGGGATATTATTTTCAACACTAAACATGATAAGTCACCTATGGAGGATGAAACAACTATTGGTATTATTATGCTAATATGGTGTATTTTATTTGTTTACTTAATAAATTTATTTAAATATTGATTTTAAATATTTATTATCTTTTAATGAAATCATTAATAATATAAACAATATCTTTAAAATTACCAATAATAAGGTTGTCCATAATAATTCTAATGTATATAAAGATCTATCATCCTTTGTATATTTTTTTCCAAATAAATTTATAGTATTATTTGCCATAAAATCTATCATACTAAAATTATTATTGTATTTATCTTCTATTAATGTTATTGGACAGTCACAAAATAAATAATTACCCATTATTACTAAAAATATTATTAGCCCACATATACCTAATATTACAATATTATCTGAAAATAATAATATTAATGCAAAAAATAATGGCAATAATGAATGTATAAATGATAAAAAAAGTGTTTTAATCATAATTTATATATAATATATTATGATTTTAAAAATTATTTTCTTTTAAAAATTATTTTATAAGCAGATAATGTTATTGATAAAGTTATTACAATATTCATTATACATTCTGATTGAAATTGCGATAGATCTTTGTTTATATATTTTCTTAAAATCGGTACCAAAAAATTATCTTTATCTCTATTTATATTATCTATAGGTGTATACTTATTTATTGGACATCCGTCAAATATTGCCCAAATTATTTGATAAATCATTGGATACCACAATACTTTACATAATATCCTAACAGGTAATAAAGGCATTAATATTACAGATAATGGGAAAATCCAATGTAGTAACCATATTATATTCATTTATATAATATAATTATAAATTAATTTCCTACACGCTGACCTCTCCTTTCTAACATTTTTTTAGCTTTTCTGGATATTCTAGTGTAATAACTTCTTTTAAAAGAGGGCTTACTTTTTGTTTTGTATGATTTCTTTGATTTACCCCATTCTTTGGCTCTAATATATGCAGCCCATAACCCTTTGGTATTTACCTTACATGTATTTTTTGCACATATAGGAAAATCTGGATGTTGTTTGTCACGAGGAGTCTTTGTTCCTAAAAAACATTTTTTACCACATTTTTTATACATTGTTGTTCGCTGTTTTCCTTGAGGAGCTAATTTACTCCATCCTTTCCATGGTACATTTTTTCTAGTTTTACCCATTATACAGTAAATATATATTTAAAAAATATGCTATAGAAAATATAGAGAATTATGTTATCTATAACTGATATTTCTGATACAACTTTTTTTGCTCCTGATATATCTAATAATTCTATATATATTGATTTTCACGAATCTGTTAAATTCCCGAACACTGATCTTTCAGAGAAACATTTAGAAGCATATACTGAATTGCAAACTTGGCGCAGCAGAAGCCTTGACAACAGACCCACTCCATACTCAGATGACATGACTCCAGAACAAATGGAAAGAGAATGGCAAGATCACTATGATAATGTGGAAGAGCAATATAATTCTAAAATGCAAGATTTAGAGGCATTGCACTCTTGGCGCATCAGTATACTCGGGAACAGACCCACTCCATACTCAGGTGACATGACTCCACCTTCTCCAGAACAAACGGAAAGAGAATGGCAAGATCACTGTGATAATGTGGAAGAGCAATATAATTCTAAAATGCAAGCTTGGTACGAAAGTCTACTCCTCAGACCTCCATCTCCACCAACAACCACACAAATACCATTTTCATCAGCATATGGTGACGATAGTCAACATATTTTAGGTCGTGATCACTCGTCAAATAATTTTTTATCTGATGATGAATTAAAAAATTCTATTATTGAATTAAGAAATAAAAAAAATACTAATAGAGTCATTGGAAATGATCCTCCTATGAACACAAGTAAAGAACGAGAGAAGCAAGCATGGAAGCAAATAGTTTCCGCAACTAAACCAGGACCAACAAGTGCTATACATCGTGTCAACCAAACTTCTGTATTTTCTCCAGAAAGTGCTTCATTAAAACCATATACACCTATAAATAGATCTCCACCAATTTCTCCAGAGAGTGCTTCATCTGGAGTATCTATACATAATATTAGTAATTCTGATAATATAAAAGATGAATATTCACAAAAACGAGCCATTTATGATTCTGATAGCGATAGTGCTGGTGAAGAAATCAGAAAAGAACGAGTTAAAAGACTTGAATACGCGTGTGAAAACATAAATTCTTTTAAAAGAAATAAAAGTGAAAATATTGTTATATTATCTGGGAATAATGATATCTCTGAAGAAGATTCTAAATCTATTTGCAGTAAACCATCAAATGAAGTTACAGATGATAATATTGGACTTAATGGTAAATTATTAAAAAATATTCAACATCATCCTGATATTTCAAGGCAAGAATTATATGCATTATTATCAAAATTAGAAATAGATTGGCATGATATAGAAAATATTAAAAAACATATTAATACTACATTCTCTACAAATCTCGTATCTCTCACTTCTACACATTTGGATATTATTTCTAGTTATTTAAATAATCAAAAAATGATATACACTGAAGCCAGTTATTTTACATCTACTTATCTTAACTATTTAATGATTCCTACTATTTTAATTTCTGCAAGTGCATCTGTTATTAGTGGTGCTTCAGAATCAATTCCACACTCTGCACTCATTATTTCTTGTATTACTGCTTTTAGTACTTTCCTATTATCTATTATCAATTATCTTAAATTGGATGCCGCATCAGAAGCCCATAAAATTTCTGCTCATCAATATGACAAATTACAAAGTCATATTATGTTCTTTTCTGGTAAATCTCTTCTATTTAGTACAGCAGCATTTAATATTAATACTAGATCGGATAGAGAAAAAAGAAAATTACTTGAAACTAAACAAAAAATTAGAGACAAATTTGATGATAATATTAAAAACAAATATTCTGATTTACAATTAATTAAAACTACATATAAAAAAGATAAAAGAACATTTGATGATGATATTATTAAAATTAGAAATGAAATTAATCATTGTGTATCAGAATTAAAGCAACAAATACATAATGATATTTATTATAATCAATTGGAAATTAAAATTACTGCTCTCAGAAATGAAATCTTAAAAAAAGAATCTGAAATATTTACTTTTGAAGAAGATTACAAAAATGAGAAAAAACATAAAAAAAAGGGAATTGATAACTATATGGACGATTTCCACCGAATACAAAATATTGAACAAGAAAAGGCATTAATTGAATTAAATACAGAAGAAACCGCTCATCAAAAAGAATTAATGGATAAAATATTAGAAGAAATTGATGATCTTCAAAAAAAAATTAAGGAAATAAAAGAAACAAATCAATTTGAAGTTCCCAAGACAATACGAAATAGGTATCCACAATCATATAGTATTAATATATTTTCTCTCATTAAAATGATTGAAGATTACAAACTCATATTGATTATTAAATTATGGTTATATAGAAATAACTTGAGACAAATTAGAACATGTATATCGTTTTGTTCTTCTATTTTATCTGATACAGATGTCAATGAAAACACTAGAACTATGATTGATGAAGAATTAGAGAGATTTAAAAAAGCAAAAAGTAAATTTGTAGATAAAAAAAATATTATTTATGAATCCATTGTTGCTCTATCAGTTGCATATATTGAAATTGATGCTATTTTAAATGATGAAATTAAACAAGGAGAAGTTAAAAGAAATTTGGGACCAATATATTGGTGCTGTCCATGGGTAATTAAATTCTTTTATAATACTACTTGGGTTGATGATAGTTTTATAAATCATATTTATACTAGCGCTAATAAAAATGTTGTAAAATTAAGAGGAATTGATAAAGATAAAAATCATAAACATAAAACATTATTTAGTGGAATAGAAACAGATTCTTTAGATGATATAATGGTTTAAATATATATATGTATATCTCTTATTATGAAAAAATATAATTTTCCTCTTACAGTACCTCAAATTAAACTTGATAATCCACAACAACTTTCGTTATTTCAAAATATTGCTTATCCTGTTAAAATAAATTATCCTAGTATAGTTATTCCAACAAAATGTACAATACTCACAAATCAATTTACAAATAATATTGATACTTTATCAGACAAACAATTTGAAAGGTTTGTTACTGATATTATTAATGAGTGTTTTCATTAAAATAATATTAATTTATTCATTAATATTATTTTCTCGGTTGCTGGAATCGAACCAGCGACAATCCGATTACGGACAGATTACTACTACAGTCAGATGCTCTACCCCTGAGCTAAACCGAGTGTTATTAATAGAATACTTATTCTATTAAATTTAATATTCTTTTACTTTTAAGTATTTTAAATTATATAATTTATTATAATTTCGCTATTAAATTCGCTAAAATAAATAAACAGGTTAATACTGCTAATAATACAACATAAAAACCATGTTCAAATTTTATTAAATACTCATAGTAAAGTAATAATAAAAATCCTATAAGATTTATAAAATATGATATAATAACTCCGTACTCTTTATCCTTCTTTGATTTCGGTTTATAATAATAACCAAATAACATCCCACTAATAAATACTAAAATTAGAGTTATATAAACTAATCTATTAGCTAAACTTTGATTAACCCATATTGGTTTATTATTCATTATTAGTAAATAATTATATAAAAAAATTTTTTTAAATATTTAAATAATTAAATAATTAAATAATTAAATAATTAAATAATTAAAATATATAAATTTAATCTACTACTATTTCTCTCTTATTGCTTTTTCAATATCTCTCTTATAGGCTTGTACTTCTTCCGAATATAATTCTATATTGCTTCCTTCTCCTTCTTCGTCAAACGAATCCATTACAAATCTAAATACTTCTACTTTCTTCTCTTGTCCAATTCTATGACATCTTGCTATTGCTTGTTCTTCTGTTTGAGGATTCCAATCTGGTGTTACAAAATATATTTCGTTGTATTGTTGTAAATTTAGCCCTTCACAACCTGTTTTGATTTGAATTATCAGCACATCTAACTCTTGATTCAGTATCACCTGTCTTTCATTCTTTTTCACTCGTCCATCCATAGATTCTACCATCATATCTTCTCTACTTAGTCGTTCTTTTAGATAATCAATCTCACCATGAAAATTGGAAAACACAATTTTTCTATTTCCGTTATCTTTTCTCTCAACTATTTTGCTTATAACGGTATCCATTTTACTATGTCCATTCACTCCATTATAATTCCCATCTGGAATCAGTCCAATCTTTTGGATCTTTTTTATACTAGGACTTACTGTTGATGGTAACACACACATCATCCTGGCATACAACATCATTGCTAATCTCATCTCTCTAGTACTGTTTATGTTATTATGAACTTCCTCTGTCAACTTCTTTTCTGCTTCATTATCCCATTTACTTCCAATACGAGTTATATTCAAATCGGGTAAACTTATACCTACTTCTTTTTTTGTTCTTTTCAAAATAATACAATCAAATAATTTTTTTAAGTTGTCAATTTTCAGGTAATATTTTCTATCTATATTTAAAATTTCAAACAAGGAATATAAATCGTTAATATTGTTTTGAATAGGAGTTCCGCTGATTAACCATGTCACATCACTTCGCATACTTCTAGCTACAATGGATATCTTTGATTTTCTATTTTTCATATGATGGGCTTCATCATATAAAATTCTTTTCCACTTTACTCCTGTTATTTTTTTTTCTTTTTTAGAATCAGACAATAATGTTCCATATGTTGTCAACACAATTGGATAATGCTGTAATTCGTCGCTTGTTTTTACCATACTAGTTATACTACCATGATAAATCAAACATTTATGACCAGTTGTTCTATATAACTGGTCTTTCCACTGTTCTAGTAATATTACTGGTAATACTATCAGATTAGGAGCACTGAAATTTTTTATGATAGTACCAATCATCATTATAGTTTTTCCCAGTCCCATCTCATCTGCTATGATACCTCCTTTACAATACACATCATCTTTTTCTCTCTCTGTACACCACTCTACTCCTACTTCTTGATACTCTTTGTGATCTAAATCACTTCTCTTTAGAAAATTTTTGAAATCCATTTTATGGATATAAAGTTTAAATTACTATACCTTTTTTAACAAAATACACTTCAATTTTTTCTCAACTTTGCAACTTCAACTTGGTCTAAAACTATATTGAAATCACCATTTTCTAAAAAAAATACTTCAATTTTATTTTTCCTTGTTTTTGAAATTTTTTATGATTCCTAAAACAGAAAGTATTCCAAAAACATACAAGAATATCTTAGTATGTCCATCTACACATGTTGGTCCTTTTCCATGTGGATAGAAAATTACTATCATTAATATACCCATTAATATAATGAATAAATGCTCAAATTTATCTTGATATGCTGTATATTTTTCTACATCATCATTACTTCCAAAATGCGATGCATATACGGTTAGTATCATTGATATAAGAAATAATATTTTTATAAATAAAATTAAATATAAAAATCCATCAAAATACGGGGATTTTTGAATATCCATAAATGAATTAGAAGATACCATTTATAATAAATAAATATATTTTATTACTTATCATTATATATATTATTTTGATTTAAAGCCTATTCACTTTATTAAATTGTAGTGAGTGTATATAGTTGTATATTTGTTTAAGTTAATGCACTCTTTTTTTTCGTTCAAAAATAAAAAATATTTTAAAAGGTAAGTTTATCATTAATTGTTTTTTATCTCATTTAGCTAATTTTATATTATTTTACTAACCATTTCTTTTCTACCTTATCTCTGAGACAATCATAAATTGCTCCTTTAGCTTAGGGGTAGAGCATCACACTTGTAATGTGAAGGTCGTGAGTTCGAATCTCACAAGGAGCTTGACTTGTTCCTGTAGCTCAGTTGGTTAGAGCATCGGTCTTATGAGCCGAAGGTCTGCGGTTCGAGCCCGCACCTGAACAAATGGATTTAATGATTGTTCCATAAGCAATCTTTTTATGCTCAGATGGCCGAGTGGTCTAAGGCGGTGGACTTAAGACCCACTATCGTAAGATGCGAGGGTTCGAACCCCTCTCTGAGCAATTAACTGGCTTTGTTTAGTTGTGCCGGACAAAAACAATATTCATATCTACATACAGCAATTCCCTACTTTAAATAAATTAATTAAAAACGGTAGATAGCAAATATGGTCTTATAGTGTAGTGGTTATCACTCATGACTTTGAATCATGAAACCTGAGTTCGAATCTCGGTAAGACCTGGGGACAGGACAATCCCTTCGCTCTAAGCGAGAAGTCCTAGTGGAAATGGAGAGACAGTACCCCAAATAAAACGGTGTCTCACAGTATTAAGCGCGATAAGGGGAGAAGGGGGGCTTAATACATGGGTGTTGCGTGGTAATGGAGAAACATATTCCAAATATTGGTGCTGATCATTTAACAAAATTAAACCTCTGAGCAATGTGACAAGTTTTGAGTTAAATGACGGAAGTGTAGTGTTTCACAGTATTAAGCGAGGTGAGGGGCTTTTTACAATTAGACCTAAATATGTCATTAAACTATTCAATCGGCTCTGATAGCTCAGTTGGTTAGAGCATCCGACTGTTAATCGGGAGGTCGCAGGTTCGATCCCTGTTTGGAGCGTTTTATAAATTTTATATTAATTTTTTCAAATACTTATATATATATGAAATATTTACATATTGTATTAATCTCTTTACTTTCAACTATTATATTTGGACTTGTAGATGCGTCTTTATTTCTATTAGGTGAAAAAACTTTACAAACTTTTTTACATACTCATCTAGGATTAACTACCACTCTAGCTGAATTAGCAACAGGTGGATTATCAGCTAGTCTTTCTATATTTATTTCTTCTTTCATAGCTAATTACTTTAAAAAATCAAAATATAAAATTATTGAAAATCCTGCTATTGATGCATTAGGCATCATACTTGGAACCATTTTTATTATGTACATAGTTTATAATTTCCAATATTAAGGCCCGGCTGGCTCAATTGGATAGAGCATCAGACTTCTAATCTGGAGGTTGCAGGTTCAAGTCCTGCGTCGGGTGATAATAAAATATATTAATTTACTATATATTTTATTATACAATACTTTTTCATTATTATTATTGTAAATTATTTAAAGTTTAAACTTTTATATGTATAAAGCACACATGAACTCAGAAATATATAACGATATTAAAAATTTCCTTTTAAATATTGATACATCATCACAATGGGAATTAAAATCATGTAACCAAGAAGAAATTTTTATGCAAAAAAAATTCCATCAATTAGATCAAATTCATTTAGATTTTAAAGATAATAAATATATTCATATGGTTTTACCTCTTAACAATTCTAGTTATAGTTTTTATAAAAAAACCTTATATAACAATGATTCTGTTGTATTTTTTAAAAAATATATTAATAATATAATTAATGTATAAATTATTTTCTAGTATTGAAGTTGATGGTCTTATTGAAATTAATAATTTTAAACATTCCATTAACATATTTATAACTCCATGGACTATCGCACATTTTATTTCTGGTTATATTTTTTTACTCCTCGGTTTTGATTACTTTTGGGGATTAGTTATTCATTCAATTTACGAATATATCAATTTAACAAATGATTCTGTTAAAAAAAAATGGAAAAAATTATATGATGGATTTAGAACCGATTCATTTTTTAATTCAATTGGAGATACTGTTTTCTTTCTATTAGGTATGTATTTGGCAAAGCATTATAATAATAATTTTTTATTCTTTATTATCTTTATTATAGGTGTTCTGTTTTTCTCTCCACAATATCAAAATTATCTTACCAATAACCGATTTGAATATATTAAACGCGTTTCTAAAAATTATAAACTCAAATCTAATTCTAATGGATCCAAGTTAGATATTAAGTTATTCTTAATATGGATTATAGCATCATTTATTGTTTTTCTCAAATTAAAATTTAAAAACTTTTCTTGATATATATTATAATGCAATCCAATTCTGTCGACTCTCAAGCATCTACTCAAGAATCTCATCTTCCTATTACACCTGAAACCATTACATTGATTGATATTGTAAAAGATGAAGCTTCTACTTTTATTAAAGAAAAACTATTATCATCTATTCCACAAGACTCATGTATTGATAAAGATTTGTTAATGAGTCTTCTTGTTATCGGTATGGAAACAATTGAATCTACAAAAGTTAAAGGTAGTGATCAAAAAGAAGTTGTTATCAATGCACTTATCAATGTATTGAAACTTGATTCTGTTAAAGTCAACAACCAAGAACAATTAATTTCATTCCTTGAAAACGATATTGCTTATGTCATTGATATTATTGTTGATGCATCTAAAGGTAATATTAATATCAATAAAGTCGAAACACTAGTGAACCGATTAGTATCCTGTTTATTTTCGTGTTTAAAGAAAAATAGTCAAAATAAAGTATAAAATTATATTATGACTTTAAACTCTAAATTACAACTAGAACAGATTTTAAATTTTTGTGAATCTAAATTAAAATTTATATCCAATGATTCTAAGTTTAACAGTTTTGTTGTTTTTTAATTCATTTACTTATTCAATTGACTATTTTTTATTTTTTTAATTTTACATCCATTAGGATTTATGTTCTATTTTATAGTTGTTGTTTGGACACTTATATTAATATCCAATTTTTACTTTCATGGCTGTATATTAACCAAACTTTAGAGAAGATTATGGAATACAAAAGAATGGTATGGTCCTTATTTTCTTTACTGCGAATATTTTAACTTATCTACAAAATGTCTGGATAATTTATTCATATGTAAAATAATACTTATTACTACATTTATTTTTTAAGAATCCTTTTTAACTATTAAATTATTTTAAATGTATTATTTAGAATATTTTTTTTTATCTCTAAATATTATAACATGTTTTCTTCAGTCTATAGTAATTCTTCTAGAACATATTATTCTAGTAATATGCCTGATGTAAATGTTAAAAAAGTTTCAAACAATATGAATTTGAATACGATTATTCGTCTTGCTAATACTCCTTATTATGATTCTGTTACTGCTCCTGTTCATACTCCCAATATGAATATGAATACGATTATTCGTCTTGCTAATGCTCCTGTTGCTCCTGTGGCTCCTGTTGCTCCTGTTACACCTGTAGCACCTGTTGCACCTGTTGCTCCTGTAGCTCCTGTTGCTCCTGTTGCTCCCGTTGCTCCTGTAGCTCCCGT
>Ga0129324_10002159_pt1 | contig 12236 bp, 8 predicted proteins | sample CPBDNA_7_FD_96879 | JGI IMG/M metagenome (GOLD analysis project Ga0129324, IMG submission 96879) | Freshwater to marine salinity gradient microbial communities from Chesapeake Bay, USA - CPBay_Spr_15_0.2_DNA | ecosystem: Environmental > Aquatic > Marine > Coastal | place: USA: Chesapeake Bay... | reverse complement strand
GGTTGGAGAAACAATTCTTATTTGACTTGTTGCATTCAATGCGGCCATTATTTCCGCATCAATCACCTCCCAGCCTGGACCTTTTTTATTTCTGGATGCAGGCTTTTCAATCTGACCATTCTTCACTCTGAAAGCGCTGGCAATTCTACTTGTGTCATAAAGACTTAGTACACTGGCTTGTGCTCTGGCACTTGTTCCACCTTTAGATACAGATGAAAGAGAGTTTCCCTCAATTTTGATAGGACGACCTTCTCTTGTTTTTACTAAAATGGAGCAATAATCTCCACCCTGAGCAAAGGAAGAGGCATAATAGGTTGCTATACCTGGAACGATTGCATCCGGTTTTATAACATAGGGAATGGCCTTTCTAACAGGAATTTCACAACTTGCAGCCACTGTGGCAGCGCCAAGACCAAATCCAAGGTATTTTAAGAAATCACGACGATTACTATTCAAATCTACCTGACTAGGATCTTCAAGCTGTTGAACCACAGTTAGACTATGAAATTCTTGATTTGATTCGCTTAGGTATGCAGGATCGTTTGCTATTTGAGCATCACCAATCCAGACTTCATTCGATTTATTCTTCATTTTATGCGGAAAATAAGCATTTGGAGAAATAATTTTTTAGGACAATTTGATTTTAGTAGTGGCATTTCTGGCACTCCAGGCCACCTATCTCCTCTACTGTCACCTTATCTCTTTCACCTTTGGCCATTTGCTTGTGCATGCGCTCATAAGATTGGTAGTAAGGATTATCAGCAAATTTCACTTCCGTTTTTCTATGGCAATTGATACACCAACCCATAGATAAAGGAGAAAACTGGTGAACCTCATCCATTGTCTGTACGGGTCCATGGCAATTTTGGCAAGCTACTTTACCAACGGTAACGTGTTGAGCATGATTGAAATAAGCATGGTCAGGTAAATTATGGATTCTCACCCATTCGATAGGTCCCTGAACCTTATAATCTCCGGAATTTTTATCAGTTAATGAAGTAACGATAGCATCCCACTGATTTTCTATTAAGGCCTCACCCTCATCGTCAATAGTCCCTTTTTCTTGTACATAAGAGTCAGCAAACCATTTTTTGAAAATACGCTCAATTTTAGCTTTGCTTAAATTGTCATAATTTTCGATATATTGATCTGTATTCGGATTATAACCAATGGAAGCATATATTTTTGAAATTTCAGCCGTTCCATACTGTGAACCAACTTTGATTGCCTTATGACAATTCATACAAGTATTAGCTGCTGGAATAACACTCTGCTTACTTCTTCTTGCACCGTCATGACAATATTGACAATCTATTTTATGAAGACCGGAGTGAGTAGCATGAGAAAATTTAATAGGTTGAGTAGGTTGGTAACCTTGCTGTCTTCCCAAATTAATGGCGTTATTTACCGTAGTATAACCCCCTAAAACAACAAGAGCAAACAGAACAAATCCGATGACACCCTTACCTGTAACAATCTCCATCAGGGTTTTCCTTTTAGCCTCGGTATTACCTTCGCTAACTTGAACCATAAAATTAAGATTGGATAATATTCTAGAGAGAATAACCGCCAATAAAATTAAAATACCCGTAAGAAGAATATATAAATTGGTGTTATCAACTGGCTCAACCGTTGCTACTGCACCTGTTGTTCCACCTGCAGCTGACACTGGATTTGCACCATTAACGTGAACATCTTGGATGTAACCTAAAATATTGTCAATTTCACTATCTGTAAGAGAAGTAAAATTAGTCATAATAGTAGGTTTCCATTCGTTCCAAAGCTCCACCGCTCTGGGGTGACCACTATTAATCATCGCCTGAGAATTTCTTATCCAGGAATATAAATCTTCTTTAGGATAAGCAGCCCAACGTTCCTGAACACCCCCCAAAGCAGGACCAGTAAGCTTATCCTTCATATTTTTATTATGACAGGCAGCACATTGGTTTTTAAATAAGGTTTTACCTGCAGCAATATCAACACTCGCAGGCGAAGCCGTTGTAGCCGCCGCCGCAGGAATAGCTGCATCTTGAGAGGATACAGGAAAATATTGTAACAGTAATACACCTGTCAGAAAGAAAACACGCAACATCGATTTAAAAATCATTTTATTCACAGTTTGGAATTCAGAATTGTTTCTAAGTGAAATGAAATGTCATTTTTTTGTCACCGCAAATATATTAACCCTTACTTGTTTTACCATGTTTTTTTAAGAACTAATCACTATTTAGATAATTTCTAAATAATAAATGATGATTTTTGTCCTTTTAATAAATTATATATGGTAAAACACCAAAATTAATAGCTAATAATTAAAATATAAGCTTCTTTAAACTATAATGTTTCGAAAAAACTATAGATACAAAATATTATTTTATAATAATTAATACAATATATATGTTGTTGTATTACAATAAATTATACCGATACATCTGCTTTTATTGCTGGGTGTGGGTCGTACCCTTCTAATGTTATGTCAGAAAAATCAAACTGGAACAAGTCATTTACCTTTTCATTTAGTGAAATGGTGGGTAATTTCCTAGGTGTTCTGGATAATTGTTCCTTAATCTGGACGAGGTGATTATTATATATATGTGCATCGCCGAAGGTGTGAATAAAATTGCCTGGCCGCAACTGGGTAACATGAGCGATCAGATGAGTTAGCAAGGCATAAGAGGCAATATTAAAAGGTACCCCAAGAAACACATCGGCAGATCGTTGATAGAGTTGACAACTTAACTTACCTTCTGACACATAAAACTGAAACAATGTATGGCAAGGAGGTAATCCACTTTTTATCATGCCAGGTATATCAACCGGGTTCCATGCAGAGACAATAAGTCTTCTGGAATCTGGATTAGATTTTATGTCGGATATTACCTGAGAAAGCTGATCTACGCCTCCAAAATTTCGCCATTGTTTACCATAGACAGGACCCAGGTCGCCCCATTTATCTGCAAAATCTTTGTCATCTATTACATGCTGAACGAATTCGCTCATTTTATCTTTCCATTCCGTTGAATATTTAGGAAAATCAGACACCCAACCATTTTTTTCAAGCCAATACTGAAACGGCCATTCATTCCAGATACTTATTCCCTTCTGAACGAGCGGTCTTATATTCGTCTCCCCTTTGATGAACCAAAGCAGTTCCTCTGCTAACCACCTAAAAGCGACTTTTTTGGTCGTAAGTAAGGGAAATCCTTCTTCAAGGTTTATCTTCATTTGGTAGCCAAAAATACTTTTTGTACCCGTTCCCGTCCTATCCATTTTTTCAACGCCTTCCTTTAAAATGTGCAGAAGTAAGTCGTGATAAGCTTTCATAGCGATTGCATTTGAAGAAATAAAAATATTAAAATCAAAAAAAAACAATGATAACAATATAATTTAATAATTTGCTTAACAAATAATTTTAAAGTTATGCAACTGATATTTTCCCTCTTCCCTTTTTTGTTCCTTTTTAATGCTCAAGTAAATAACGCTGAACCTGTGGAGGTCGATAAACAAAGCATTAAAGAAGATTTGCCCTATTTGATTCCATTTTACAAAAAATTACATCAAATGCCAGAGGTTTCATTACAGGAGAAAGAGACTTCTGCTTTGTTAGCCTCTGAATTAAGAAAAATTGGCGTGACGGTAACAGAGAATGTGGGAAATTCTTATGGCATTGTAGGTATTTTCAAAAATGGTGAAGGGCCAACTATTTTATATCGCACCGATATGGACGCGCTGCCTATGTCAGAAAAAACGGGCTTACCCTACGCCAGTACTAAAACATACACTACAAATGGAACTACATCGGGGGTCATGCATTCCTGTGGTCACGACATGCACATGACAACCTGGTTGGGCACTGCAAGGGCGCTCATAAAAATGAAAGATCAATGGAAAGGCACGCTTATGCTCATTGGACAACCTGCTGAAGAAATAGGCGCTGGTGCAAAAGCATTATTAGAAGGCGGAATTTACGAAACTTTCGGTGTGCCCAATTATGCTATCGGACTGCATTGTAGTCCCACCATTCCCGCCGGAAAGGTAGGCTATGGAAAGGGTTATACCATGGCTGCCTCTGAGTCGGTGACTATTACGGTGTATGGAATAGGAGCTCATGGCGCTTCTCCTCACATGTCTGTTGACCCCATTGTTCTCTCCAGTATGTTGATCATGGAATTACAGACTATCACCAGTAGAAGCCTAAAACCTATTGAATCAGCGGTGGTTACCGTGGGTTCCATTCATGCTGGTACAGCCAGCAATATTATTCCCGACGAAGTTAAACTAGGTTTAACCCTTCGAACTTTTAAAGAGGAGGTTAGAACAATGATACATAAGAGAATTACGGAAATTTGCCATGGTACGGCTATGGCTGCTGGTTTACCCCCTGAAAAATATCCTAAAATAGCATTTTCCCCCGTTTATATAGCCGCAAATTACAACAATGAATCATTAGTTGATAAACTGTCGGGCAGTGCAAAAAAAAGTATAGGTGAAAATATGGTGGTAAATGCTGAGGTTCAAATGGTTGCTGAAGATTTTTCCGCTTACGGAAGGACTTCTCATAAGGTTCCCTCTGTATTATTCTGGCTTGGGACTGCTCCCGAGGAACGTATCAAAAAGAATGATTTACCAGGATTACATTCTCCTTTTTATTATCCTGACCCTGAAAAATCTCTTGAAACAGGTATTTTAGTTACCTCCCAATCGTTACTCGATTTATTTACCGGAAAATGATACCGTTTGCCAGGAATCCCCTTCTTTAAATTTTAAAAACCTATTGGCTAACCCCTCTGTTTTTATCTGAATTATATTTTGTTGTGATGGAAATAGCTCAGTAAAGAAGGTCGCCTTGATTTTCAGTTCTTTGCCATCTGCCGGGCAGGTAAAAGAAAAATGTAAGGATAAACTATCCCCTATTTTTTCGCAGCCTGACCACTGTAACTTAATGTATTTATCATTGATTTTAATTGGCATGTATTTAGTAAAATAGGACAGAATCAGGCTTTCTTTGGCACATATATCGGTAGTCGATAATTTACCTTTATTGTAAAAACGAAGAATATTTTCAAAATCGTCTGAAAATATTTTTATATTAATATGGCTTTGGCTGTTGTCTTTCGACAAACTTACTTCTGATACTGAAAGGTAGATACCGTGATCGTTTTCTGTATTCAGGTCAGAAAAAGACAGGCAAACCCACAAGAAAGCACTCATTAAACACATAATTTGGTATTTTTACAATATTGCTATCCATTTAAAGTCTTTAACAAAAATGAGTCGTTTACCCATTGATTTAAAAAACACTGATTTATTTAAGCAGGAAGCCTTTATCAACGGTCAATGGACTAAAGGTACTGAGAAAAAGACTTTCCCTGTTTATAATCCATTTAACAAAATGATTATAGCGGAAGTCAGTGATTTACAGGTCAGCGATTTTGATCATGCGGTACAAGCGGCCAACATTGCATTTCCCACCTGGGCTAAATTAACGAGTTATGAAAGAAGCAGCAAATTAACTAAATGGCATAATCTTATTATAGAAAATGAGCGGGATCTTGCTGCCATATTAACCCTGGAACAAGGAAAACCATTTCAGGAAGCCTTGGGGGAAATTCGCTATGGTGCCACTTTTATTGAATGGTTTGCTGCGGAAGCCGTTCGGGTTTATGGTGACATTATTCCGTCGCCCGATGCAAATAAACGAATATCGGTTATAAAGCAACCCATTGGCGTGGTGGTTGCTATAACTCCCTGGAACTTCCCTAATGCCATGATTACCCGAAAAATTGCCCCGGCATTGGCTGCAGGTTGTACCGTATTGGTTAAACCTGCTGAGGACACCCCTCTTTCTGCGCTGGCATTGGCTGTTTTAGCTGAAAAAGCGGGAATTCCCAAAGGCGTACTAAATATTTTGCCTACCAGTAAACCTGTGATTGCGGGAGACTTTTTCTGTGCTCATAAAAATATTCAAAAAATATCCTTCACTGGTTCAACCAAAACGGGTAAGTATTTAATGGAAAAAGGGGCTGCAACCCTAAAAAAATTATCGCTAGAACTGGGCGGTAATGCTCCATTTATTGTTTTTGACGATGCCGATGTCGATGCCGCTGTAAAAGGTGCTATATTATCAAAATATAGAAATGCAGGACAAACCTGCGTTTGTACCAACCGATTTTTAATCCATGCTAATATCTTAGACTCTTTTAACGAAAAATTAGCCCTTGAGGTAAATAAAATGAAGGTTGGCGACGGACTTTTAGATGATACCCAAATTGGCCCATTAATCAATGAAGCAGCTATAAAAAAAGTAAACTTTTTGCTAAACGACGCCATTGAAAAAGGGGCAAAGATTTTTTATTCCAAAAATACATCGGTGGATAATACGGTTATTTCTCCGATCATATTAACGCAGGTTACCCCTGACATGGCCTTATCAAAAGAAGAAATTTTTGGACCTATTTCGGCTATAACCTCATTTTCAACAGAAGAAGATGCCATTTCCATAGCTAATAATACCGAATTTGGTCTCGCTTCCTATATTTATACTAAAGACAATGCAAGAATACACCGGGTCACTGAGGCTTTACAATATGGCATGGTTGGCGTAAATACCGGCATTATTTCTTATGCTGCCGCACCTTTTGGAGGAGTAAAAGAAAGTGGATTCGGTAGAGAGGGTTCTAAATATGGCATAGATGAGTTTCAAATTTTAAAATATATTTGTACCGATATCAGCTAAAAATAAAAACATGGAACTTAGCCTATACAGTAAATTAATTCCCGCCGCCGTTCTATTAATTCTGGGTATTTTGGAAGCATTGGGAGGCCTTTACTTTAGTGGAAAAAGATCAAAAACGGACTACACTATCGAACTGGTTAGCCTTGCTACGCTGCCAACGTTCATTCAACCTGGTATTTTTTTAGTTACCTTTTTTGGAATGAATTTTTTCTTACCAAACCTTGAAAACTATTTTATCAATCTTCATTTTATGTGGAAGGTTGGTACCTTTTTGATATTAGACGACATGGTCCAATATTGGTGGCATCGCTGGTCTCATACCAATATGACTATGTGGAAATTGCATCGACCCCACCATGTTGTGGAAGAAATGGGCGTATTGGTAACCTACAGAAATGCCATCCTTTATTATGCCCTCATGCCGGGCATCTGGCTTTCGGGCATACTTATTTATCTTGGCATGGGCTACGTTTATATCTTTTATGTCACCGTTAAATTGATAGTTATTCTTTTGGCACACAGTGAAACCAAATGGGACCGTTTCTTATACCGTTATAAGGCACTTCATCCATTGGCATGGATTATTGAAAGAACCATTTCAACCCCAAGCACCCATTTTGCACACCATGGTCTAACTGCTGAAGATGGCATTTCCCATCCTAACGGTAACTTTGGTAACCTCTTGTTTTTCTGGGATATCCTTTTTGGGACCGCTAAAATTACCCGAAAATATCCTGAAACATTCGGTGCATGGAATCAGATAAAAGAACCATGGTATATTCAGTTGTTATTCCCTATTTTCCGTTCTAAAGATTCTCGAAGCGAGCTTCATGCCTGGAAAACAAAGCAAGATTATGATCCTTCCGTCGATTTTAAAAAATTTAACCGCTAACTTTTTAGCGAATAAAAGGGGTATGATATTTTTCCATCCCATCCTCCAATTGTATCTGGTAAAATCCATTTGGGAGCGTTGATATATTTATGGGTGTATTTTCATTGTAATTTTCCAATGTCATAAGACACCGTCCCAATACATCAAATACAGAAATCTTAAGGTTAGAAAATGAATTTGCCGATTCGTATTTTAACCGTATAAAATTATCAGATGGATTTGGATAAACGATTATTTTAGCAGGCGTAGCATTTTTAATGTCCTTAGTATTGGTCGTTAATTTTTGCCAGTGAGTTTGGTAAAGTTGTAGCCCTCCCCTTGCATTACCCACTAATAACTCATAGAAACCATCGTTATTGATATCAGCCAACGCAGGTTTTACCTGAAATCCATTTTTCAACGTACTTAATCCATTTTCCAAGAGATTAAATTTTTGATTGGCTTCAGAATTTTCGTATAATAGTAATCCTTTATCATCTGAACCAGTCAATAAGCGAAGTCCCTCCTTCGTATAGAACATTATAGGCGCAGTTGAACCATTTAGATAGCCAGGTTTATTCGTATTAACGCTTCCCCAACGGGTGATATTAGGCAAAATATCAGCATTGGCATCAAAAAAAGGTCTGGTTTTGGTTCCTATATTTTGAAAATAATTGATATTTCCACCTCTTTCCCCAACAAGTACATCGGGTAAACCATCGTTATTAACGTCAAAAACAAAGGGTGTGGCATACAAACCAACGTCAATATCCATGAACGGATATACAAATTGATCTATTTTTAGTGGCTTCCCCTTACCTGCAATATTTTCGCCGTAAAACAACTGACCTGACTCATCACCGATGAGAACATCTTCGTCGCCATCGCCGTCCATATCAGCAAAAACGGGTGAAAAATCACGAGAAACCGAATTAAATCTGTTAAGGCTCAAAAAATTACTGTCTTTTAGAATAAAAGATGGTTTAGCATAAGTTCCATTGTTTTCGAAATAAAATAAGCCCGAGGGATAAACGCCAGGTTCTTTAAAATTTCCATAATTGCCTATCACCAAATCCAACAATCCATCGCCATTTATATCGGCAAAGGTCGGACTTGCTCCTTTACCAACATCGAGCGTATTTTCATTTAAAAAATTCTTCTCCACCAAGGTAAAAACGGCTTTATCTTTTGTACCGATATTTTTGTATAACAAAAAAGCCCCTTCATCAATTGAATTAAAAATAGCATTGGGAGCAAAAATCAAATCTTTCAGACTATCTTGATTTACATCGAGGGCAAAAGAAGCGGGAAAGGAAGGCAAATCGACAGGAAAATCATACATCGGAAAATAATTATCCTGTTTATTCATCCAGGCCGTTTTGGCATTTCCCCCATTGGTAAGAAGTGTGATATTTGGATAAGAAATATCGCCAAGAAACAACTCTTTGTCGCCATCGCCATCTAGATCAAGCGTCAATAGGGTACTACCTGAATGCCTTAGATTTCCCGCTAATTCACCCGGTGTAATTTTATAGCAAATACCCGGAGCAGGAGAAAAATCTATTTTGGATAAAGAACCCGATTCATAAAAACCGCCCCAACACTGACTATCCAGGCGAAATAAAAGGGAATCATTTTTATAATTCTTTTCTACAGATTCATTTCTATAAAATTCTGCAAAACCACCATTTATATTAAAGGTAACAATATCGAGATCGCCATCACCGTCAATATCATCCAATGCGGGGATATCAATTCTGGTAACGTAGAGATTAGATTGACCGCCTACGAACAAGGGAAAAAAAAGGATATTATAAGGCGCTTTAAAATTTATCCTCTTAAAGGACAGCATGTTATCCTCATTATAAAATCCCTTCCAAACCTGAATGCCATCTACGCCGGGGATATCGGAATAGGCAAAAAAGTCAGAAATTCCATCTTTATCATAGTCTCGCAATAACACCCAACTTTCCGCGGGAGGAAAATGAGACACATATTCTGGGGAAAAAACATAAATCACTTTTTCTTCGCCAGGCATTTTTCTTTTACCCAAATAGGCACTATGAATATTTCCGACCCTGTCAAACACATAAATATCGGTTATACCGTCGTTATTAACATCGGTTTCAGAAAATTGGGGACACTTCATCCCTCCCGTGAAAGGGTCATCAAATGTTTTTTGTGCATTTGAAATGGGTAAAGTAATTTCCCTGAACGTTTGTCCGAATAAAAAGAAGGGTAAAAAAAGAAAAACAATAAACCGGACAAAGAAAAACACCATATCGACACAATTTAAGAAAGCAATTTAATCAAATTATAAAGTAAACGCAACAAATTACTACCGTCAGATAATGCAAAATATTTATAACTTGAACTAAAGATTTAGGATATTGTTAGTTGTAAAATCTTAAAATATGAACTCTTTACCTCAAAATAACGAGCTAGACAACCATCAGAATGCGTCTTTGATTTTTCATCCAAAAAACATCATTTTATTCCTGACTTTAGCGGGATTAACCATGTTATTTTTGTCCTTATCCTTCGCCTACGTTTACACCAGAACACTGTCGAAATTACCTCCGCTGCAATTACCCTGGTTATTTTATGTAAATACATTGGTACTATTAGCTTCAAGCTATACTTTATGGCAAAGTAAAAAAGCGTATCTGGAGGACAGAACTGATAAGTATCAGCAAACACTTTACATAACGATAACTTTATCGTTTCTATTTCTTGTCCTTCAGGGTATTGCGTGGTATAGTTTATTTAATCAAAACATAATGATACAAACAGATAATTCTGCAGGGTATTTGTATGTTATATCGGGTCTTCACTTTTTCCACGTTGTAGCGGGACTACCCTTCCTTATTTATTTTAGTATTCAGGCAAAGAAATACATGATTGAGCCAGTCAGTGTATTGGTCTATTTTTCGGACCCACATAAACGGCTAAATTTACGATTAATTAGTATTTATTGGCACTTTCTTGATATCCTGTGGGTCTATTTAATGGTGTTTTTCGTGATAAATAAAATGATAGCTTAAGCCAAAGTAATTTTTTAAAACCTAGTTTTTTTCCAAATCGTATTATATTTGTCCAAACTAAACGATTAGGGGTAGCTTATGCAAAATCAAAGCGAAACATTGGTAACTGTCGAAACGGGTAAAAAGCTAGGGTTAACTGAAGCAGAATTCGAACAGATTGTTAGCATAATGGGCAGGACGCCTAATTTCACAGAATTAAGTATTTATTCTGTAATGTGGTCGGAACACTGTAGTTATAAAAATTCTATTCACTGGCTGAAAACGCTACCACGAGAGGGAAAAAGACTTCTCGTAGGTGCGGGGGAAGAAAATGCAGGATTGGTTGATATTGGTGATGGTTTAGCTTGTGCTTTCAAGATTGAATCTCACAATCACCCATCGGCCATAGAGCCTTTTCAAGGCGCTGCCACGGGAGTCGGTGGTATTCACAGAGATATTTTTACCATGGGGGCAAGACCTATTGCGGCCCTGAATTCTCTTCGTTTTGGTAATATCGATTTGCCTCATACCCGACGCTTAGTCGAAGGGGTTGTTGCCGGTATAAGCCATTATGGTAATTGTTTTGGTGTTCCCACCGTAGGCGGCGAAGTTTATTTTAATGATTGTTACAATCAGAATATTTTAGTAAACGCCATGTCTGTAGGGATCGTAGAAGTAGGAAAAACGGTTTCTGCCATAGCAGAAGGACTTGGAAATCCTGTTTTCATTGTTGGCTCTGCTACTGGAAAAGACGGTATTCACGGCGCTACCTTTGCCTCGGCCGATTTAACAGAAGATTCCGCGGAAGATTTACCAGCGGTTCAGGTCGGTGACCCTTTTCAAGAAAAATTGTTACTGGAAGCCACGCTGGAAGCCATAAAAACAGGAGCCATCGTTGGCATGCAAGACATGGGCGCCGCGGGCATAACCTGTTCTACCTCAGAAATGAGTGCTAAAGGGGGTGTGGGTATGATGATCGATTTAGATAAGGTGCCTACCAGACAAAAAAACATGAAGCCTTTCGAGATTTTACTCTCTGAAAGTCAGGAACGTATGTTAATTGTCTGCCATAAAGGGCAAGAACAACTTTTATTGGACGTATTTGAGAAATGGGATCTTGAATGTGCTGAAATTGGGGAAGTTACTGATACTGGAACGCTTGTTTTTCATACTTCAGGTACAAAAATAGCCGAAGTAAACGCACATTCTCTTGTTCTGGGTGGTGGTGCACCAGTATATCAAAGAGAATATAAAAGACCCGCTTATGTTGAGGAAATAAGAAAAATAAATACAAAATCTATTCCTCTTAACACTAAATACGTAGCCTCAGCTAAAAAACTGGCTGCCAGCCCAAATTTAGTTTCTAAGCGCTGGATTTATGAACAGTATGATTCCATGGTAAGAACAGGTACCATGACGACAAATAAACCCTCTGATGCTTCGGTGGTGTGGGTAAAAGATACTAAAAAAGCCATTGTACTAACCACTGACTGTAATAGTTCTTACGTACATGCTGACCCATATCAGGGTGCAATGATTGCTGTTGCTGAGGCGGCCCGAAACATTGTTTGTTCCGGGGGTACACCTGTAGCTATTACCAATTGTT
>Ga0129324_10002158_pt1 | contig 12242 bp, 9 predicted proteins | sample CPBDNA_7_FD_96879 | JGI IMG/M metagenome (GOLD analysis project Ga0129324, IMG submission 96879) | Freshwater to marine salinity gradient microbial communities from Chesapeake Bay, USA - CPBay_Spr_15_0.2_DNA | ecosystem: Environmental > Aquatic > Marine > Coastal | place: USA: Chesapeake Bay... | reverse complement strand
GGTAGCTCGTTTACAGGCGGTTATTTCCGAAGAAATGAAATTCCAATTGAAAGAGCAAACAGGTTCTGAAAATCCGAATACTATAATCGCCTGTGTGGGTGGAGGTAGTAATGCTGCGGGAGCTTTTTATCATTATTTAGACGATGCAGATGTTGATTTAATTGCCGTTGAAGCGGCTGGGTTAGGGGTAAACTCTGGTCATAGTGCAGCCACTTCACAATTGGGAGAAGTAGGGGTTATCCACGGGTCAAAAACCTTGTTGATGCAAGATAAATATGGCCAAATTGTGGAACCTTATTCTATTTCTGCAGGATTGGATTATCCTGGAGTGGGCCCTTTGCATGCTTTTTTACATGAAACAAAAAGAGCCCAATTTATGAATGCTACCGACGAGGAGGCTATGGCAGCAGCCTTAGAGTTGACCCAGTTAGAGGGAATAATTCCTGCATTGGAAACTGCTCATGCCCTGGCTGTCTTGCCCAAATTAAAGCTTAGCCAGAATCAAGTAGTGGTGATAAACCTATCGGGTAGAGGCGACAAAGATTTAGAGGCTTTTACAAACTATATAGAAAAAAACGAAGGCCTTTTATAAGGTTATTTTCAAAAGATCAAAACAAGTAGAATGAATTCAATTCAGAACATATTTCAAAATAAGCCCTCAAAAGTATTGTCTATATTTTTTACAGCGGGCTTTCCAAAATTAGAAGATGCAACTGCAATAATCCAGGTTTTAAATGAGGCAAGAGTCGATTTTGTAGAGGTGGGATTGCCTTTTTCTGATCCATTGGCTGATGGTCCAACCATTCAGGAGAGCAGTCAAATCGCCTTGCAAAATGGGATGAATTTGGACTTGGTTTTTACGCAATTGAAAGCAATTAAAAACAGCCACTCGATGCCTTTGGTCTTAATGGGATATTTGAATCAGTTGCTAACCTATGGAGAACATCAATTTTGCCAAGCATGTATTGATTGTGGTATTGATACGGTCATATTGCCAGATTTACCAATGATTGAATATGAAAACCACTATAAGGCCCTATTCGATAGTTATGGAATCAGCAATGTGTTTTTAATAACTCCTCATACTTCAGATGATCGTATTCGAAAAATCGATACCTATACAAACTCTTTTATTTATGTAGTAGCTTCGGCGGCAATAACAGGAGCCAAAGGCGCCATTTCTAATCAACAAATAGCCTATTTTGAACGAATCAAAGCCATGAAGCTACAAAGTAATTTGGTTGTAGGTTTTGGTATCTCTGATCAATCTACATTCAATACGGTTTGTCAGTATGCGAATGGGGCAATTATTGGCTCAGCTTTTATTAAGGAATTAGAAAAAAAAGGACTTGATGGAATTAAACCATTTATAAAGGCTATTCTAAATTAGTTTACCTTTAAAAGATGGATGCTAAAAACCAAAGCAGCGCCTCCTGGTATGCCATTTTTGCCAGCACTGCCATAGCCTAACTTCGAAGGGATTAGCAAAAATCCTTCTGTATCTTCGTTAAAATAAGTGAGCCCTTCTCTCCATCCTGCAATCACATTTTGTAGATTGAAACTTGCATTTTTGTTTTCTTCAAAAAGGCGATCATCAATGAAATACCCTTTGTAGTTTAAATTTACGTTGCTGGTGCTTGTCGGTTTAACGCCAGTACCTTGTCTAGTAATGACATAGTAAAGCCCAGAACTTGTTTTTTGGGCATTCAAATTGTGACTCTCTATATACGCTAAGATTTCCTGATCATTTTGGTCTCCAAAATCATCTTTATCGTCGCTGCAGGATAAGCATAAAAGGGCTACACATAATAAGTAAAAAGCTCTCATTTAAAAAAGTTTTATAAAAGTTGTTGCGAAGATAAGTAATGACAGTTTAATTTTGACTATGCCTAATTAAATACCAAGAAAAAAGGGAACAAATTTGTTCCCTTTTTTATAAATGATTTCGTTTTTGATACTTAAGCTTAATATACTTTAGCTCCGCTAACATAGGTAGCCAATACTTTTGTATTGGGTATTTCTGAACCTTTAATTTTCATAAGGTCTTTGTCTAGCATGATAAAATCGGCAAATTTCCCTACTTCAATACTTCCTTTTTCATTTTCTTCAAAATTAGAATAGGCGGCCCAAAGGGTCATTCCTTTTAAGGTTTCTTCTCTGGTTAATGCATCTTCCATTTGAAAGCCATTTTCAGGATAATTGTTTAGGTCTTTTCGAACGACAGAAGCATAAAAGGTTAAAAAAGGACTTACATTTTCTACAGGGAAGTCAGTCCCTAAAGCCACCTTTCCGTAGGTGTTTAATAATTTTTTAAACGCATAGGCACCTTTCATTCTTTCAGAACCAATTCTATCTCCAGCCCAATACATATCACTAGTAGCATGTGTAGGCTGAATAGATGGGATGATATTGTCAAAAAAACGGAAGTCATCTTCAGAAATAATTTGTGCATGTTCTATTCTCCAACGACGATTCTTAGCATCACTCAATACATCTTTATAGGTTTTTAGGATCCAATAATTTGTAGAATCACCAATGGCATGTGTGTTCATTTGAAAGTCCGATTTTGCAATTTGCTTCGCAATTTCTGTATAGCGATCTGGAGCAAAAATGAGTGCGCCAAAATGATTGTCTCTATCAGAATACGGTTTTTTCATCGCTGCACCTCTTGATCCTAAAGCTCCGTCTCCGTAAACTTTAAAAGAGCGAACGTTCAATCTGTCGGTTTTAATAATTCCATTATTTATATAGTAATCCAAATTGCCTTGGGTAGCAGACACCATGGCATAAATTCGCATCTTCAAATCACCAGCTTTTTGCAGACTGTCAATCAACTCTATTTGTCCTCTACTTAAACCAGCATCATCTACGGTTGTTAAACCATAGCCAAAAGAAATCTTTTGAGCGGACAATAGACCGTCAATGGCTTCTTGCTTGCTTGGGTCTGGTATGTTGATATAATTCATGGCCGCATCAACTAAGACTCCTGTTAAAAGCCCCTTTTCTTTGATAAACTCACCTCCAGTAACTTTAATATTGATGTCTTTAGAACTCAATCCAGAAGCTTTTAATGCTGCCTCGTTAACTAACATTGCATGACCGTCTACTCTTCGAACCGCAACAGGTGTGTTTGGGAAAAGTTCATCTAATTTTGCTTTGGTTGGGAATTCTTTTACTGGCCAATCATTTTGATCCCAGCCTCGACCTGTAATAAAGGTTACATTTTTTTCTTTTTGAAAAGCGACAATTCTTTCTAAGACTTCGTCATAACTTTGAGTTCCTGTTAAATCGACTTTTTGTTGCTGCAAACCCAATCCAAAAAAATGACAATGTGCATCAATAAAACCAGGGAAAATAGGTTTGTTTTCTGCATTGATGGTTTCGGTAGCTTTATACTTGGCTTGGATTTCTTTGTCTGAACCGACAGCGACAAATTTACCGTCTTTAATGGCGATACTTTGAGCAGTTTCAAAGTTTTCATTAACTGTATAAATGGTTGCATTGTGTACAATTAGATCTACTTGTTCAGTTTGTTGACAAGCTAAAAATGAAGAACACAGTAAAATAAATATTAATTTTTTCATGATTGTATATAAATTAAATAAGCAAAATACATCAAAACAAATTGCAAAGTGATTCTCACATAGGCTATTTTCTTCGAGCCAATTGCGGGCCTAGTTTTAGTTGCATCCCAAATATGTATGGGTAGAAAGACAAGCATCAATAGTAAAACACCTAGAGCAACTGGTTTTTGAGTTTGACTAAAAAACAAGCCTAATCCTAAAGAAAACTCTATAAGGCCAACAACATAATTAACTACTTTCTTTGGTAAAAATGCAGGAATAAAATGTTTAAATATTTGGGGTTTCGCAACATGCATCACACCGGCAAATACCAACAAGGCTCCAAAAAAATAACTAATTATAGTAACTGTTAAAGACATTATAATTAGAGCTTAATTGGACTATTGCTATATAAATATTTATCCATCAGATAGATCAAGCTAGCCATAGAGGCACTTCCTAATTCGAGTTCTCTTTTGTTAACCTTATCAAAGGTGTCTGTAGCTGCATGGTGATAGTCAAAATAACGTTGACTGTCTGGTCTGTATCCTACTAAGGTTACCGCCTCCGATTTTAAAGGCGAAATATCTGCTCCACTTCCTCCTTTGGTAATATCATGCAAACCATAAGGTGCTAATAATTTTTTCCAGCTTTTTAAAAGCTCCGTATTTTCAGGATTCGCATCAATCGTAAAACCTCTTGGCGTATGACCTCCAGCATCAGATTCTATAGCACCTACATGAATTTCCTTTGATGTTTTTACAGCATTTGCATAAGCATCTGCACCTCCACCTCCTTGTTCTTCATCCATAAAGAAAACAACTCGAATGGTGTTTTTTGGTTTAATGTTATTTGTTTTAAACAGGTGCAATACTTCTAAGGATTGTACGATACCAGTGCCATCATCATGGGCTCCATCTCCCAAGTCCCAAGAATCTAAATGTCCTCCAACGACCAATACTTTTTCTGGGTTTTCTGTTCCTGTAATTTGACCGATTACATTAAATGAATTTGTTTTAGGTAAGTTTTTGCAGCTTTGTTTAAAGTAAATTTTAAGACTAGGGTCTTGCTTTAAATGGTCGCTTAATAGGTTTGCTGCAACGGTGCTAATCGCTGCTGTTGGAATGTATTCACTTTCTGGAATATCTCCATAACGCATGGTTCCAGTGTGAGGATAATTGTCTACTTTGTTTGTCATAGACCTTACCAAAACAGCTTTAGCTCCAAATTTTCCAACGGTAGCTGCTCCATTAACACGCTGATCGACACAACCTCCATAAGCACTAAATGTATTAATAAGGGTGTCGTCAAAAGGTCTGTTAAAGAAGACAATTTTTCCACGTAATTTTTCACCAAGTGCCTCTGCTTCTGCAATGCTTTTTACTTCAATAACTTCGGCAGTGATTCCAGAAACAGGAGTTGCAATAGAACCACCTAAAGCGCAAATTGCAATGTCTATTTTAAGTCCATTAAAACGGTAATTGGCAACTTCTTTTTCTCCTCGAATCCAATGTGGAACAATTGCAGGCTGAAGCCATACAGAGTCTAATCCAGCTTCTTTCATTACTTTTTCTCCCCATAGCACTGCTTTAGCAGCCTCTGGAGACCCAGACATTCTTCCGCCGACGTTGCTTGTTAAATCACGAAGCCATTCATAAGACTTTCCTTGTGTGAGAGCACTATTAAAAATGGCTTTAATGCTTGCAGCATCAATTTGTTCTTCTTCTTTAGAAGTGCTATTGTTTTTAGTTGTTTCTTTTTGACCATTACAGGCAACAAGAAAGACAATAAAGCCTAAGAAAATAAGTTTGAAATTTTTCATTGAATTAGTTGGTTTTATAAAAGTATAAAGCTACTAAAATTCAATTAGATATTTAGTGTTTAAAAATCGAATTTATAACTGACACCTCCTAAAACCTGAAACCCTTGAACATTAAAATTGGCCTGTCTAGCATAAACGGTGTTTAATAGGTTGTTAATTTTTACAAATGCGGTAAACTTTTTGTTGATAAAATAGCCCCCGTTTAAGTTTACATCAAAATAGGTTTTTACAGATTGAACCCCATTTCTTGCCGAAGGAAAAGCACCAGCATATTTGAGGTCGTTTCTAGTTGTTACATAGAAAATATTCGTTCCGGCATACCATTTTGACGTTCTATAATTCCCAAAAACTTCCCCTGACAATCTTGGTAAATTCCAAGCGTTGCTTTCTGTGGTTAAACTAAAGTTACTCAGAGACCCTTGTGCGCCAAAATGTAAGTTTTTACTAAGATCTAAAGTCATCTGTCCAAATAAGGTAAAGGTTTTGACATCGTCATAAATAACTGAAAAGGAATTTCCGTATTCATAACCCTTTAAGGTTGCTGGGGTTGTTCCATCAGATTTGCTATTGTTTCTAATAAACAAGGCTTTGTCATTTTCACTGCGATAACTTGCTTTTATATTATAGCTAAGCATTGGAGCCAGTTTTCCATTGAACCCTCCAAAAACATTAAATTGTTCATTGGTTTGAGTAATAAATTGAGTAGGAGAGATAAATGGATTTTCAGCGACAAAGTCTTTGTAAGAATTAGTTCTTAAATCTCCACCAGCACCAACATACATGGAGATATAATTAGACATTAAAGGATAACTTATTTGAACATCAGGATATATAAAAAACTGATTATTTCTATTTTCTAAATCAGAGGCTAAATAAAGTTTTGCCCCTAATTTTATAGAGAAGTCGTTGTATTTAAAGTCGTACTTAGGTGCTGCTCCAAGGGTAAAGAAGCCATGCTCTTTAATAGTAGCGGCTGCGTAGGTTTGATCAAAAGAACCGGAAACATAATCTGCAACAACATCTAGCGTAAGATCCGTTAATTTTGAGTTGAGTTTTTTTAGTGATAATTTCCATTGTGGTTTTGCAGTTAATCGAAACTCTTTACTATAAAAAGCATCCGAAAAATAAGACATTACAACAGTTCCGTTTTGAATATTCATATCGGAAAAATCAAAATTTGCGCTTAGGTCAAAATTAGAATATACCTGAGATTCTTCTATGGAATTAATGATTGCTGGGCTAAATGGAATAGCAGCTGGTACCCCATACCAGTTATACTGATCTCTAGTGTAATCAGCTCCGAGCTCGAGATTTATTTTTTTATATTCTTGCTTGTAATATCCTCCTGCATGTGCATTTGAAAAACCATTGTCCAACAATGCATTATCAATATTACTCTCTGAAGCATTCAGCTTGGTGTAAAATCCAAACTCATTATCAGGACGTGTTTGATGTTTTAAAAAAGCTTCTAAAAACAGCGTGGTATTGTTTCCAAAACCCGCAGCAACATAGTTCTTATAAGATAGTTCTTTTGAACCCATGTCCAGCGCTTTAACGGCTCCTGCTTTTGGAGCAAAGGTAGAAGCTACTGGAGCAGAATAAATTTCGTAACGAACTGTTTTCTTTTGGGTTTTAGAGCTTAATTTTATACTTGGGTTATTTTTAATTTTAAAGGCGTCAGAAATGGTAGGACTGTAAGAAGTCACTACATTGATAACTTCTGTTTTTATGGTGTCTTTAGCCGTGTTTTGTTGTGAAAAAGCAACAGAGCTACTCATGAATAAAATTGCGCTTATGCTGAATAATTTTTGCATGGTAAAATCTTCTTAAATTAATTTTTTGGATTTACAGAATCATTGGTTTTGGCCTCTTGCTCCTTGATGAGGTTGAGCTCTTTTTGAGCATCAGCGATTACATCTTCATACTGTGAGAAGTTTTTAATAATATTCTCTAAAATGTAGGTGGCTTGGTAAGCATCTTTTAAAGCGTAATAATTTTTCGCCATGATCACATAACTTTTTACACCCCAATATTTGTAAGAGGAATAGTCAGCAATCAATTGTTGAACAATACTATTCGATCCACTGTAATTTTTGCTTTTGTTCTTAAAATAGGCACTGTAATAAAGTGCTTCAGCTTTTAATTCACCACTCGCTTTGGCTTCAATTTCTTTATAATAATTTTCTGCAGTGGTTAAATCATTCGTTTTAAAGGCAACACGGGCAATAATAATTTTTGCATCAAACTCTACATTCGTAGCCAATTTGTCATTCTTTAGAACTTTTTCTGCGTAGTCATTGGCCTTTTTAAATTCATTATTTTGATAATAGCCCTTCATTAAATTGCTTTGAGCAAATAAAATGTTTTGTGCATAATTTGCTTCTTGTTCGAGTCTTGAAAGCAATGGCATTGCCGCTGTCCAATTTTCTTTTTCTAGATATATTTGGGCCAATCTGTTTAAAGATTCTTCGCTAAATTCACTCTGGTTTTTAGAAACGACATACTGGTAATGTGTTGTTGCTTTTTCTGACTCATTGGAACTCATATAGGCCTGAGCTAAATAAAAATGTGCTTGCAAAGCATGAAGTCCTTCTGGAAAACTAGATAGATATTTACTAAAGCCGTCAATGGCTTTTACATTATCATTTGCCAAAAATTTGTTTTCTGCAGCTTCATAAATCGTGTTGTCTAGATCGGCATTGGTTACATTGACAAAACTTAAGTTTTTCACCCAGGCCGCATAGGCATCTACTTGCCCTATATCAACATACACATTTCGAGCGTTACTTACAGCTTGTTTCGCCTCGTTTGTTGCAGCATAATCTTTAACAATCGTTTTGTATTTTTCAAGGGCGGCATCAGGTTTGTTGTCATTGTAATACAATAAACCTTGTCGCAATAAGGCGCTCGGAATGTAAGAGCTTTTAGGGTGCTCTTTTAATAAACGATCATACGTTTGATGCGCTTTTGTATTGTTCTTTAATAAAGTATACGTGCTCGCTGTTTGAAAGAGGGCATCATCTTGTAAATTAGAAGTAGGGTATTGAGAAGCAACAGCTAATAGGTTGCTTATTTTTTGGTCATTCTGACCAATAAATCCAAAACTCATCCCTTTTTGATATAGTGCATAATCAGATCCTATCCCTTTCTTTTTAAGTACACTTTCATAGGCATTAATTGCATTTTGGTAGTTTTTTGATGCAAAATAGCAATCACCCAATCGAATATTAGCATCATCATTTAAAGGGTTGTTCCCTTTCGCTCCCTTTAAAAAAGACTGAAAAAAGGTAGCTGCTTTTGCATAGTCCTTTAATTTAAAATAGCTGTAAGCTATTCCGTAGTCAATTCGCTCGTATTCATTTATGGCAGAGGCTCTAATATCACTTTTAAAGGCTAAAAAACCTTCTAAAGCATTTTTATAATTACCCAACTGATCATCCGTTTCGGCTTTCCAATATTTTGCTGATACCTTTATAAGGGCGTCGTTTGAGCCTGTCGCTGTGTTAAAAAACGGATAGGCTTGTTTTAGTTTTTGTTCATTAAATAGTTGAACTCCTCTGTAGAAGGAGACATCTTTACTTAGTGAGATATTCTCTAAATTTCTATTTTTTGATAAATAATTAAGGGCTCCCTGATAGTCTTGCTGATAGATATAAGAAGTAACCACCAAGGTGTTAATTTCTTTGTAATAAGCTGATTGAGGATAGGCAGCTAAAAAATCTTGCAATACCAAAGCAACACTTTTATAAGGGTTTCCTTGTTCGTAGCTCAATTTTGCATAATTTAAAAAAGCATCTTCTTTAATTTTAGCAGAAAAACTCATTTCGCTAGCATTTTTAAACGCATTTAAAGCTTCAGATTTTTGATTTAAAGATAAGTAACATTCAGCAAGATGGTAATAGGCATTTTGAGCAACTGCATCAACACTGCTAATAATTTTAGTGAAATTTTTTACTGCGTTTGGATAATCTTTTTGCTGATAATAGGCATATCCCAACTGATAAAAATCTGTATTGTTCCATTTTCCAGACTTGCCTTTATAAGCCATTAAATAAGGAATGGCTTCATTGTATTTCTTTAAATTGAAATAACTTTCTCCGATAATTTTAGAAATCTCTGAAACATCTTTGGCGGAAGCTTTGGTTAGAAGGGTTTTACCGATAGCAATACTTTTATCAAATTTTCCGTTTTTAAAATTGATGTCAAGAAGTGAATACGAGGCTTCACCCTCATAAGATTGTTCTTGAGAAGCTTTGGTTAAATACACTTCAGCTGTTGCGTAATCCTTTTGCTTGTAGGCAATATATCCAACATAATAATTAGCCTCTGCACCATAGCTTGGGCTGCTAAGTAGTTTCATAAAGCCTGCTTTCCCTTCTTTTAGCTGCTCCGTCATCATATAAGCATAAGAACGATTGAAGTTTAATTCATCCTGTTTTTCTTGTGATAAGTTTTCTTCATTTATTTTTTGATACCAATTTAGTGCTGTTTTAAGTTCATTATTCTTAAAAAAGGTATTTCCAGCCATTAATAAAGCCAATTCTTTTTTAGGGCTCTGAGGATAATTCTGTGTAAAATTAAGCACTTGTGTATCTGCATCTATTTGGTTCATTTGCAAGGCGCAAATAGCGACATAATAGGCTGCATTTGTTTTAACTTCTTGACTCGTATTGTTTTGAAGACTTAGTTTTTTAAAACTAATCTGAGCTGCAGCATAGGCTTTTTCTGTAAATAATTTTTCTGCTTGCGTAAATGCGTTTTCAGGTCTCGCATTAAATTCTGATTGCTGGGCGAAGCCAAGAAAAGGAGCAAGAAAAAATGCAAGGATAAGGCTGGTTTTTCTAAAAATGTGAATGGTCATCTTTATGGGTTTTCTTTGTTGAAACGATTTTGGTTTTCCTTCGCTGCTTGCTTGCCAATGCAACACGAATTAAAATCTGTACGATTCTCAAAGGTATAAATTGTAAAAGATTAATATGCTTAAAATTGTCATAAAATCACAAGAAAATGATAAGTTTGTAGAAATATACTTTTTATGAAAGAGGCAATTTTACTTTTAGAGAATGCAGACATCTATCAAAGAGACAGTTTGGTTTTGTCTCAAGTAAACCTTCGGCTAAACAAGGGTGACTTTTATTATTTGATTGGTAAAACAGGAAGTGGTAAAAGTAGCTTAATGAAAACACTTTACGGTGATTTATTGCTTAGAAATGGGAGCGGAAGTATAGTTGATTTTGATCTTAGAACATTAAAAGAAAAGGATATCCCGTTTTTAAGACGAAAGATTGGAATCGTTTTTCAAGATTTCAAACTTTTAAATGACCGAACTGTTTTTGATAATTTAATCTTTGTTTTAAAAGCAACTGGATGGAAAGATTCAGAAAAAATGAAAAACAAGATTTATGAGGTGCTGGAAAAAGTAGGGATGAAATCTAAATACTATAAAAAACCTTTTGAGTTATCAGGAGGAGAGCAACAACGTGTGGCAATTGCTAGAGCATTGTTAAATGATCCTGAGTTAATATTGGCAGATGAACCAACTGGAAATTTAGACCCAAAAACTTCTCTAGAAGTCATGGAGTTGTTAAATGATATTCATAAAAGTGGAAAAACTATTTTAATGGCGACTCATGATTATGCTCTAATTGTGAAGTTTAAACAAAACACCATTAAATGTGAGGGAGGTGAAGTATTTGAAGTGGTGCAACAAGCCGTTATTTAAAGAGTATTTTTTTAAGTTTCACTGCATTCGTTTGAGGATCAAAAGGCGTCAAAGCGTCCATTCTAAGTTTCTTAATATCTTCGGAAAATTTTTGATGAATCAATTTTTTTGTAGCCGCCAAAAATTCATCTTTTGAATTGGCTAGTGTGCACAAGTTTTCCAAACCGGTATCTTCTATCATGGGGCTGTTGGCTATGATATGTCTCCCTTTATAAAGGCTGTTTAATAATTTTAATTTGATACCGGTCTTTTGAAAAGTAACCAAAATATGAATTTGGGCTTCCTCAAAAAGTATTTTTAAATTCTCGGGTTCCGAAATATCTATAAAACGAACATTGTTCGTATTGTTAATTCGGTTCTTCATTTTATTAGGGATTTCATTTCCACCTATAAGCAGTTCATAGGGGCCATTGGCGTAAATGTCAATAATAAAGTTTGCCGCCTTAATATTGTCTGAGATTCTCAAATCGCCATGATAGGCAATTTTATGTTTTTTTCCACTTAATTTTTGGCTCTTGGTCGCTTCGTGAAAAACAGGGAGGTATTGTGCTTTCTCACCATATTTTTTATAAAAATAATCTTGTTCATAAGGTGAGATGCTTAAAATTCCAGTCGTCTTTTTATATACATCTTCAAAATGGGCTAGCTTTTTTGCCTCAGATTTATAAAATAGTTTTTTCCAAAAGGAATTTTCGCTATTTGCCAAGCCCTCATAATAATCATGTTCTATATTGTGAGCTCTTACAAAAGTGTTTTGCAAAAAATGGTTCTGAACTAAGGGGTAAGCGGTATGAAGGCCTTCAAAAAGGATAGGGGCATTCAACTCTTTCAAATGTCTTATAAGTAGCTTATTAGCTCTGCTTTTTACCAACACGGGGAGCTTAGAAAATAGACTAATAAATAAGGAGTTTCGTTTGTAATAATGCACCTTTTTGCAGTAGCTCTCGAGAATTTTAGCTTCGGCTCTTGTGGTGTAAAAACAATGCAAGTAAATTTCGACATCTTGGGCATGTAATGCTTTGATTTTGTAAAACACATCAATAATACCACCATAATTTGCTGGAAAAGGAACTTCAAATGAAACGATATGTAGTTTAGCAGTCAAGATTTTCAAAAATAGCGATTAAATGCTGTT